>FZPS01000171.1_pt31 | contig 150029 bp, 112 predicted proteins | sample 1817821 | NCBI WGS metagenome assembly FZPS01 (sample SAMEA104158645, study PRJEB21678) | metagenome | place: Germany | collected 2015-04-21 | reverse complement strand
TAAACACGTTTGGAATATTTGCAGGAGTAAAGGTTCAGTCTGGAAGACTGAACCGTTTTAAGACTGAGATCAATAAATTTAATATACTTATTTGATGACAATAGCAATTGCTCCTTTGTTTTTTGTGGGGACAAAAAAATTAAGGAGCATTTTTACAATTTTATTTTTATAATTTTTGGGTAAAAACAGAATTTAGAGGATTTCTACAGAGCCAATATAATGCCTTTAGAAGCTCTTCTTTTTGTTTTACAACATATATGGCTTGCTGTTTTTGTTTTAACATTGGGCATATCGATAGGGTCAGGAATTATCTTTGGTCTAGACATAGTCGCCCTGGTGATGACACTAGTATTGTTTGTTCTGTTTTTCGTACCGATAGTCTCTATTGGACAGAATATTGTCCAGAACAGGAAGGATGTCAGAAAAGTTTTGTGCTGTGTACCTTTATTAATTGCTGGCGCGTATCAGACCATGTCAGCTGCGGTCGGATATACTGAAGTTATGCTCTATGAATTTCATCCGGACTCTTTGATTTATACTTTGCTGCTTCCGATTCAGAGGCTAGCGGAAACTGCAATCTACCCTATAACTGACAAAATATTCTATATGGGTTTTCCGTATAGCCAGTTGCCCGGCCTCGTAATCTATAATGTCATTTTTCCGATCAGTTTGCTTATTTACTTATTGCCTTCAATAGATTATGACAGGGCAAAGATCACAAAAGAGATGAAACTAATTGCTTTGTTACAACTTCTTTGTGTTGATATTCCAGTAATTGTGCAGACAGTTAAGATGAGGCTAGGATTAATCGATGAGCTTATGATTCAATTTTTCTGGCTTGAGATAGTCTCAAACATACAACTAATGGGAGTCTTTCTGTTGATGCCTGCGCTGAGTATCTTATATAATACACTATCATAGGGTGGCTAGATAGAGCAGTTAGAATTTCCACGGAAAAATTCTAAGATGAGTTGGCGAATTAAAAACACTAAACCAATCAGAGTTGAACTTGCTTGATTTTATAATCAAGTGCAAAATTCTATAAATATAATAAGGAAAATCAGGAAATTTTTAATCAGAAATTTCTAAAATATTTAATGGCCAATGTCCAGAATTTTGATCAATCATACCTTTAACCTTTGATCCAGGTCAGGTACGAGTTTATCAAAGTATCGGGTAACCACACAGGATTCCGTACATTTTCCGCACCTGATACAGGCTTCGCTTATGTGTGGGATTTTTCCTTCGAGAGACACTGCTCCGACTGAACATGCTTTTACACAGATTCCGCAGCCAGTACAGCGGGAAAGCCTTACAAACTGTCTTGCAGTTTCCTTAAAAAGCGAAACCGCCTTTTCCTTTGTTTCCGAACTTGCAAGCAGGTTTCCATTCGAAAAAAACTTTACAGTTCCGGTTCTGGTTTTAATAAGCAGCATCCCCAGGTCTTCGGCATAAACCGTATTCCCAAGCACGTTGACGAAACCTGCAGCTTCTTTTTCCCTTATGCCTTTTACTCCTGCTTCTATTGAAAAGCCGCCTGCACGACAGGGAGAAATTCCTCCCACGACTTCAATTTCAAAGTTTTCGGTGTTTTCTCCGGGAAGGACTGAGATTCCGAGCTCTTCAGCCAGCCTGAGCATTTTAGGAGGCAGTTCTTTCCAGCGCCAGAATCCATGTTCTACGAACTTTTCCGAAAGTCCCCGTTCTTTAGCCCATTTCAACAGGAAAGCGTTCCACCTTGCGTACATTTCAGGGTGCAGATCTTTTACCCTGGCATATTCCGCAGCAAGAGCAGACGGACAGAGCCAGCAGCCTACTCTTTCGAAGCCGAGGTCATAGAGAGGATTGTAGGAAAGCCCTCTCCAGTGGATATAGAGCCAGACCTCAATTGTCTTCCAGTCCCTGATAGGGAAAATATTGAGCTGGGCAGGGACAAAGGGATTGGTCTCGCTTGCTGTAATCCTTGCCCTTGAGAAAGATTCGTGTTTCCGCTTACCGTCAATTGTCAGATAAGTCACATCACCAGAGCTTTTTAGAGAGGATTTCTCTTTCCCTGTATCAATGTCGCCTGCTGATGCCAGTTTGCAGACCTTGCAACACCAGCGGAAGTCTTTTGCAGGTGGCCCGAATTTTCCTACCTGATCCCAGAAAGCGGAATCCGCGTTTGCTTCATTTAGAGGAATCCCTTTTTCCCGGCAAAAACTTCGCACAAATTCGACTGTTTCCGGAAATTCAATACCTGTGTTCAGGAAGAAAGCTTTAAGTTTCCTCTGCTTGAGGGATGCACGAGCTAGATCAAGTGCTACAAGGCTGTCTTTTCCGCCGCTGAAAGATACATAGATCGGCAGGTTTCGGTATTCTTTCCTGGAAATAATCCCGCGGATAGTGTTGATCGCATTTTTTCCAAGCACCTGGAGGTGCTTCTTATTGGCTTCTATGCATGCACCCAGATCCGGGGTTTCAGGATGAAGCATAGTTTCACTGCCGTCAATCTTCCTTATCCTGAGAATTTTTGCTCTGGCTTCAGTTGAAGATTCCAGTTTATTCCTGTTCTCGGTTTCAGGCAGGACTATGAAGTTCGGAAAGTCATCTCCATCGATTAAAGAAACCCCGTATCCTGTCAGGCTGCCTGCGGTAATAAGGACGAAGTCCCCTGCTTTTATATTGATGTCAAAGGCTTCAATAGATTCCGAGGATATGCTTTTTCCATTAAGATGCCTGTTTGTTTTCTTAAGTTCTACTTTCCTGCCTTCAGCATGTTTAAGGAGAATTTTTGCTCCCTGCAGGGTAGGTTCAAAGCTGTAATCCATTTTCGAGAGGTCAAACCTGAGAATTCCGAACACAAAGCCATCTACGAGCACTTCATCGGTTTTATCTTTACCAGGGATCTTGTTAAGGAGAATTAGCCTCTTCCCCAGGGGATTGCAGCCAAAGGCTGAATAAAGCTCCCTATCCAGAACTTCCCTCTCATAAGGAGAACAAAAACGGACATCTGCAGGCTGCGAGAGCTGAAGGTTTTCTCCCCTACCTCCACATCTTCCACATTCCTCACCTATCAGGGGTAGGTTACATTTTTTACACCAGAAGATCTGATCGTCTTCATACTCGAAACGATGGGAGCTTTTTTTCTGGTTAACTATATCCGGACTTTTCTCAGAGCCACGGCTCTTGCTGAAAGCCTGCTTTCCCTCCGAAGGTCCTCTTCTAAAACCTGTTGATCTGTTTTCTGTTTTGTCCCTCGGGGTATGAGAACTCTTTTTATCAGGACTTCGAGAGGCTTTATTCTCTGAATTTCGAGAGGCTTTATTCTCTGGATTTCGAGAGGCTTTATTATCTGGATTTCGAGAGGCTTTATTATCTGGATTTCGAGAGGCTTTATTATCTGGATTTCGAGAGGCTTTATTATCTGGATTTCGAGAGGCTTTATTATCTGGATTTCGAGATGTTTTATTATCTGAAACCTGGAAACCTTTTCTGTCCTGATTATTTCTCTCTTGTTTCAGTGAACCCGAAGCCTGGAATTTTTCTTTTTTCTGCTGCATGGATACCCTGGTTATTGGTTTGAGGAAATCGTTAAATATTTGATTTCAGTTTATGGTTCAGTTTCACAAGGAATGCGTTTATCAATATATTAAAATTGTGAAGTTGAAAAACTCTATAATCTAAAATTTCGCCTGGAGCATGTTGCGGTATAGAGGGCAAAAGACAGACGAACTTAAAAACTCAATAAAGAATCACCTGATTAATAAAGGAGAATCTCATCGAAAATCATTATCTAAACGATAAAGGGCTAGTCTGATTATTAAAAGATCATCCTTATCAGTAAAATTTACTTCTTCAGTATATGTATGACTTTATCTATATATTAAATTAGTAATTTTAATTATACTTATGAATTATGAGTATATTAAGCTTCCTGCTATGGCAAAGGCTTACTCTCAAAGGTAATACGTTATGAATTATGATGTCGTTGTGGTCGGAGCCGGGCCTGTGGGATCCACTGCAGCTCGCTATGCAGCCCTGAACGGGGCAAAGGTTCTACTGCTCGAGGAACATGCTTCCATAGGGTCGCCCGTTAGCTGTACCGGGCTTTTGAGCACCAGAGCGGTTGCAGAATGCGATCTCAAGCCTTCAGACGAGTTTGTATTCAATTCCGTACGCGGGGCGATGGTGCATGCTCCTGACGGGCAGTGCCTGCCGATCGATGGAAAGCAAACAAGGGCATATGTGGTGTCGCGGAAAAACTTTGACCGCGCCCTTACAGTGATGGCTGTGGAAGAAGGCGTAGAGCTTTCTCTCAGGACAAGGGCTGTGGGACTTGAGAAAACCAGTCCGGAGACCGGTAAGGAAGGAAATGAAGGCTCTCAGGTAAAACTAAGAGTACTCAGGAACGGAAAGCCAGAGACGATATGCACATCTGTCGTCATAGGGGCGGACGGCGTAAAAAGCCGGATAGCCAGCTATGCAGGGCTTAAAAAATCTGCCCGTGTGCTTCCGGGAATCCAGATTGAAGCTTCATACGTTTCGGACGACATCGATTTTGTGGAACTTTTCCCTGGCTCTTCTGCTCCCGGTTTTTTTGCCTGGACCGTACCTGTTGACGAAAAAATTTCAAGAATCGGGCTTGCCCTTGAGTCCGGACTTGCCTGGAAAAATGGTCAGGAAGAAAATTCTCCTCTCGTTTACCTTGAGAAATTCCTCAGTTCCAATCCTCACGTGAAATCAAGATACTCAGGAGACATGCTTGATTTTGTAGTCGGAGGAATCCCTATAGGTCCCCCGGAAAAAATGGTTACGGACGGGGTTCTGCTTGCAGGTGATGCAGCAGGGCAGACTAAACCGACTTCAGGAGGCGGGATTTATACCGGAGCTTTTGCAGCAAAAATCGCCGGAAAGGTTGCAGCTAAGGCTGCGCTTGAGGGGGATACTTCGGCAGGGCGGCTCTCAGAATATGATGAACTCTGGCGAAAAGCCCTTGGAAAAGAGCTTGAGATAGGCATGAAAATTCATGACTACATGGGAAAGCTGGAAGACAGACAATTAAACGATCTTATAAGTTCGCTAAATACCCCTTCTATACTCAACACCATTACCGAATACGGCGATATGGATCATCCTTCTGTCCTTATGAGAAAGCTAATGTTTTCAGGAAATTCCTTAAGACTTATGAAAGCTTTTGGGACGTTTTTAAAAACTCTTTTTTAAATGCTGCTTTCTAACGGATTCGGTGAGTGTAATGAGCAGGCTTCCAGCAGATATTTAACCTCTGGAGACCCATTATTTAAAGGGGAAAACTGTGGGTTCTCGTTCCAAGCTCCTTGAAGATGTTAAGCAGCATCTGTGCACATGTGCAGAGGGCCTTAAGCTCACGCCTGATATGGAAGCATTCCTGGAAATGCCTATGAGAGAACTCTATGTTTCCCTGCCAGTCCACATGGATGACGGTTCTATAAAGGTTTTTAGAGGTTTCCGGGTACAGTACAATGAGGCTCTGGGTCCCACGAAAGGAGGCGTACGTTTTCATCCGGAGGATACCATGGAAACAACAAGAGCCCTTGCAGCCCTTATGACATGGAAATGCGCCCTTCATAAGTTGCCTCTGGGAGGAGCAAAAGGTGGGGTTATTTGCAACCCAAAAGAACTCTCACACAGGGAAATCGAGCGTCTGAGCAGGGCATATATCCGCGGAATTTACCAGATAATAGGTCCGGATAGGGATATCCCTGCCCCTGATGTTTATACAAATCCGCAAGTCATGGCCTGGATGATGGACGAGTACTCAAAACTCACAGGTAAGAACGTATTTGGTGCCATTACAGGCAAGCCAACAAGCCTGGGAGGTTCGGCAGGCAGATACGATGCCACGGCACGAGGCGGCTTATGTACAGTCCGGGAAGCCGCAAAAAAATTTGGAATAAACCTGAAGACATCAAGGGTTGCAGTCCATGGGTTCGGAAATGTGGGGTATCATGCCGCTTACCTGGCAAAGAAGATGTTCGGCTGTAAAGTTGTGGCTGTAAGCGACAGCAAAGGTGCGATCTTCTCAGCTGACGGGCTTGATCCTGAAGATGTTTCAGGGCATAAGCATTCAACTGGTTCGGTACTGAACTACCCGGGAGCAAAAACCCTTACCAATAAGGAATTGCTTGAGCTGGATGTCGAGATCCTGATTCCGGCTTCGCTTGAGAATGTTATAACCAAAGAGAACGCAGGAAAGGTCAAAGCCAGGATTCTTGCCGAGATGGCTAACGGCCCAACTACAGTAGAAGGAGAAGCGATCCTCAATTCTAAAGGGGTCCACATCATCCCAGATATCCTCTGTAACGGAGGTGGAGTCATTGTTTCATACTTTGAGATGGTGCAGAACTATTCAGGCATGCAATGGGAAGAAGATGATGTCAGGAGCCGCCTTGAGAGAAAGATGAAAGAAGCGTATGATTCTGTGTACAACTTCGCATCAAAAAACAATGTCACGATGCGGCAGGCTGCATATTCTCTTGCTGTCGGCAGAGTGGTTGAAGCAATGCAGCTCAGGGGCTGGATATAAAAACTAAAAATATTAACAAAGATAGTCATAAATTAAGTGAGATTTTAACACGGACAGCGGAAGCATAAAATTTTGAAGCTAACAGAGGTTTATCAGTGATTCATCAAAAAAGGGTGGTTCGAATGTACAGATGCAGCAACTGCGGATATCTCTACAATCCTCATCGTGGGGATTCCTCACAGTCCATAGCTCCCGATACACCTTTTCAAAACCTCCCAAAATCATGGAAATGCCCTAGATGCGGAGCTCCCAAAGAAAAATTTAAAGAAATCTGATAAAGGAAACCTGACATGATCTGTTAGATGAAACCATTGCGTCACAACTCTTTACGAAAAGGCTCGACCGAAACCATTGAGCCGGTTTATCACGCCGTTATGCCGGTTTTGATCAAGCTTTTTAAGAAGAGTTTGTGTTTATCACCAAGTGTTGCGCCGCTTGACCACGCCGACCACGCTGTTTTAGTTAAAGCATGGTTTTTGATCAAACTTTTTCTGAAAAAGTTTGCGATAAAACCTTTTCTCAAAAGGTTTTCGCTCAAGCCTTTTTTGAAAAGGCTTGTGATCAAACTTTTTTCTTAAAAAGTTTATAGGTTAACGTTTTTTCAGGCTTCCTCTGTGTTCATCCTGTTTCTTTCGAGGTTCAGGACTCTTCTGATGACTAATTTTTTAGATCCGATCCAAATATCTTTGTTTTCAGGGTAATTCTCCTTTACGTACTCAAAAAGCTCATTTACGCTCATATCATCAAGTTTTCTTTTAAGTAGATTAAGATCCTCCACAAAAAACACCTTCCTTGCATTTCAGGTTTTAATCCTGATCTCAATACTAGTTTTTATAGTATTCGGATACATGTATGCAAATATTTCAATTTGAACATCTTTATTCAATTGTTTATATTGAATATTTTATTTGTATATTCGGTAGTCGAAAATCCTTAAGAAGTAATCATAGGATTTGCCGGAGTTGGCGGATTCCTGAATTTCAGGGTTTTTATAAATGTACATGACTAATTATTCGGAAGGATAGAAAATACATTGAAAAACTTATATAATTTATTTTAGATAAATTAACAGAATGTTAATATGTTATAAGAATTTAAAGATAATAGCTAGTTAATGCTTAAAAAATTGATCTGAGTTCAGAACTCGGGCATAAATAATCTGTAAGCTTGACAAACAGCTTATTAAAAACGAAGAGGTTAAGTTAGGATGGGGGCTCTGGAATAAATTGGAAAGACAGTATGGGTGCGGAAATTGAAGAAAATTGGATGAAATATTTTCTTATAAATAGCCCTGATCCTGTTCTGAGAGTAGGAAAGGACGGAACGATTCTTTATTCAAATAAGGCAGGAAAAATTTTACTTGAAACTCTTAAAAGCCAGGTTGGAGAAATAGCTCCTGCTGAAATTCTGAAGGCTGCCCGCCAGGTAGCACTTCGACAGATACCTGCGCAAATTGAATTAAGAGCAGGCGGAAGAACTTATTCAATCACCCTTACTCCCACACTTCCCTATGAAGGCACGATTATCTCAGCAACCGAGATTACTTCCCTTAAAAAAGCTGAAGAGGGAATACTTTTAAGAAAAAGAGAGCATGCAGTGCTTTCCAGAATCTCCGAGCTTTCTCTCTCAATCCCTGACTTTCAGGCTTTGCTAGATAAAGTCCTGCCTCTGGTTGCAGATACACTTGGCGTAGAATACTGCGGCGTCCTGAAACTCCTGCCTGATGGGAATTTTTTGTTTGAGGCAGGAGTCGGCTGGAACTCGAAGAATATAGGCAAGATAATTAATAGAGACTCAGCCTCACGTGCAGGCTATACCGTACTTTCGAGCCAGCCTATCCTGCTAAAAGAGCTGGAAAGAAAGAATTCCATCAGGACAATGGGCCTTGAAGAAAACCAGGACATAATTAGCGGGATAAGTGTGCTCATAGGAAGCATTGAGAAGCCCTATGGGGTATTGACAGCACACAGCATGAGGAAAGAGAAATTTATCGAAGAAGATGCTCGTTTCATGAAAGCGGTTGCAGTAATTCTCTCATTTGCAATTCAACAGAGAGAGACGGAAGCCGCACTCAGAGACAAAGTATATTTCCTGGAAACTCTGCTGGATACTATTCCGGCTCCTGTATTTTACAAGAACCGTGAGGGTGTTTATGAGGGTTGCAATGAGCTCTTTGCAAATATAATACTCGGGAGTTCAAAAGAAAAAGTGACCGGGCACACTATAGATGAGCTTTTCGAATCAATTCCTCCAGAACTCGGAGAGGTTTATAAACGAATGGACAGACCGCTGTTCCAGAAAGGAGGAAGCCAGGTTTACGAGTCTAAAGTAATGTGCTCTGATGGGCTCAAAAGGGACTTTATTTTCAATAAAGCCGCGTACAAAAGTTCCTGCGGGAATATAGAAGGGCTTATAGGAGTCATGCTTGATATCACAGGGCGAAAGAAAATGGAAGAAAGGCTGCAAAAAAGTGAAGAGCGATACCGCATTATTGCGGAACAAACAGGGCAGCTGATATATGATATTGACCTGAGAAACGGTCATGTTGAATGGGCAGGGGCAGTCACTGAACTTACAGGCTACAGTAATAAAGAAATTGAGAACCTGGATTTTTACGGCTGGCTTGATCACATTCACCCTGAAGATTACAGAAGGGTTCAGCAGTCATTGAAGAACTGCTGGAATACAGGAGGAAAAATCAATGAGGAATTCAGGTTCAAGCGGAAGGACGGAAGCTATTTTTATGTGAAAAATAAAGGGGTATATTTGAGAGATGAAGATGGCTGTATATGCCGGGCTCTCGGGGTAATGGAAGACGTTACCGAGATTAAGAAGTCTTCAGAAAAATTGAAGGAAAGCGAAGAACTTTACAGGTCGTTCCTGCAAAATTTCAAAGGAATCTCTTTTAAGCTTGACAGGAACTTCAATCCCCTTTTTCTTGAGGGAGCTGTTGAAGAAATAACGGGGTATACGGAGAAAGATCTTTTTTCAGGCAAAATAGGATTCTTTGACCTTGTTGTCAAGGAAGACGCGCCATTGCTCAAACGAAGTCGGGAAAAAATGATTTCTTCCCCGGACTCCATTATGGAGTACGAGTACAGGCTCAGGCGGAAAGATGGAAACGTAAGATGGGTTCATGAGCTAATTCACAATGTCTGCGACGCCTCTGGAGAGACCATCTTTATCCAGGGGTATGCCTATGACATTACTCAGAGAAAAAAAGCCGAGGAAACCCTTGAAAAGGCAGAAAAAATAGGTATGAGAGAAATTCATCATCGGATCAAGAATAACCTTCAGATAGTTTCATCCCTTCTCAGCCTTCAGGCTGAAAAGTTCGAGGACAAAAAGGTTATTGAAGCCTTCAGGGAAAGTGAGAACCGTGTAGTTTCTATGTCCATAATCCATGAAGAGCTCTACAAATCAGAGGACGCGGCAAGCGTTGATTTTGTAGCATACCTCAGAAAATTGACTGCAGACATCCTTCACTCTTACAGGATAAGAAATGAAAAAATAAGGCTTATTCTCGAGGTTGAGAATACATCTCTTGGAATCGATACTGCAATTCCCCTGGGAATTGTGATTAATGAACTTTTCTCAAACTCTCTTAAGTATGCATTTCCAAAAGGTACAGAAGGAAAGATCAGGATTTCCCTTTCCCGAGATGAACCTGAAAGGGAAAAGACAGGAGACGCTGAGGGAAAGAAACCTCCAGAGGAGTCTCGAGGTTTACCCTCACCTATTCTGATAATGGCGCTCGTTTTCCGGAAAACGTCGATTTCAAGAAGCCCAAGACTCTGGGCCTGCAGCTTGTAAACGCCCTGGTTGAGCAGATTAACGGAACAATAGAGCTCGAAAGAGGAAACGAGACAAAATTCACGATCAGATTCGAAGATCGGGGATCAGCCTCAAAAATGTAAAAGCGGCTGTATCTTACCATCCGATTAGTCCTGCTTTCAAAATATGAAATTAGGCAGTTTTTCGTAACCGGACTGTCTTTCCACTTTAATCCTGAGAGCAAATTTTTTGCATGAATGGCTCTTTTCAATTCAGAATCTTTTTGTCATATAAGCTTAAAATACTGTTCTTGTGCCCCAAAGATACGGCAAGGTACGGGTAGAAGCAAATAACACAGGCTTCTATATTAAGAACTCATCTGAAACTTGACATTTTTAAATTTGATATGAATGGTATATATGACTGGTACATGAATGGTATATGACTGGTATTTATGAAATAAGAAAAAAATAAAAGAATAATACATAGAGCTAGGATAGGCGAATTGTGAATGCTAATAGGAATTGATGTTGGAGGCACTACCACGGATGCAGTGCTTATCCGGAATGGAGAAGTATGCAGTACTGCCAAGGTTTCTACTGAGCCAGAGAGACTTTTGAATTCCCTGCTTGAAGCCCTTGATGCAGTCAGCAGAGGCATTCCTCCAGAGCAACTGGAAAGGGTTGTATTTAGTACGACCGTGATAACAAACCTCATTGCCGAAGGCAAAACTGACCGTGTGGCTCTGGTGCTGATTCCGGGGCCGGGTATTAATCCGGAGAGTTACAGCTTCCCTGACAGCTTTTATCTTAAAGGGGCTATGGATTACAGGGGAAGGGAAATCCAACCCCTCGATGAGGCTGAAATCAGGAAAACCGTGGAATTGATCCGGGAATCAGGATTTGCAAGAGCAGCCATTATAAGCAAATTCGGGCAAAGAAACCCTTCCCATGAACTGATGATAGAGGAAATCTTCAGGGAGATCTATCCCGGCTGCAAACTGGAACTCGGGCATAAGGTTTCAGGAAAACTGAATTTCCCGAGAAGGGTAGCAACTACCATGCTCACTTCTGCCACCAGGGAGCGCTATCAGGAGTTTGTCGAGAAGATCATGAAAGCTCTTGAGGAGAGAAGGATTCGGGCTCCCGTATTTATCCTGAAAGCTGATGGAGGAACTCTCCCGGTTGAAAAATCAATAGAATTCCCTGTAGAAACTATATTTTCGGGCCCTGCTGCGAGTACGATTGGAGCTCTTGCCCTTACCCCGCAGAATCAGACTTCGGTTGTGGTGGACATAGGAGGGACTACGACAGATCTTGCACTAATTCTTTCAGGCAATCCGCTTCTGGCTTCTAAAGGTGCAAAACTCGGAGGTTTCCTCACACATGTTCGGGCTTTTGCTGTCCGGTCGATAGCTGTAGGAGGAGACAGCGTCGTAAGGGTAAAGGAGTCGGATACAGGTAAAAAAATATTAACGGTCGGTCCTGATAGGGCAGGTCCTGCTTGCTGCATGGGAGGAGAAGAAACCACCCCAACAGATGCTCTGAACGTTCTTGGGCTTATCAATGTAGGAAACCCTGAACTTTCAAGCAAAGCTATTAAAGCCACAGCTTCTGACCTGGGAAAATCCGAAGCTGAAACTGCGGTACTGATAGTGGATAAAGCTGCACAGATGATTGCTGATGCAGTCAATGAGATGTTTCTTGAGTGGGAACAGGAGCCTGCCTACAGGATATGGGAAGTCCTGCAGGAGAAAAAGGCGAGACCTGAGAATGTGGTTGGAATAGGGGGAGGAGCAAAAGGTCTCATTGCCGAAATTGCGAAAAAACTCTATGCCAAACCTGTCACCCCTGAGTATGCTGAAGTAGGAAATGCTATAGGGGCAGCCATTGCAAGGCCCACGCTTACCATGAACCTGCACATTGATACTGAACAGCAGATATATTCAGTAGCCGAGGAAGGGGAGATAGTCAGTTTGAGTGCAGCAAACCTTGGGAATTTCAATAAAATACACCTCGAAGAAGCTGAAGCCTTTGCTGCAAAGCTCCTGAGGAAACGTGCAGAAAATTTCGGAATTTCCGAGTATGCGGATGAAGCCGAGATTGTTAATAGTGAAGTTTTCAATGTCGTCAACGGCTGGTATACCACAGGGCGGCTTTTTGACGTAAGCATGCAGATTCCTGCGGGCTTAATCCCGGGATGGAAAGGGAGGGAAAAAGCATGAAATTGGGGCTTGGAAAAATTAGGGATGTACTGAAAACTGGCTCCGGCGCAGGTATGCAGCAAGAGAAAAAAGAGCATGCAAAAGGGAGAAGTAAGGCAGAGAAAGAAGAAACCCGGATAACAGAGAGTGAAGAAAATAAGCTTGAGACAAATGAGGAAAATTTAATGGAATCGAAAAAGACCGGACAGGAGACAAAACAAGAACCTCTATCCCCGGCAGACCGTTCCAGAGCCGAAAAGACAGGTCTGGTTTTCTTCCCGGCATTTGACTGGGCTATTTCGCCTACCCATCCGGAAAGAGAAGAACGCCTCCTCTATACCAGGGACCAGATCTTTGAAGAAGGCCTGATGGATCTGCCGGAAATAGCCGAATATAAACCCCGCCTTGCTGAGTACAGGGACATTGCCAGAGTCCACTTCTGTGTGCCTGATATAAAAACCCAAGCTACAATTCCCCATCTTATCGCAGCAGGGAGCTGCCTTGTGCTCGGGGATGCCTTGATGAGAGCGGAAGTTAAGAATGCTTTTGCGCTTGTCCGCCCGCCCGGTCATCATGCAATGACAGTAGCACACGGAAACAGGGGGTTCTGCAATATAAATAACGAGGCTATTCTTGTAGAATACCTGAGAAGGAAATATGGAATCAGCAGGATTGCAATCGTGGATACCGATGTGCATCACGGGGATGGAACCCAGGAAATCTTCTATAATGACCCGGATGTGCTTTTTATTTCTTTCCATCAGGACGGAAGGACTCTTTACCCCGGATCGGGTTTCATAAGCGAGCTTGGGGGCCCAAAAGCGCTTGGCAGGACAATTAATATTCCCCTGCCGCCTGGAACCCCTGATGAAGGCATACTTTATGTGCTCGATTCTCTCGTACTTCCGATTCTAAAAGATTTCAAGCCTGAGCTAGTTCTGAATTCTGCGGGGCAGGACAACCACTATACTGACCCACTTGCGAATATGCGCTTTTCCTCACAGGGCTATGCAAAATTGAATGAGAAACTTGCCCCTGATATGGCTGTGCTTGAGGGCGGCTACGCAATCCAGACTGCACTGCCTTATGTAAACACAGGCATAATCCTTGCAATGGCAGGACTTGATTATTCCTGCGTAAGGGAACCTGACTTCAAGCCAGGGATGTTTGTCCAGGCTGCACGGGATAGAAAGACACTGGAAGAGACCGTTGCAGCTCAGCTCGAAAACTGGAATAACCGGGACAGGCTTGTAGAAGCCGAAGTAGCAAAGTATGGAGATTTCTACAGCCGGAGAAAGCAGATCTTTTACGACACGGATATGATTCAGGAGCTTCAAGAAGAAAGAATCCGGATGTGCCCTGACTGCCAGGGCTACAAGACCATAGATTCCCACGCCCACAGGAGCGTATACGATACCAGGATTTTCGGGGTCTCGGTCCCGATTTATGCCTGCGAGAACTGCCAGGCTGAAGCCAGGGAAGAGTACAGGAAGATGCTGGGTGACACGGAATATGACCATATCTACCTGCAGGATAAAAAAGAGGACGAGTACAGGGCATATAATACGAGGACAAAGCAGGAAACAGTTTATTGAGATGGGAAAGAATCTTTTAAGCAGGAATCAATTTATTAAATATTATAAGATTTTTTTTCTTTTCATCCTGCTTATTTCCCTTTGTTTTTTCTAGCTCTTTAATTCTGTAATCTCTTATTTTTCTGTAATCTCCGGAATCTTTCTTTGTTTTTCATCCAGCATATTATCCTGACCTGAAGCGAGTTTTTCCAGTTTCCTGCTATTTTAAAAGAGTGCGGGACGGCGAGTGAACCTTTTTCAAGTTTTTGTGTTCAAAATTTTAATTCATTTTGTATCAGTATCCTTTTTAATGAGTGTATGAAAAGCGATACATCCTCTTTAAGAGAAAATTTATGAAGAAAGCCCCACTTTTTTTGGGAAACTTACTAAATATATTAATTTTATCCTTCGAAATCAAATAATCGTGCTGCTCGCAGGTTTGAAGATAAATTAAAACCGGGATTGGATGAATGCGGGGAAGTTGAAATATTCTGATTAACACTACTTACAAGCGTGTTTAGGTGGTAAAAAGTTAAGATGTAGTCAGCGTTAACTAATTTTCAGTTTGTTATAATCGAAAAAGATAGTGGATACTAAAAGAGAAAGAAGTAGTAAGAGAATTTCAGCAAGCTGAGACATTATTTTGCGGTTTTGTACTTTTTAATACTTCCAAATGTATGTTGATAGGAACCGTTATATTTATATTCTAGTCGCTATTAGTTTCTAATTAATTTTAGGGAGTCGATCAACCAATTACTTTTATCTATATGGAGGAATTGAACATAAATAGATTAAAGCTTTTACTACTAGCATCTTTTATTTTCACACTAAGTTCCTTTATCGGAGCAGCTGCGACATGTACTGTAGCCACTGACGGTACGGGAAACTATGCGACAATACAGGCTGCGGTGGACAATGCGAATTCGGGTGATATAATTATCGTACAGCCGGGAACCTATTATGAGAACATCAATATAAATAAACCCGGACTAAAGAATTTGGAGCTGAGGTCTGCATCCGGTAATGCTGCGGATACAATAATAGCCAATTATATAGGCGGTCATGTAATCTCTGTTAGTTATGGAGATAATTTAGCAATTAAAGGATTTACGATCAGAGGAGCTGGAAACGATACCGCAGGCATCAACATGGTTGGAAGTCACCACTGTACAATTGAAAATAATATATTTTTGGATGATGCCCTTGGAGTACAGCTGACGTCAAGCTCTAATCACAACAAAATTCACAACAATATATTTGTCAAAGATAATGCTGCTGGCAGAGCAATTAATATTGAAGGATCCGGGTATAACAAAATCTCGGGGAATACAGTCTCAAACCAGAGGTATGGAATTCATATCAGTAATTCTGATTGGAACGAGCTTTCAAGTAATACTGTAAGCCAGAGTACTGACGACGGTATACTTTTGCAAGGAAATTCAAAAAATAATACTCTTGAATACAACTTCGTAAGTACAAGCGGGAGATATGGAATCTATTGTGTAAACTCAACCGATAATAAACTGATTAGCAATATAGTGTCCAATGGTACTGATGGGATTTCTCTTGTATCGTCCCCTGGAAGCACAATCTCAGGCAATGACGTATCATTTACCAGTGCCCATGCTATCTTTCTGAATACTTCCAGTAATAGTAACGTAGAAAACAATAATGTCTCAAGTAGTCCCTACGGAATAGCTATGAGATATTCTAACAATAGTAACGTGGTCAACAATTATGCTTACAACAATACCAGAGGCATTTTCATTACCCTGTGGTCAAATAACAACATGCTCTCAGGCAATAAGGCAAATTCAAATAATAATGGTATTGTTCTTGCATACAATGCCAGTAATAATATTATCGACAGCAATGAAGCAAATTCGAATAGCAATTACGGTATCGTGCTAGGAACTTCATTCGATAATAAAGTGTTAAATAACAAAATATCGCAAAATGACAGGGGAGGAATTTCCCTCGGTACATCCGTAAGAAATATACTCTCTGACAATATTGTGAACTCAAATAGAGCTTATGGGATTCTTCTGGAAAACTCCGACTACAATAATATTACCAGCAACATTGTCCAATCAAATAAGAACGGAATTTACCTGGAGAATTCGAATAACAGTTACCTTATCAGCAATACCGTACCTGACAGTGAGAGAGCTATCCAACTGTCGAACTCAAGTAATGACAAGCTTATTAACAATAATCTCTCGGATAATCGTAATTTTGGAATTCTTCTGGTAAATTCCAGCAATATTGAACTTTCTGGGAATACTGCTTTTAACAGCAGCGTAGGCATTTCCTTGAGCTCGTCAGTAAATAACAACATCTCAGGTAATACCATCAGTTGGAATAATGATCATGGTATTTTCCTGTGTGCCAGAAGCCTTGATAACTTTATCTATAACAATAATTTCTGCAACGCTATAAATGCCAACGTTAAAAATGCTAGATGCGTCTGGAATGTAGCAAATACCAGTGGCAGAAACATTATGGGTGGTTCATACCTTGGCGGCAACTTCTGGGCAAAACCAGACGGTACAGGACATTCACAGATCACACCTGACGCAAACAATGACGGATTTGCAGATGAGCCATTTATTACGAACAACGTTACAGACAATTTACCCCTTATAGATGTTCCTGACCCGATTGCTCCGGAGGCAGACTTCAGTGCCAATCCCACGAGTGGTTATGCTCCTCTCTCCGTTCAGTTCACTGACCTGTCATTAAATGCAATTTCAAGGAACTGGGATATTGGCATTGATGGAACTATTGAGTCTACAAATGCCAGCTTTACCTATGTGTTCTCAGTGCCTGGGACTTATCCTGTCAGATTAACCGCAATTAATGAAAACGGCACGGATACAAGAGATATGAATATAACTGTAAGCGGAATCCCTCCTAAAGCCGACTTCAGTGCCAATCCCATGAGCGGTTATGCTCCTCTTTCGGTCCAGTTCACTGACCTTTCGCAGAACGCAACCTCAAGGAACTGGGATATTGGCAAGGACGGGACTATTGAGTCTACAAATGCCAGCTTTGTTTATGTGTTCTCAGTTCCTGGAACTTATCCTGTTAGCCTAACTGCGATCAATGAAAATGGCACTTCCTCAAAGGATTTGACAATAACTGTCATACAGCAGAGCAGTTCAGGCGGAGGAAGCAAAAAGGGCGGTGGTAGCAAACGCAGCGGTGGTGGTGGCGGTGGGGGTTCCCCTGAACCTGCAAGAAATGTTGAAGTCAAGGAACTTTCACAGGTACGCGTTGTAAGCGGAAATCCCGTGAAATTTGATTTCCCGAAAAATGCCACCTGCGTTGTGTATGTTAGCTTTGATGCAAAGAAGACCGCAGGCAAGACCACAACCATTGCCGAGCAGCTCAAAGCAAAATCAACCCTGACTTCAAATCTGTCCTCAGATGAGGTCTACAAGTACTTTAACCTCTGGGTTGGAAATGCAGGTTTTGCAACGGAAAAGAATATTGAAAACCCTGTAGTGTGCTTCAAGGTCGAAAAATCCTGGCTTGAGGAAAAGAACATTGACCAGAATTCAATCACGTTCAACAGGTATAGCGATAAAAAATGGTCCGAGCTGCCCATAAAGCTGTTGAAAGAAGATAGTAAATATCTGTACTTCACGGCAGACACCCCAGGCTTCACCCATTTTGCAATAACAGGAAAAACCATAGAGAAACCCACGGCTGATACAAAGCCTGCGGCTGAAACATCAGAACTTGAGGAGAAAAACACAACAGTAAATGAAACAGAAAAGGAACAGAATTCTCAGCAGGGAACCGGGAAGGATAAAGTCACAAGCATACCCGGATTTGAAGGACTTTGTGTTGTAGCCTGCCTTATTACATTATTCTTGCATAAGAAAAAATAAAGTACAGCCAAAAAGAAAAATAGAACAAAGATGAAAAGTAAAACCAGAAAGAAAAAGCGAAAATAAGAAAAGGACGATTAAAAAAGAAAATAGAAGATAAGAATTCGATAAAAAGAAAAGAAAATAAAATAAAAGATAAGAATTTGATAAATAGAAAGAATAAAAGATAGGAATTCAATAAAAAGGGCAGGATAAAGGTATTAAGCCTTTCCTTTATCTTGCCTTTTCTTCTATTTTTGATTTTTCTTATTTTCGGCTCTGTAGAAAACCTGTGGAATAACAAATCTACATTAATTTGAACTGAACTTTATGATCTATATTTTCCATAGTTGGTTTCAGCCCCATAATGCTTATTTAGATAGGTTTTCTACAGAGCCTTATTTTCGTAACTTTTTATGGTTCTCCTTCTTTATAGTCTCCTTCTTTATAGTAACCTTTAGTTGTTTCACCAGCCTTTTTTATCGGATTTCTCGCTTTTATGAACGGCTCTCACTCTTTCCAATGTGTTATCCTTCCCAGAATATTTTACCAGGAACGATATCGGAATGAACTTCTCATATGTGCAGCGGCTCTTATGCAATCGGTTCTGGTTTATTGAGCCAGAACAGTCTTTTTCACGCTTGAGGGTTAAGTTTTATGAGGACGCAAGCAGCCTGTCATGTTATAATGAAAGTTGATCCGGGACATAAGAAAAAAAGACTATCTGGTTATTTTGCTGGGCTTGCTATTGGCTGCTTTTTACCTGGACTTTTATTTCTTTATTTTGATATTATTCTAATCCAATAAATTTATATTATTTAATGTTTAAAATCAGATTTATCAATAGAAAATTAAATAATAATTTAGATAAAGAGCGGGGGATTTTAATAAACCGATTTGTTACTCTAGCAATAGCTTTTTTCATTTTTACGTCTTGTTCGAGTGTTGGCACTGCGGTCGAACTCACGGTCCAGCCTGGGGAGTCAATTCAGTCTGTAGTTGATAATGCAAGTTCCGGAGATGAAATAGTCATAAGTCCCGGGAACTATAATGAGAATATCATAATAACAAAGGACAATATTGTATTAAGATCCAGCTCTGGAAATCCCGAAGACACCATAATTACAGCAAATAATAATGCTTCAAATGTATTGTCTATAGATGCGGATAACATAACTATTATGGGGCTAACCATCACAGGAGCCGGATTTGACAGGTCGGGAATCCAACTATCTGCATCCAATTATTGTGTTATAGAAAATAACATACTCGTTAACAATGCTCTCGGAATATACTTACAGTATTCAATGAACAACAGTATCCTTAACAATACAGTGGAACAGGGCAAGAGAGCAGTTAACATTGAGAGGTCAAATTATAACACAATAATGAACAACAAGGTTTCAGGTCAGCGGTTTGGGATTTATGTCACTGCTTCCGAGGGGAATAAACTTTCGGAAAACGCAGCAAATATGAACTCCAACCATGGTATTATCCTGGAAAATTGTATAAATAACAGTCTCGAAAACAACACCGCAAATGCAAATGGTAGATATGGTATCCATATAGTGTATTCAACCGGTAATGACCTGTTCGGAAACACTGCGGACTCAAACATGGATTATGGCATATTTTTTGACAGTTCCCTTAACAACAGGATTGTAAACAACACAGCGGTCAATAATACCAGGGGTATTTTCCTGCAAAGGTCCAGTGAGAGCGAAATCCTTAACAATCTGGCTTTGAACAACAATTACGGTATCCGTCTTTTCTCAGGAATGAACTGCAATATCTCAGGAAACGAAGTATCGAATTGTAATGCCTCAGGGATTTCTTTACTGAACTCTGCTAACTGTACAATCAGTGAGAATCCACTGTCAAATAACAGTCTCGGAATAGACCTGGGATTATCAAATAATACCGCAATTCTTAATAACCGCCTCCTGGAGGGCGGAAGGGGAATTAGCCTGCGTGATTCGAGTTACAACCTGGTGTCAAATAATCTGGCATTAAGCAACAGGTATGGATATTATATATCTCGCTCGCAGTGGACTACATTAATTAACAACACGGCAAGTACGAGCGTTAACCACGGAATTGTGCTGGTAAATTCCACCAATAATAACTTTACAGGCAATACCCTGAATTCAAATGGAGGGCATGGAGTTTATCTGACAAATTCGAGCACCAATATCCTGGATAGTAATACGGCTTCAGATAACAGTAGAGGCATTTACCTGATATCATCCAGCGGGAACAATATCATGAACAATACGGTGCTGGGTAACAGGGAATATGGAATCCTGCTATCATACTGCACAGACAATACCATCTCAAGAAATGAAGTTTCTGACGGCGGACGTGGAATCCACCTGAGCACCTCCCAGAACAATATCATTTCAAGAAATATTATCGCTCTGAACAGTATCTCAGGCATTTTCATGAGCTCTACAAGCAATGGCAATATCTTCTTTGATAATTATCTGAACAATGTCTTTAACTCAGACGTTAAGGACGGAAGCGAAGGAAATGTCTGGAATGTCACAAAAACTGCCGGCACCAATATCATTGGCGGATCATTCATAGCAGGTAACTTCTGGGCAAAACCTGATGGTACCGGATTTTCTCAGACTGCAACCGATGGGGATGGAGACGGGATTGCTGATACGGCATATAAACTTCCGGGCAACAATTATTCGGACTTCCTGCCTCTGGTAGGCGGCTCTGCGCCTGAACGTTCTATGGTGCCTTCCGACCCCGGAGCAATAACCAGTGAAGCGGAAATAACGACAAATGAAACAGCTGTCAACAGAACGGAAACAAATAAGATCGAAAGTGCAAACGAATTAAATAATACAGGTAATAAAACGATAGCAAATACGACAAATACAAACAAAACCGAAGTACCTGTCAGCGGAAATGAAATGTACACCAATAAAACCGAAATGGATGATGGCAGCAAGGTAGAAATGGACATCGATGAGATGGAAGACGATATGGAACTTGATTGAAGCCTAACGGTCCGGAGATAAAGCACCAGGCTAAAACTCAGGGAAAGGGACTTGACCCTTTACCCTGTCTTTTCTATTTTTGCTTATCCAGCATGTTTCAGGTGATTTTAGAGCCATTATTTTTTGAAAGTATAGCCGTTATTTTTTGAAATTTATCTCAGGAAAATAGGTACTAATCGAGGCAATACCTATATTTTTATATATTTAACCTTAAAGAAAATGATGCAGACGGGGACGGCATTGCTGACAGGGTCTACAGGAGTGATGATTCAATGGGGTCATGGGAGATTTTTGACAGGTATGCAGAAGAATATGACGCCTGGTATGAGAGTAATGAATTCACATACATGTCGGAACTGCTTGCCCTGAGAACTTTCCTCCCAGAAAATCCGAAGAAACTGAAAGCACTTGAAATCGGAGCCGGTACAGGCAGGTTCTCTCCGGTCCTGGGGATCGGACTCGGGCTTGAACCGGCACGGGCTATGGCAAGACTTGCAAAGCAGCGAAGCCTGGAGGTCGTGCTTGGAGTTGCAGAGTTCCTGCCCTTTAAAAAAGAAAAATTTGATCTGGTTTTGATTATTACCTCTCTTGCTTTTCTTGAGAATCCTGATCAAGCGCTCAGGGAAATTCTGAGAATTTTGAAGCCAGGAGGACAAATTATAGCCGGAATTCTTGACAGGGACAGCCCACAGGGACGCTATATTGAATCAGGTAGCAAAAAAGGCAGGTTTCTTTCTGAGGCACACTTCTTTTCGGCAGAAGAGATCTCGGGATATCTTACAGCACTCGGATTCGAAAGTCTTGAGACCTGCCAGACACTCTTTAAACAGCCTGAGCAAATTAAAGAAATTGAGATTTCGGAAAAAGGGCATGGAAGAGGATGGTTTGCAGTACTTTCAGCCAGAAAGCCTCTTTAAGGAAGTTTTTTTAAAAACCCTGTTAAAGGCTTAAAAAGAGTTACAATTCCGAATCTCCCTGAGCCTTTTTTTTCCTGCATCAATAATGGACATGAGTTCGGAATAGGCACATTCTGAGAGTTCGTTTCCCTGAGTGAGTGAAAAGAGAGTTTTTCCATCCGAATAAAGAAGAATTCCATTCCATGCTGCGAAGTGAAGGCCTGAAAGATACTCACAGGGCAGTTCCCATCTGGAATCTACATTTTCGAAACCTTCAAAACGGTAGAAAACAGTCCCATTTTTCAAGACTTTTGTAAATCTCAGGAGTTTACTGGCCATATTTTTCATCCAGGTTGCGGTTACCATAAAAAGGAAACAGAATGGTTTCTGCCATTTTTAAAGGAAATTATTAAGGGAATTTTAAAGGCTTAATGATCTTCTAAGGAAATCAGCTAGCCCTAATAGGAAAAAAATTAAGTGAGTAGGAAAAAGAAATTAAATCCTGAGCTCAGTTACTTTTTCCCCTTTTGCACTGGTAACGGTTACGGATATGTCTTTAAACTTCGGAACTCCTGTGCCGCCGGTTTCATCTGAAACAAGCATATTTGACCAGGGGCTTTTAGGCATATATGCAATACCCCTGTGAGGAGTTTCATATCCGGATTCTTCAGCTCTGACAACAACCCGTCCAAATGAGTTTTTCAGGATGACAGTATCGCCTTTTTTTACGTTCAGCTGTTTCAAGTCTGCAGGATCCAGCTTTATGACGGCAGAGAGGTTTTTGTACTCTTCCCCAAGACGGTCTTCACGCATAGCCTTATCCTGAAAGATATCTCGATAGGTTATGATTTTTATTTTTATTTCAGGAGCCGAAAGAAAAGATCCGAAATCCATTACAGTGCCTCCATTATTTTCTTTAGGATTACTTCCTCAGATGGGTGATCTGTCTCAATTACAGGTTCAAAACTGACTTTAACCCCATCCATGCGTGTAGCACTTCCTCCAGACTCTACGCCGCTTATTGTGGTATTGATGTAAACTTTTGCATGCTTTGAAGTCAGGGTCTCACAATGGTCTATTGAGATAAATGGAATCTCAAGCAGGTTTTTCACAATGGAGTGGGGAAGGATTGAAAATGGATCAGTGCCAATAATAAGGGCTGCATCCACTGTTCTCGCTTTAAGAGACTCAACAATTGAATACTCAGGCCCATGTTTTACAGTACCGTCCTCAAACTTCACGCTATTTACATATCCTGTTTCTGCAAAGAGTTTTTCGTTAAAGCCCACTATATTACAGCTACTTACCATTGGGATCAGGTGGAAGTTGGCTTTTTCGTTAAGGACTTTCATGAGCTTGAAAAGCGGTTCAAGGTCTTCAATCGAGTAGATTAGCCCGCGTCCTACAAAAATTACCCCGAACTTCGCCCCTTTAAGGATATTTGCAAGCTCAAGGAGTCTCTTTGGGGGGTAATTATAAGAGGTTTTGGGAAGCTTTCCAGAAAGCCCTGCAATCAGGGCATCGATAAACTCTGCATCTCCTTTTGGAGGAATCTGGAAGAAATAGTTCCCGCAGATCTTTGCAGTATGAGACTTCCGAACATCTATTGCAATTGCTGTTCTTTCTTCTTCCCAGCCCCGCTGCTTTTCGCTTCCTCTGGGGAAATAGGAATGCTTTGAAAGAAGGCGAGGATGAGAGTCCGATGGATCTGTTCCCCAGTATATAATTACATCAGCTTTATTCCTCACGTCGTCAAGAGTGCAGGTCTTAAGCTTATCCTGAATGAGAGCATCAGACAGAGGGCCCAGACAGAAAGAGGATGTATCATCAAGCGTTGCGTTGATTTTTTTTGCAAGCTCAATTGCCAGTTTCTGAGTTTCATCTGTGGAATTCCCGAGCCCGAAGATCAGGGGGTTTTTTGCATCCCTGAGGATTGATACAGCCTCATTGATTGCAGTTGCCTCATCAACAGGTATATTATCAACACGGAAACCTGCTTCATCCCTGGTTTCCTTCATGTGGGCTACCCCTACTCTGCAGGCTGTATAAACTTTATTTACTATGTTTTTCTCGGACTCAACCTCGATATCATCGCAAAGGAGTCCACAGCCTGTGCATACATAATAGTTTTTCTCCATATCCACGTTCCTCACACAAACTCAATTGCTTCTACAGGGCAGGTTACTATACAGCCATTACAGAGAATTTTATTTTTTCCGAAGCGGCGGCATTCCCCTAAGTTCTGGGCTTTTACAATTCCGTCTTCTACGGTCAGAACCAGCTTATTAGCATTCCTGGGGGCGTTTCCTGAACCTACTCCATAAGGATCATTTGCTACATTAGGAGGGCAGGCAACCACGCAATTTCCACAACCGAAACACAAGTCTTCGTGCACTATAAGCCCGGTTTCAGTTGCGCTTTCGGATGGTTTGAAAATTTCACATATCTTTTCATAGCTTTCTTTGTACTTTGGTTCTTCTTTAAGGGGCGGGCAGTCCTCGGGTGTGAGCTCGCGTGCCATTAGGGCTACTGCAAAGGCCATACATGAGGTTTTTCCGCACTTTTTGCAGTTGGTTTTTGGAAGCATCTGATAGAGTTCCATTGCATTTGTCATTCCAGGTCACCCTTGAGTCAAGTTTTTTAGAAATAAAATTTTTTCCATAAGTTTTCATTAGAGGGAATGAATGTCAAAATTACGATTAAAAAGTAAAATTAAGCTTACCACTGAAAACGTATGTTAAAGAACCTTTAATTAAATATATCTAAGTTCTCTTCCTTAAACTCTCGCTTTTTTGTTTTCAGTGTTACTTTCAGCTTGAGCAGGGAATATCCGGCAAACTTCTGTGAATAAATTGAGGTCTTCAAATTTTGATGCCCTTAGGTACGCAGGCTTTTATTTCTGGGATCTTTGAGGTCAAAGATTTCTCAAATTAGTTTTCCTGGTCACAGAAACAATTGATAAGCCTCTTTACAGGCAGATGAATCCAGTGAACTCAATTTAATTCGCTTTAAAGAAAAGTTCGCAGTGGCAATTTCCATCCCTTTCGACTTCTTCTTTATGATATATGCAGGGACATACGATCTTTCTATCTTCGTTTTCATCTCCGGTAACTATTCTGCAGGGGCAGTAACGCCTTCCGAATTTCTCAAGCTTTACTGTAAGCCCGTCAAGCACGTAATCAAGAGCTTCTTTATCCGGGTTAAGCCTGTAACCCGCTTTATCCGCATACTTCTGAGTCCATTCATACATTTTTTCCTTTAATTCATTGTGTTCAGTCATACAAAAAACTCCTTACACTTTAAACCGAAACAGTCCTGAACCTTGATGAGAAGAATATGTGAGTACAGGTTGAGCCATTTATAGAGTGGTAGTATTATAAAGTATACTAATGATTCTTAATTGTACGAAGACGTACGGCAACAATTTAGGATTTAACATCAACTTCAGCTTGTAACGTTATTTCTCTATTTTTATTCAAGTTATTTATAGAAATACCTTATCCTTCAGAAATTATTTAATTCCTCTCATACTACCAGTTTCATCTCACTTACATCATGTATCCTATCCTGTCTCACTTATGCCCATATAACCATTTTCTATTAAATTTGCATTGAGTTGTCCGTTTGAAACTGGTTCCTCGATTACGAATTAAGTTCTCAAACTATAAATCAATTGGTAAAACTTCGGTGATAAGGTAAAATTAATGATGCTAAGGTTCTGTCCGTTACTTCTCTCAGATACCAGCCAAACTGCGTATCAGTCAATGTGAATTGACAGTCTGGAATTCAGGTTTAAAGTTAAACCCAGTTAATTGGTTAGCTCAAGGCAAATAAGAAAGTTAATATACCTAAAATATAAATTCTATTATATAAATAAATTCTGTTATATAAATAAACTGTTAAATACTGTTATATAATAAACGATCAGATTGTTACAACAGATAAACTATAGAAGAGCATAGCAAAAAATAATAAAACTTGGAGTATTTGAACATACCTGAAATAATCTGAGATTTAAAATACTAAATTAACATTTAATAAATTTGGAAACATCATATAAAATAAAGGTTTTGATTTTGTACAAAATCCTTATACTTTTATTCAGTTTAAATTAAAAAGTATAGGGATATGTAAAAGCTACTATCTATGATCATGTTATCAGTTCAATACAAATAGCAAATTGTTAATCAAATAATAACACAATATAAAGTGGTAAATGTGAAAAAATAACAATTTCACATGAAGATGAACAATATAAAAGCAGCAAATCCATGAATTTGCAATTTTAATTGTTCCCAACAAATTTAAAGTCTAAAAATTCTTTAGTGAGCAGCTGTACCGGATCTGGCTTTTCTGTATGGCAAAATGCTCATACACATGGTTCTGAATTATGGTCAGGAATCATAACTTTCAGATTATATGTAAATCTTTCAGGTTATTGTAAATCTTTCAGGTTAATATATAAATATTAGAAGCTATAGCCTGACGAATCGTTAAGATTCAGCATTAAACACAGGTATATGGAGTCACCAATTATGCGAATCGGAGTCTATATTTGCCACTGCGGGTTGAATATTGCGGGAGTAATAGATGTACTGGCTCTGCAGGAAATGGCAGCTGAACTGGAAGATGTGGTGCTCGCCCGGGAAGTACAGTTTCTGTGTTCCGATTCCGGACAGGAAGGCATCATAAAGGATATAAAAGAAAATAAAATCGATAGGGTCGTAGTAGCTGCATGCTCCCCGAGGCTGCACGAAAAGACCTTCAGGCATGTGATGGAAAAAGCCGGGCTAAACCCCTACCTCATGGAGATGGTAAATATAAGGGAGCAGTGCTCCTGGGTGCATGCCGATGACCCCCAGATGGCGACCCAGAAAGCCTTTGACCTTATAAGAATGGGAGTTGCAAAGGCAAAGTTCCTTAAGGAGCTGAGTGCGACAAATTCCAGAGCCAGCCGAAATGTCCTTATCATAGGAGGAGGAGTTGCCGGGATCGAGGCAGCCCTGAATCTTGCCGACGCCGGTTTTCCGGTCACGATGGTGGAAAGGGAATCCACTATAGGAGGCAAAATGGCTCTGATGAATGAGGTCTTCCCCACTAATGACTGCTCCATCTGTGTACTTGCCCCTAAAATGACAGAAGTCCAGAACCATCCTAATATTACCCTTTACACATATTCCGAAGTCACTGATATTTCAGGGTCTGTCGGCAAATTCCATGTAAAAGTCAAACGCAAACCGAGATTCATACTTGAAGATAAATGCAAAGGCTGTGTCGATCTCTGCGCAGAGGTCTGTCCTGTAGAAATCGAGAACCCCATGAATTACGGAATCGGAAAGACCAGAGCCATATATATGCCAATTCCCCAATCCGTTCCGCAGGTAGTGCTTATAGATCCCGACCACTGTGTAGGCTGCGGGCTGTGTTTACAGGCCTGCCCTGCCGATGCCGTAGACTACGAACAGAAACCTGAAGAGATTGAGTTTGAAGCCGGAGCAGTAATCGTTTCAACGGGGTACCAGCTCTTTGATGCGTCACGGAAAAAGGAGTACGGGTTCGGGAAATACCCTGATGTTATAACAAACATGCAACTGGAGCGTATGCTTAACTCGGCAGGGCCTACAGGCGGAAGAGTCATTGTACCCTCCACAGGCGAACCCCCGAAAAACGTAGCTTTCATCCAGTGCGTCGGGTCAAGGGACAAAACCGTTGGCAATGAGTACTGCTCAAGGGTTTGCTGCATGGCTGCACTCAAGAATTCCCAGATGATTAAGGAACGCTACCCTGATACCGAGATCACGATTCATTACATTGACATTCGGGCTGCAGGGGAGATGTATGAGGAATACTATACGAGGACGCAGGCTATGGGTGTTGATTTTATCCGGGGAAAGGTTGCGGAAATTTATGCAGGCGAGGACGGCAGGCCCGTACTCAGGTATGAAAACACCCTGGAGTGCCGGATCGAGGAAGAAGCCTGCGACCTTGTAGTGCTCTCTACGGGTTACGAGCCCAGCAAAGCGGCAGAAGGTATAGGCAGAATGCTGAATCTTGCCCGGCGGCCGGACAGGTTCTTTGCAAGCGCCCACCCAAAGATGCGCCCTGTAGATGCTCCTGTAAGCGGGGTTTTCCTTGCAGGCTGCGCCTCAGGGCCCAAAGAAATTCAGGTCTCAATTGCCCAGGGCAGTGCATGTGCATCCAAGGTCATGCAGCTTCTCGGAACAGGCGAGCTTGAAGCCGATCCTATGGGAGCTCACGTTGATCCTGAAAAATGCATAGGATGCAGAACCTGTCTTGAGGTCTGCAAATTTGGGAAAATCACTATAGAAAATAAGAGAGCTATAGTAGACGAGGTTTCATGTTACGGCTGTGGAGACTGCAGTGCAGCCTGCCCTGCTGGAGCAATCCAGATGAAGAACTTCGAAAACGAACAGATTCTAGCCCAGATTCGGGCTGCAACTGCGTACAAATCCCAGAGTCCTTTTATAGTGGCTTTCCTCTGCAACTGGTGCAGTTATGCCTGTGCAGACCTTACCGGAATGTCGCGGCTTCATTACCCGACAAATATTAGGGTTGTGCGTACGATGTGCTCTGCAAGGGTAAGCCCCGAATTCGTACTTGAAGCCTTAAAAAGCGGAGCCGATGGGGTGCTTGTTGCAGGCTGCAGGATGGATGAGTGCCATTATATACATGGGAATTTTGATGCAAAACGAAGAATGGACGTTTTAAAGGAAGTCATAAGCGATACTGGACTCGATCCCCGACGGCTGAGAACCCTGTGGATCTCTGCTGCTGAAGGAGAGCGTTTCTCAAATACTATTACCGAGTTTGTAAAGGAACTTGAAGAGATTGGCCCAATAGGCACCGAGCTCAAGATTAAAGAGGCTGGAATTGAAGATACTGGAAACGAACTTGGGGAGGTGGCACAGTGAGCGAGGAGTACACAGAACGGGAAGTTCCTTTATGCAGGGGATGCTGCGAAACCGGAGAAAACGAAGTTATAGAGGCTGAAACCGAGGAGTTCGAAACCGAAGATCTCGAAGCTGAAGCACCCGAGACTGCTGAGGAGGAATCCCAGGAAAGGATTACGGTTACAACCAGCATGGATCTCCAGGGTTCCCATTTTATCTATACCCAGGCAACCGAGAAGTCTATCAAAACCCTGGATTATGACTACAAGCGCTGTAATGGCTGTGGAATTTGTGCTGATATCTGCCCTACAAAAGCCCTTGAGATGGGTCCCATTCATGAAATTGCAACCGGACTTGACGCACCTGCGGTAATTATGGACCTTGAGAAGTGTACTTTCTGCAGAATGTGCTCAAACCTTTGCCCTATGCATGCCATCACCTTTGAGGCTGTGGGAGAGGTTCCTGATGAGAATCAGTACCCCAAGTATGATACCTATGTTAAGATAAATGAGAAGTGTCTCCCCTGTGCACTCTGTGAGGGAGCCTGCCCTCAGGATGCAATCGAGGTGGAGTTCACCTTTCCGAAAAAAGAAGAAATTGCGCCTTTAAAGGAAGGGGCAGAGGGTGAAATTGCAATTGACACTGAGAAATGCAATTTTTGTGGAATCTGTGCCCGGTTCTGTGACGCTTTCATCCTGCTCGAACGCGAACCCACTCCTGAAAATCCCGTGCCTTTCGAGCAGTTGCTTGTAGATGAGGATAATTGCGATTACTGTGTGCTCTGCCAGGATATCTGCCCCGAAGAAGCAATAAAAGTTACAGGAGAGCGCCCATGCGAGGCTCCAAAGGTCGAGGGGAAAGTCACGGTAGACGAACTGAAGTGTACGCAGTGTGCCCGCTGTAAAACGGTCTGCCCGTATGAAGCCGTAGACCTGCAAAAGCCTATGGAAGGACAACTTAGCCTTATAGAAAAGAATCTGAAGGAGTGCGATCCGCAGGGCTGCCGCGGCTGTTTCAACGTTTGTCCTTCGGAACTGTGGTATGTGCCTACCGATCCTGAAGACCCGCGGAAAATTGCTTTTGAAGAGGATTTCTGTACTTACTGCGGAGCCTGTGTGAAAGCCTGCCACCTTGACGCCATTAAAGTGGAAAGGACAGAGATTCACCATACCGAGATTCCTGATACTCCCTGGGCTGCGCAGTGGAGGGACGCAATCGAAGCCCTGAAGACAGGAGTAAGGAAAGGTGTCGACCGTGCCGTTCCCAGGGAAACCGAGACCCTTAAAGCACAGAAGTTCATGGGCATTGAGCCTCCTGGAGTTGATGAAGAACTTCTTGCAGCCGTGCAGGCAAAGCTTGAAGCCCTTATGCCAGCCCTCAGGAACGCTAAAATCAGGAAACTCTGGGAAACCGACTCCCCGAAAAATGTAGCTGCAGTCGTGAAAAAGAAGATCGAAGGCTGAGGGCTTAAAGAGAGGGAACCGGACCTTAAATCCTCAAAATCAGCTCAGAAGAAAACTGGGATAAGCTGAGGGTAAACTGTGAAAATTCAGAGATGAAATTAAGGTATAAGAATTAGATATGAAGCTCCATACATAGGGAAAGTTGCAGGCACGGGGAGAGCTTTAAGGCTGCAATCCATAGCCTGCAGGTCCCCATCTCAGGAGTCACATTTCTCTTTTATGACCATTACAGGAACTTTTGAGTGCCGGATCACTTTTTCTGCGACGCTGCCCAGGATCAGCCTGTCAAGGCCTGTTCTCCCAATCATGCCCATAACAATGATATCCATTTTTTCTTCCTCTGCATACCTGATTAGTTCATCGGCAGGATGGCCCTCAAGCAGGATGGTTTCCACATTAACGTTTTCCAGTTCTCCTATCTCGTTTATGTAGCTTACAGCTTTGCATCCCTCCTTCCTCAAAGCTTCATGCATCCTCTCCCGGTCAAAATCCACAGCCATGGAAGAAAAGTACTCTGTGGATACTACATAAACCGCATAAACTGTTCCTCCGCTCAACCTGGCAAGTTCTATCCCTCTATTGGCAGCAATCCTTGAGCAGACCGAACCGTCAGTTGCAATCATTATTTTCTTAAAAGTAACGTCCCTTATGAAAAATCACCATTTACCTATTAACCTGCACGAAATATAACAGCATCGGAGACCTGAAAGTGAAAAGCCAGGTTAACTTTTTCATGTTAGTCTGAGAAGTCGATTTATACTGTATTATTTCTATAGCGGCTGCACCGGTTCAAAACTATAATTCTATATATGGGAAAAAATTATTGTATAAGCATGGCAGATTCTATTGGAAATTTTCTCTCAACTATAAAGCAGAACATTCCATATCTAAAGGATCATGAGGTGACTCATGAGGTAGCTCTCGGAATAGTGATGCACTTATTTATTTTTATCTGTTTTATCACTCTGTTTTCCTTGTTAGTAATCAAGTTCATTTAACTCTAATAGATCGCGACTGATACTTAATAGACCGCGACTGATACAGCCCGGCTTTAGACTTACAGCATCCTGGTCAACTGGCAGCCGATCAGGAAGGCTGACACAATTCATAGATTTGTAAGATAATTTTCATGACTGAAAACTCTGAAATAAAAAAAGAATGAAAGAGGTGAATATCAGGATATATCATCGTTATTTAAACAATACAAATCCTGCTTATCTTAGATGTATGTTATAAGCACATGACCCACGTCATAAGCACATAATGCGTGCTATAGGCGTGAGACATATGTGATAAAATATATGCTATTGTAAATACATTCAATGCTGCAAAGGCGTACATCACCCTCTAAAACTTCACGAACTTTCTATCATATCGAAAATTCTTTTGGCTTCGCTGATTATATAATCTGCATCTTCGCTTTCTATCCTGCCTTCTGCTTCCATGATTAAAACGCATTCAATGTAAAAGCCAAGCTTAACCATGGCTGTATCAGTGTCCCCGGCTTCAAGAGACTTGATCGTATACCTGAGCTTTGCATTGAGCAAATTCTTTGCAGAGGGCTCCATGTCAAGAGAATTCACATGTGCTTTGAGTTTTTTCAGCTCTTCTACGGAATTCATCTTAGACAGTTCTTTTTTATCAGTTTTTTCCTCTACAGTTTCTTTCTTAGCAGCTTTTTCTTCTATAGTTTCTCCAGAAGCCCGGAGAGTGAACATGTAAATATCGTTATTTCCGTTGCGGTTATCGGTCCATACAACCCTGTCGCCGAAGATGTCATCCGCCCACTGCTCAGATTCGCTTGTCGTTATCTGCATTTCTTCGGAAGTGGAGAGGTTGTACATATAAATGTCAGGATTATCCCATCCGTTACCATTGCGATAATCCGTCCAGATTATCCTGTCTTCATAGAGAGCAGGGCGCCACTGTTCTGCTTCATTGTCGGTTATCTGAACCTCGGTGGAGGTTACAAGGTCGTACATATAGATATCGGAGTTTCGATTGCGGTCATCTTCCCAGACTATTCTGTCCTTATAAATGTCAGGCCTGGCATCGGAAGAAACACCTGAGACGAGACTGGTTTCCTGCGCTGTTGAGAGGTCATACATGTAGAGATCCCCATCAACGATCTGGTGCGAGTATAGAGGCTCGCCGTTCCGCCCGTCTACCCAGATGATTTTATCTTCATAGATTGCTGGGAAAGTCTTCCATGATTCGTTCTTGGTAATCCGGATTCCTGTGGAGGTGGATAGGTTGTACATGAAAACATCCCAGTTTCCTTCAGGCCAGTGGTCAGCATCCAGACTTCCTCCTCCGTGGCGCCCATCCAGCCAGACCAGTTTGTCTTCATAGAGGGAAGGCGCATATTGGTCGAACTCATTTCGAGTGATCCGCGTCTCCGTGGATGTTGAAAGGTTGTAAACGTAAATATCCCAGTTCCCATTGCGGTTATCTTCCCATGCTATTTTGTCTCCGTAAATGACAGGCGAGTACTTCAGGGATGTATTGTTGGTTATTCTCATTTCCTTACCAGTGGAAAGGTCGTAAGCATAGATATCTGTAGACTCGTAGCCGTCAGCATTGCGATAATCTTCCCAGACTATAATGTCACCGAATATCGCAGAGTTGCTCTGATCGGCTTCATCGGCAGTAATCTTAGTCTCATTTCCTTCGGCTACCGCTGCAGTTGCTGTTCCTGTAGATATTAATAATAAAGAAATAAAAAAGCAAATTATTAACATATGTTTGATTTTCATATCATTCCCCCAAAAATAAAGATGTCTGGAAATTACTCTTCCAGACTTTAATATTTACTTTAGTATATATCAAGGAATATGAAATTCATATAAGAATTTAAGAAATTGTATTAGTAAACGTAAATTTTTGTTCTAAATCGTATATTTATGGCGGAAGTTATCTGTTTATTTTTGTTAGATTAGTACGTGTAAACGCGGCAGTGTCGAATTACATTCATATGCGCTAAAATTTGAGCTGTTGAAACATATATATTTCTAGCAGACAGTTTTATTTAAGACGCAAACATAAGAATTTTACAGCTCTGGAACATAAGCTCTTGAAGGTTACCTTTATGGCTGACCTGTTGTTAAAGTCTACAGACCGATAGGTAAAAGAGTTAAACATAGCGAAATGTATACTCCTAAATTAAATTCAAACAAAAGTTAAGATGGAAAACAAAGATCTTTACTCATTCACTCTTTAATAAGATATTATTTAACCCTTCGGTTTTGGTAAGTAAATATAGTTATATCGTATGATAACCTATATTTTTGCATGAATTGCCCAAGATGTAAGAGTTCTAATCGCAAAAAGAACGGTATAGTTGCTGGACGTCAACGCTACAAATGCCATGATTGCGGATATAACTATTCAGTAGAGTTAAAGTCAACTGCTAGTTCCCCTTCTGTTAAAAGACAGGCTTTACAACTTTATCTTGAAGGATTAGGTTTTCGCTCAATAGGGCGATTTTTAGGAGTAAGTCATGTTTCTGTCCAAAAATGGATAAAGAAATTTGGTCAGGACTTAGAGAACCTAAAAAGTGAAAATGAGATATCTATTATTGAACTGGATGAAATGCATACTTACGTCGGTAACAAAAAAAGTATTGCTGGATCTGGATTGTTGTTGATAGAGTTGGGAAAAAGTTCATCGACTGCTCTTTTGGTAGCAGAGGAACGGAAACTGGACAACAACTCCGGGAAAAATTAGAGAACAAAGAGATTGGAGAAGTAATGACCGATCACTGGAAGGCATATGCAGAGTTTCTCCTAGAAATGATTCATACTCAATCCAAAGCAAAAACGCATACAATTGAAGGATATAATAGCATATTGAGGCACTTTCTGGCAAGGTTGAGACGAAAGATAAAGTGTTATACTAAGAGTCTTGAAATGCTAAAGTACTCTGTTCTTCTCTTAATGAAATATAGAAATAAAGAGTTAACAATATTTAATTAACAATACCAACCTGTCAATAAGATAGTTTCACTCTTATATACAGAGATACTTTTATACCTTCTATCATACTTTTTACATTCAATTCTTTCCCAGCTACTATCAATAATAATTGACAATTAACAGTACAGCACCTAAAAAACTAAGAGAGGAATCGAGCGCAAAAAAGTTTAAAGATAAGAGAGGAAGTAACGAGCCAAGGATTTAATACTGAAGGAGAGCAAAAGGACGCAATTTAAAGGAAAGGATTTAAAAGAAAATTAGAAAGAGCTGAAGGGAATATTAAAGATAATTTAAAGAAAAACTAATGAAATTCAGCTAATATTCGAGGAAATTTGGTTAGTATTCAGGGAGACTCAGTTAATATTCAAAGAAATTGATAAGATCTTATGGGAGTTAAGGAGAATTAAGGCGCTTCCTGCTTAGATTCGGGTGAAAATATGGAAAAATACGATTACAGTGAACTTGGGCTGAAAGCCGGGCTTGAGATCCACCAGCAGCTGGACTCGAAAGAGAAGCTGTTCTGCAGGTGTCCTACCCTTATAAGGGATGTAAGGGATTCAGACTTTGAGTTTTTCAGGTATCTCAGAGCTACGGAAAGTGAGATGGGAGAAAAGGACAGGGCTGCGGTGGAGCAGACCAAGATCAGGAGGAAGTATATCTATAAGGCGTATGATACGACCTGCCTTGTAGAAAATGATGAGGAACCTCCAAGAGAACTGAATAAGGAAGCCCTGGAGATTTCCCTCGGGATTGCAAAACTCTTCAACATGAAACCTGTGGACCAGATGCACGTTATGAGAAAAATCGTGGTAGATGGGTCGAATACAAGCGGGTTTCAGAGAACGGCTTTTCTTGCAAGCAACGGGTATATTGAAACCTCGGAAGGGCGTTGCGGGATTGATAGCCTCTGCGTGGAAGAAGAAGCTGCCCAGAAAATAGAGGAAATCGGAGACTCAATCATTTATTCCCTTGACAGGCTGGGAATCCCGCTTGTAGAAATCGCCACTGCGCCGGATATAAAGTCCCCTCGCCATGCCCGAGAGGTTGCTGAGCAGATAGGAATGTTCCTCAGATCCACAGGGAAAGTAAAGCGGGGGCTTGGAACAATCAGGCAGGATGTAAATATCTCAATTGCCGATGGCGCAAGAGTTGAAATAAAAGGCGTACAGGCGCTTGACCTCATAGAAGATATCGTCCGCAGGGAAGTAGAAAGGCAGTTGAATCTTCTTTTTATCCGGCAGGAACTCATGGAAAGAAAAGCCTTCGTCTGCGAAGAGATTTATGACGTAACAGGGCTTTTCATGGACACAAAGTCCAGGGTCCTGCAAAAAGGCGTGAAAAAAGGCACAATTCTTGCTGCCCTTCTAAGGAAATTCGAGGGACTCGTAGGCAAAGAAGTGCAGCCAGGAAGAAGGCTCGGGACTGAATTTTCGGACAGGGCAAAGACTGCTGGTGTAGGAGGAATTTTCCATACCGATGAACTTCCCAACTACGGGATAACCGAGAAGGAAGTCCAGGCAGTCAGGGACGCAATAGGTGCACATCCTGAGGATGCCGTAATAATGGTTGCAGACGAACCCGAAAAAGCCAGGCTTGCAATCGAAGCGGTTATTGCGAGGGCAAAAGAGGCAATTAAAGGAGTTCCTGAAGAAACCCGAAGAGCCCTTCCCGATGGAAATACTGCTTATATGCGCCCCCTTCCGGGAGCAGCAAGGATGTACCCTGAAACCGATGTACCTCAGATAGAAATTTCACAGGAATACTTTGACTCAATCGAGACTCCTGAACTTCTGACCGAGCGGGCGAAGCGTTTTATCTCCGAAAATGGCCTGAATAAAGAGCTTGCCGAAAAAATAGCGTATTCAAAGTATCTTCCTCTCTTTGAGAACCTGATCGGAACTTACAGAAAAGATGTAAACGTAAACTCAACCCTGATCGCCAGAACGCTTGTGGGAATCGTTCCGGAAATCAGGAGAAACGGGGTTGATACCGAAAATCTTACGGACGAACATTTCAAAGGGCTTTTTGCAGCCATCTCAAATCAGGAAATTGCAAAAGAAGCTATCCAGGATCTTCTGACCGCTCTTGCAAAAGAGCCGGAGCTGAGTGTTCCTGAAGCGATTTCAAAGCTTGGGCTCAGTGCCTTTGACCCTCAGGAGGTCGAGAATTTCATCAAGAAAACAGTCAGGGAGAGAGGAGACTTTATCAGGGAAAAAGGTCCAGCAGCTCTTGGTCCCCTTATGGGCATTGTCATGAAGGAATACAGGGGTGCGGTCGATGGAAAAATCCTCAGCCAGATGCTGAAAAAAGAACTGGATAATTTTATTAACCAGGTTTAAATTACCTTTTTTCCTTTTTATTATATTTTCTAATTTTATTCATTTTCCTTTTTATTATACTCTAATCTTTACTCATTTTTTTTCATTCATTCATATTTTTCATCCATTCTTATTTTTGGAATACAAAGAATTTCATTCCTATGATACAAAAACTCCCGTTACATAGTACAGAAGTTAACTTTTTATATTAATTAAGACATTTATACTAATAATAAACGAGGTTGAGATTTTGCTACTTCTTACCAGAAGATGGTAAGTGGTAACTGATCCACAGGAAGGTTACAGAAAAATAACCTCAGGAGAAGGCCCCCATGAAAGTACTGCTTGTAGACGATGACCCCCTGTCTCTAGAGCTATCAAAGACATTCCTTGAACTTTTCCATGATATAACATCGGATACTGTAAACTCTGCACAGGAAGCCCTTGAGAGGCTGGAAAATGACTCTTATGATGTGGTAGTCTCAGACTATGACATGCCTATTATGGATGGCATTACATTTTTGAAAACTATCCGTGACAGAAGTATTAACATCCCCTTCATCATGTTCACTGGAGTGAGCAAGGAAGATGTCATACATAAGGCAATTGAGAATGGCGTGGATTCATTTATCCAGAAGATAGGGGATCCAAAGGCTCAGTATTCTGAATTGTCAGAAAAGATCTGGCAGGCTGTCAGCAGCAGCGCAGGTTGCTAATAAGAGCTTAAGACCTGAGACCCCTGCAGAAGCTTTCAACCAGATCCGGAGTGTGTGGTTTAGAGTCTTCATACATCAATAGCTTTTGCTAATCCTGCTTCCGTACCTTTTTTCCTTAACAGGTTCTTACGGAGCCTGATCGAATTTTTACTTGACCTGTGCAATAGAAAGTTGAGATGCCCGCGAGCAAAAAAAATTTCTGGAATATATTTATCTTCTTTTATACTTATATTTTTGAAGGGATTATATGGTTCAGGAATACAAGCTGTTTATAGGGGGAGAGTTTAAAGACTCGTCAACAGGAGAGGTTTTTGAAGATATAAATCCGGCTACTCTGGAAAGCGTTGCCATGATACAGGTAGCTGGAGCTGAAGACGTGGATAGGGCAGTTGAGGCCGCTGAGTCAGGTTTCAGGATATGGAGCAGAGTTCCGGCTCCAAGAAGAGCTGAAGTACTTTTCAGGGCAGCCCGGATTTTGCAGGAAAGAAAGGAAGAACTTGCTGTCCTTATGACAGAAGAGATGGGAAAGATCCTACCTGAAACAAGGGGAGACGTACAGGAAGCCATTGATATAACAAATTATGCTGCAGGAGAAGGGAGGCGGATGTTCGGGGAGACAACGCCCTCCGAACTAAAGGATAAGTTTTGCATGACCGTACTGAGACCGATAGGAATTGTTGGCGTGATTACGCCCTGGAACTTCCCTATTGCGATTCCCGCCTGGAAGATTATGCCAGCCCTTATAGCTGGAAACGCAATCGTATTCAAACCTGCAAGTGATACGCCCCTCCTTGCCCTCAAGGTGATAGAAGTGCTCATAGAAGCTGGCCTGCCTCCGGGAGTAATAAACCTTGTTACAGGGCCAGGAGGAACTGTCGGGAAAGCCATAGTCCAGCACCCTCGCATAAATGCCATTTCCTTTACAGGCAGCCTTGATACAGGAAAATGGATAATGGAAGAATGTTCAAAAACCATGAAACGGGTTTCTCTGGAGCTCGGAGGCAAAAACCCGGTAATTGTTATGGATGATGCTGACCTTGAACTTGCACTTGAAGGTGTGCTGTGGGGAGCTTTCGGGACGACGGGACAGCGCTGCACGGCTACGAGCAGACTGATTCTGCATGAGAAAGTGAAGGATGAATTCATCAAAAGGCTGCTTGCGAAAGTCAAAGCTCTCAGGCTCGGCAACGGACTCCTGCCTGAAACGGATATTGGGCCTTTGATAAGTAAAGCCCAGCTTGAGAAAACGGAAAAGTACGTAAGCATAGGGAAAGAAGAAGGCGCAACCCTGCTTACAGGGGGAAACAGAATAGATCCTGGGCTTCCAGGATATTTCTTTGAGCCCACAGTATTTACGGATGTCAGGCCGGAGATGAGGATAGCACAGGAAGAGATCTTCGGGCCTGTACTCGGGATTCTCACGGTTTCTGACCTGGAAGAAGCAATTGAGGTTGCCAACAATTCTAAGTACGGGCTTTCTTCGGCAATCTACACCGGAAATATAGGAAACGCTTTTAAAGCGATCGAGAGAATCGAAGCCGGAATCACATATATTAATGCCCCTACGATAGGAGCCGAAGTCCATCTTCCTTTCGGGGGTGTGAAAGGGACGGGGAACGGCTTCCGGGAAGCTGGAACAGATGCTATAAGGGAGTTTTCCGAGGTAAAAGCCGTATATATAGACTATAGCGGCAGGCTGCAAAAAGCCCAGATCGATTCGCCGGAGTGAGATTTGAGAGTATTGGGAAAATGGGGAGGAGTGGTTTTGGATCAGGAGAAAACTGGGGAGTTTGGAGAGGTACAGGGCATGGAAAAACCTGAGATGAGTAGGGCGCAGGGTTTGAAGCAGGGTACTGATCTTGATGAGGAAAAAATCGAACTACTTGATTTTGTCGGTCCAAAAGCCAGGGAGATTATCGGGCAGGACTGCAATATAATGTCAGCCTGTGCAGCTCGCCCCTATCCCCTTGTTGTGGACAGTGCAAAGGGCTCAATAATAAGGGATATAGACGGGAAAGAGTATATTGACCTGGTTGCCGGGATTGCTGTTATGAATGCAGGTTATTCCAATCCTGAGGTTGAGGCTGCAATCTCAGCCCAGCTTGAGAAAATGACTCACTGCGGATACGGGGACTTTTTTGCCGAGCCTCCGCTGAGGCTTGCAAAAAAGTTAGAAAAACTTTCAGGCTATTCAAAGGTCTTCTTCTGCAATAGCGGAACTGAAGCCGTGGAAGCAGCAATCAAGCTTGCCTTCTGGAAAACAAACCGTCAGGGTCTTATCTCTTTTTATAATGCTTTTCATGGCCGCACTCTGGGTTCTCTCTCCCTGACATGCTCAAAAGTCAGGCAAAAGGAACATTTTCCTGCGTTTCGCACAGCCCATTCCCACTATGCCTATTGTTATCGCTGTCCGCTTAAACTCGAGTATCCCTCGTGTGGGATCGAATGTGGAAAAGAACTGGAAAATCTTATTTTCAGGCGGGACTTGAGCCCGGAGGATACTGCTGCCGTTTTTGTGGAGCCGGTCCAGGGAGAGGGCGGATATATCGTTCCTCCTCCTGAATTTCATAAGGAAGTAAGGCAGATCTGTACTGACAATGATGTTCTTCTTGTATCTGACGAGGTTCAGACAGGCTGTTTCAGGACAGGCTCTTTTCTTGCCCTGGAAAACTTTGGGGTTAGAGCTGAGATTTCCTGCCTTGCAAAAGCTCTCGGAGCAGGCCTCCCTATGGGTGCGATGCTTGCAGACCGCGAGCTTATGGACTGGCCCCCAGGCGTCCATTCAAATACCTTCGGAGGAAATCTTATTGCTTCAGCCGCATCCCTCGCTTCTCTCGAATTTCTGGAAAGGGAAAACACGGAAAATCGGGTAAAGGAACTTGGTTCCTATATAAAGCAACGCCTGGAGGAGCTTCAGGATAACTTCCCTTGCATAGGGGATGTACGCGGTCTCGGTCTTATGATCGGCTTAGAGATTGTAAAACCCGATAAATCCATAGACCCTTCGACACGAGATAAAATTCTCAACGAAGCTTTTAAAGAAAAGATTCTGCTCCTTCCCTGTGGTGATTCAGTAATCCGCTTCTCTCCGCCTCTGGTAATTACAGCCGAAGAGCTTGACCTCGGGCTCGAAAGGTTTGAAAGAGTTATGAAGAAAGCAACAGCTTAAGTTATCGAAGAAAATTCCGGAAATTTAATATAAAATCTAAACAGTCATCAGATAAATTTTGCGGTCTCTATGAATAAATTAAGCCTTATGAAGGAGGTTTCTCTAATAAGATTGCGTAAAACTTGAAAATGTCTTTAAATAAATATTGCACATATAGTAATACGGATTATAAGAAAACAATGCTTCGTTTGAGGACGATGGATCGGTTTTGATTGTTTTTATAACTATTATTGCTATGGCAGTAAGTCTTCTGAGGATAATGATATCTATTCTCTGAGACCTATCTTCCAAAAAAGCATGAAAAACGATTACTTTTTTCATTAAGCAAGAACAGCTTTTTTCATTAAGCAAGAATAGCCTTTTTCATTAAACAAGATAGCATTTCCATTAAACAAGAATAGCATTATTCTGGAAAGTAAGATGAGGTAAAATAGTTAAATAGAGAATAGTTTCCCTATTCTCTTAATTCTCTTCTTATTCCCTATCCTTCTCGGTTTCCTTCAGGCCTTCGGCCTGCCTGAGCGTTACAAACCTGCTTGCAAGAGGAGCCATAGGAAGGTCTGCGCTGAGCGTACGGATTCCTGCTTCTGCCAGCATCTTTCCGGACAGGTCTGGCAGGATCTCAAGTCCTTTTCCTGCGGGCATCTTCGAGGTTTCGAATATGGACTCCGGAAGAGCAGCAGAACTGATTCCTGTACAGGAACTGGAAGCAAGCCTCGGAAGAGTTTCAGGACTCAGACGGAGATGGCAGGAAGAAGAGAGTCCCAGATTCCTATCAGGGGAGAGCCGTTTATTGAAATCAGGCATAATGCCCCTGAACTGGTCAAGCACCGGGCTTGAAAAAGTAGCGGACTCGTAAATAGGAGTAACCTGTCGGGCAAGACTTTTTTCACGGGCTGCAAGGTCAGTTAGATGAGAAGGTAAAGCTGAGTTTTCGGATTTGCTGCTATTCATAGCAGTAAGGATTGTCACGATGGTATATCAATTATACGAGGGCATATCAATTATACGAGGGCATATCAATTATACGAAGGTTTTTCCTGTTTTACTCATTGCAATCAAAAACGTAGTAGGACAGGGCTCTTGATCACGATCTGTTAAACAATTCCAAGAGATTACCTTCCGAAGAAATCAGGATCTGGAGCCTTCACCGGCTTTAGCGAGCAAATCAACAATCTCGTTGAACCCCATTTCTGCCGCGATATCAAGAGCAGTATTGTTATTATGATCCTGAATAGTAAGGTCGGCACCAGATTTAATAAGTAATTCAACTACATCCTTATACCCTGACTGTGCTGAAAACATCAAAGCAGTAAGCCCGTTTTCATCCCGGATATTGAGATCGGCACCAGTTTTAACAAGCATCTCTACAATATCTCTGTATCCCCGCTCTGCTGCATAAATCAGAGGCGCTTTACCGCTTTTGTCCTGAATATCAGGATCTGCGCCGGCACTGACAAGTAACTCGACAATACCCTTATGCCCGAGTTTTGCTGCTGCATTCAAAGCTGTATTATGGTTTTTGTCCTGAATATTGAGGTCTGCACCGGCTTTAACGAGCTGTTCGACAAGGTCTTTATGTCCCCCGTTTGCAGCAGAAATCAAAGCAGTTTCGCCGTTCCTGTCCTGGATATTGAGATTGGCACCACTCTCGATAAGCTGCCCGGTAATCTGCCTGAACCCTACTTTTACTGCAAATTTCAGAGCAGTTTCACCGTTTTCGTCCTGAATATCGAGATTGGCACCAGCTTTAATGAGCAGGTCAAGAATATCACCTCGTTCTATCTTTGCCGCAGAAATTAGAGCAGTTTCGCCGTTTTCATCCTGAATATTGAGATCGGCACCGTTTTCAATAAACAATTGTACAAGGTCCCTGTATCCGCTATTTGCCGCACAAATAAGACCAGTTTTACCATATGCATCCTGAAGATTAACCCCAATTTTTCCGCTTTTCAAAAGTTTCTCTACATTTTCTGTCTGCCCATGTTTGCAAGCCTCTAAAAAGTTTTTAGTTTTATCTTTGCCGAATAAATTAGATATAAAGCCCATCAATATATTCTCCTAAATTAAAGACACTATTGTAGTCCGCTCATAATCTGAAAAATTATTCTATAAAAGATTAGCATTCTATAATATATAATGTTAAACTCCTGGGAGCATGCCTCCAGAGTAATGATATGATAAAGAAAAAAGTGATAAAGAAAAAGTAGAAAAAATAAAGGAAGAGCCGAGAAAATAAATCTGTATAAAAGAGAAGAGGGGAAAAGAGTTTTACTCTTCTCCGATCCATTCTTTGACTTTCTCGGGATTATTCTCAACCCACTTCGCTGCAGCTTCCTCAGCGGTCATCCCTGCTTCAATATCGAGCATTACGGACTGAATGTCTTCGTGGGTCCAGGCAAACCTTTCAAGGATGCCGTAAAGGTTAGGCATATCTTCTTTAAGACCTTCCCTTGCCAGGGTTTCAACGTGCTCAGCTTCTCCATAAACGCCTTCAGGGTCTTCGAGGTATTTGAGATCCCATCTATTGAAAGCCCAGTGTGGAGACCAGAGAGTCACAACAATTGGCTCTTCGTTAACGATGGCTCTTTGCAAAGCTGCGGTCATGCCCGCACTGCTGCTTGAGACCAGAGTATAGTCGTTAAGGTTGTATACATCGATAGCATTTTCTGTAGCCTGCATGATTCCGGCTCCAGGATCGATTCCGACAATTTCGCCATCAAACATTACACTGTTACCATTTAGGTCTCCGATGGTATTGACGTCTTCTACGTAGGACGGGACAACAAGTCCGATCCTGACATCTTCCAGGTTCACCCCCACAGAGTCAATTTTGTCTCCGTAGGTGTTCCAGTAACTAGCATGGGTAAGGGGGAGCCATGAGGATGTCGTGAAATCGAATTCTCCAGAAGCGAGACCTTGGTAAAGGGGTCCAGCGTCAACTGCAAGAATCTCCACATTTGTATAACCTGCCTGCCGGAGGACTTGCTGGATTACGTTAGTGCTGGCAATTTCCCCTTCCCAGAGGACGTACCCTATACTCACAGGCTTATTGAATTCTGATTCAGCTGAAATCTCCCCTTCTTCGTGAGCTTCTTCCCCATTGTCAGCACAGCCTGCTCCAAAAATGAAGAGGCTGAGAACAAGTCCCGCTATAAAGAGTGATTTCAGTTTTTTCTTATTTGGTTTCATCTTTGTATTACTCAAATATAACACAACCACTATTCTTGGCATGTACAACCAGTTTTCTGGTATATGCACAGATATTTTCTTGATTGTCGTTAAGACGTTATCGATAAGTTATATAAATCGATAAAAGTAAAGACCCCCAGCTTATTTAGGACTGAGGTTCTGGGTAATTCTGTCAAGAATTATTGCAATAATAACGATCCCAAGCCCTGCTTCAAAACCAAGACCGATATCAACCCTTTGGATCCCGAGGAGCACCTGGTAACCGAGCCCGTGAGCTCCGATCATGGCGGCAATAACCACCATTGAAAGGGAAAGCATGATACACTGGTTGATCCCTGCCATAATTGTCGGCAGGCCTGCAGGCAGTTCAACTTTGGTAAGCTTTTGCCAGGGCGTTGACCCAAAAGCATCCGCAACTTCCTTCAGTTCCGGAGGAACCTGGCGGATTCCAAGGTTTGTAAGCCTTATTGCAGGAGGCATTGCAAACACAAGGGTCGCAATCATTCCAGGGACATTCCCAAGCCCGAAGAAAATCAAGGCTGGGATTAGATAAACAAATGAGGGCATCGTCTGCATAAGGTCCAGGATTGGCTTCAGAGCATGGTAAAAAAGATCACTTTTAGCAGCGATAATTCCCAGAGGAATTCCTATAATAAGTGCCAGGAATGTTGAGGAGATCACAAGGGATAGGGTCTCTATTGAAAGCTCCCAGAGTTCCAGATTGTCGATAATCAGAAGCCCTAAAAAAGTACCCACGGCAAGTTTCAGGTTTCTCTTTCCCGTGAAATAAGCAAAGGCAGCTAGGATAATCATGAACACTATCGGCGGGAAAAACAGTAACAAGTCCTTGAGCCCTGTAATCATGAAGTCGAGAAAATCGCTTATAAAGTCCAAGAGCCATCCCAGATGGAGCTCGATCCAGAAAACAGCTAACTCAACGTATTCTCCTATTGGGATTTTCGGAAGAATTACCATGTTTTCACCTCCACTTTTTCAGTGGACTGACCTGATTTTTCGGCCTCAGAAAGAGTATCCTTCTCTGCAGCCGGATCTCTCCGCTGGCCTTCTCCGGAAGTTTCCTCAACTCCTCCCTCCTTTACTTCCTTTAAGAGCCCTTCATTCCCATTTTCTCCTGCCTGACCTTCCTCTTCAGGTACATCTTCAGACATTGCCAGAGCCCCTAGCACGGTTCCACGGATGATTATTCCATTAAGTTTTCCGTTTTCGTCAACTACGGGAAGAGGATAATTGCTTTCCGCAATTAAAGGAATGATCTCGTAAAGGGGCATATCTAGAGGTATGGAAGGAACTTGTGTGATAAATGATTCCAAACCCCTTTTTGATTTCATAGCTTCCACGGCATCGTTTATCATGATTATGCCTTTCAAAAGCCTGTTTTTTCCTTCAACAACGAAAATTGAGGAAATTCCATGTTCTTTCATCAACTGCACAGCGACCCTGGGTCCGGAATTTATGGATACTAGCGGTTCCGGCCTCCACATTACGCTTTCTGCTGTCAGGACTTTTGAACGATCCACGCCCTTTACAAACTGAGATACATAATTGTTTGCCGGGTTGGTCAGTATTTCTTCTGGAGTCCCGATCTGTACAATTTCCCCGTCTTTCATCAAAGCAATACGGTCTCCAAGCTTAAGCGCCTCATCCAGGTCATGTGAAACGAAAACGATTGTTTTTTGCAACTTGGCTTCAAGAGATAGCAGCTCGTCCTGCATTTCACCCCTTATCAGAGGGTCAAGGGCGCTGAAAGCCTCGTCCATAAGAAGAATATCAGGATCGTTTGCAAGCGCTCGTGCAAGCCCTACTCTCTGCTTCATTCCTCCGCTAAGCTGATTTATTTTACTGTTTTCATAACCACTCAGCCCAACAGTATTTATTACCTCAATTGCTTTAGAATATCGTTCTTCTTTAGAGACACCCTGAATCTCCAGTCCGTATGCAACGTTGTCCAGTACGGTCCTGTGAGGGAGAAGGGCAAAATTTTGAAAAACCATCCCGAGTTTGGCCCTGCGGATTTTTCGGAGCTGTTCGTTGTTCATCTTTGAGATGTCCTGCCCATCAATCAAAATTTTTCCACTTGTTGGTTTGATCAGACGGTTTATACATCGCAAAAGAGTGGACTTTCCGGATCCCGAAAGCCCCATTAGTACGAAAATCTCTCCTTCATATACGTTAATATTAATATTGTTAAGGCCGACGGTCTGCTTTGTTTTTTCGAAAATTTCGTTTTTTGTACGACCTTCCTGGAGAAGAGATAATACTTCCTGAGGGTTTTTACCAAAAATCTTGATCAGATTCTTGATCTCTATTTTAATTTTTTCACTCACAAATAATACCTCGGTTTGCCCGTAGGTTTTTGTAAAGATTTACGTAAATAGTGAAGATTATATGAATTATCATTCGACTATTTCTGGCACTCAAAATTATGTTGTGTATTCCATGTCATTACAAACAGTTTTAAGCCTGTTAGCCAGTGTAAATCTGTCAGTTTTATCAAAAAATAGATCCAAAATGATCCTGTAAACATTACTAAACTAGTAAATAACACAAATTGTTACAAGCGAGCGGATCTTCTTTGATTTTTTTTCAATTCTTAGAAGAATGTTTTTATCTTGTGGCAACTACTTTTGCCAAAGTCACATATATAATTTACTACAAAATATTTATATATAAACATTTATATATCAATAATTTGTTACTTCACATTTGAAATAAAATTATATACCTCAGTCATATAGACTGTTTTAGATATGACTGCCAGTATCAATTTTTCCTTATTAAACAAATATAATTTTTGTCACTTGTTATAATAACTATAGTGAAATAAATGATTCTTAGGGTTAACCCCATAAATATTATACTTTAGTACAATTTAATCAATTATATATCCAGATGCATAATCCAGTTGAATAAAAATTCTTAAAAAATCTAACTCCGGAAATAGCCTATTCCACCAAATGGATAACGTACAATTATAAATGGAATACAATAATAAACGCTTGTATTATAAGAAAGAGATTATAAAAATTAGGTGTTAGTGATCTCTAAAATTCATCGCAACACTTATACATGTCTTATTACATTTACTCGCAGGTTCAGATGATGAAAGCAGTACTAGGCTTAGAAGACGGAACAATTATTAAGGGCACCGGTTTTGGTGCCGAAGGCACAGCTTGCGGCGAACTTGTTTTTACCACTCAATTCACAGGATATGAGGAGGCTCTAACAGATCCTTCCTACAAGGGTCAGATTTTAATGTTTACTTACCCCCTTATCGGAAACTATGGTGTCAGCGGGGAGCGCGTCCAGTCCGATAATATCCATGCAGAAGGGCTTGTTGTAAGGGAGGCCTGCAAAAAGCCCTATCATTACAAATCCACCCGTTCTATCCACAAATTTTTAGAGGATGAAGGAAAGCCAGGAATTGAAGGTGTGGACACCCGGATGCTCACCATTGGAGCGAGAGAACGCGGAACTATGCGAGCAGCCCTTATCACTGGCAGTGATGATGGGGAAGAAGCTGTCAATATAGCAAGAGACCTTCCACAGATCACGGACGAGGAACTTATTTCCCTTGTGACCTGCAAAGAACCGCACTTCATACCCGGAGCTGAAGGCGCCTGGAAAGGCATAAGCAAACGTAAACATGCGGTTGTGGTTGACCTCGGGATAAAACGCAGTATTATAAATAATCTGCACAACCGGGGAATTGACCTTACATTGGTTCCTGCAACTGCAAAACCCGCAGAAATTGCAAGCCATGAACCGGATATCCTTATCATCTCAAACGGACCAGGCAATCCTGAAAAAGCAAAGGACGCGATTAATGCCGTAAAGGCTTTTGTAGGCACGATTCCGGTCTGCGGAATCTGTTTTGGGCACCAGATTATCTCGCTTGCTATGGGAGCTAGGACTTATAAATTGAAATTCGGGCACAGAGGAGGAAACCAGCCTGTAAAGGATCTGGTTGAAAACAGGATTTTCATAACCTCCCAGAACCACGGGTATGCAGTTGATGCAGATTCCCTTGATGGGACAGGGCTCAATGTAAGGTACCTGAACGCAAACGACAGAACCGTAGAAGGGGTTTCCCATAAAAACCTGGACATTTTCAGCGTGCAGTTCCACCCTGAAGCTCAGGCAGGGCCATTGGATACTGAGGGAACGTTCTTTGGTAAGGTTGTAAAGGTTCTTGGAGGTGAAGCTTAATGCCTAAGCGCGAGGACATTAAGAAGGTTCTGCTTATAGGTTCAGGGCCAATTACTATAGGACAGGCTGCAGAATTCGACTTCTCAGGCAGCCAGGCATGCAGGTCCTTGAAAGAAGAAGGGGTAAAGGTTGTACTTGTAAACTCAAACCCTGCAACCATAATGACCGACCCCGAAATGGCGGATTCGGTCTATATTGAACCCCTTGATGCAAGGATAATAGAAAAGATTATAGAAAAAGAACGCCCTGATGGGATTATTGCAGGTATTGGAGGACAAACTGGCCTCAATATTACCAGTGAACTTGCAGAAATGGGCGTTTTTGAAAAATATGGAGTTCAGATTCTCGGGACTCCTGTCGAAGCTATTAAAAACACGGAAGATAGGGAACTCTTCAAAGAGACCATGCTCAGGATAGGGGAAAAAGTGCCCTTGAGCAGGGCAGTCCACTCCTTAAAAGAAGCCGAAGAAGTTGTTGAAGAACTCGGTCTTCCGCTCATTGTCCGCCCGGCTTATACCCTTGGCGGTGCAGGAGGCGGAATTGCCCGCACAAAAGAGGAACTGCTTGAAATTACGGAACGCGGGCTCAGACGCAGCCGGATTTCCCAGGTGCTTATTGAAGAAAGCGTGCTCGGCTGGGCAGAGGTCGAGTACGAGGTCATGCGAGATTCGAACGATACCTGTATCGTAATCTGTAACATGGAAAACATTGACCCTATGGGTGTTCACACCGGCGAATCGGCAGTTGTTGCCCCTTCCCAGACCCTGAGCGATGCCGAGCACCAGATGCTCAGGAGCGCCTCAATCAAGATTATCCGGGCCCTAAAGATCGAAGGTGGGTGCAATATCCAGTATGCCTTAAAAGAAGGCGATTACCGTGTTGTTGAGGTAAATCCCAGGGTATCAAGGTCATCAGCCCTCGCATCAAAGGCAACAGGCTACCCGATTGCTCGCGTAACCGCAAAAATCGCAATCGGAATGACACTTGATGAAATCATAAATAACGTTACCAAGAGCACACCTGCTTCTTTTGAACCGGCTCTGGACTACGTAATCACAAAGATTCCCAGGTGGCCTTTTGATAAGTTCAAAACTGCAGACAAGACCCTGACAACAGCCATGAAAAGTACAGGTGAAGTCATGGCAATCGGCAGGACAATTGAGGAGTCCCTGCTGAAGGCTTTCAAGTCTCTCGATATTGACTCTCAGTTGGGGATAAAACAATGGGAAGAGCCTGAGATCAAAACCCTCCTCAAGACCCCTACAAGCGAACGTCTTTTTGTTATCTACCATGCGCTTGAGCGAGGCATGTCGATAAAGGAAATTGCCGAACTTTCGAGCATTAATCCTTTCTTCATCTCGAAAATGAAAGGGATCGTGGAAATGGAAAAGCGCATCAGGAAGGAAGAACTTACACCTGAACTCCTGCGCGAAGCAAAAAGAATGGGTTTCCCGGATACCCGGCTTGCCGAACTGACCGGCAGAACAAGAGAGGAAATCAGCGACTTCAGGCATGAAGCAGGAATTCTGGCTACTTTCAAGATGGTGGATACCTGTGCAGCCGAATTCGAGGCAGCTACTCCCTATTACTACTCTACTTACGAGGACACCTGCGAGACAAACCCGACAGACAGGAAGAAAATTCTTATCCTCGGAGCAGGCCCCATCAGGATAGGACAGGGAATCGAATTCGACTATTGTACCGTCCATGCCGTCACTGCGCTTAGGGAAGAAGGCATAGAGACTCTTATCATCAACAACAATCCCGAGACTGTATCTACAGACTTCGATACATCGGACAAGCTCTTTTTTGAGCCGCTGACCCTGGAACACGTAATGAACGTAATCGAGCGTGAAAGGCCTGATGGAGTGCTTGTGCAGTTCGGAGGGCAGACCTCGGTGAACCTTGCACTGCCCCTCAAGCAGGAATTAAAGCGCAGGACAGACCTTGATACCATAATCCTGGGCACTGATCCTGAGGATATGGACCTTGCCGAAGACAGGGAAAAGTTTTATCTCCTTATGCAGAAGCTCGGCATTCCGCAGCCTGAAGGCGGCTATGCAACTTCCCAGAAAGAGGCAATCGAGGTTGCAAAGCGGATCGGTTTCCCTGTGCTTGTGCGCCCATCTTACGTACTGGGCGGGCGGGCAATGGAAATCGTGTATGACGAGATAGACCTTGAACGCTATATGAGAGAGGCAGTAAGGGTCTCGCCCGAACACCCGATCCTTATTGACGATTTCCTTGAGGCAGCCAGCGAAATCGACGTCGATGCAGTCTGCGACCAGGAAGATGTGCTTATTGGTGCAATCATGGAGCACATTGAAGAAGCAGGCGTACACTCCGGAGATTCTGCCTGTGTAATTCCTCCGCAGACCCTCTCACCTGAGGTGCTTGCCCAGGTCAGGGATTATACACGTAAAGTAGCTCTTGGTCTCAAGGTCAAAGGCCTGATCAATATCCAGATGGCAGAAAAAGACGGGAAGGTTTTTGTGCTTGAAGCAAATCCCCGCTCAAGCAGGACAATTCCCTTTGTTTCAAAAGCCGTGGGAATTCCGCTTGCAAAGATTGCAGCCAAAGTTATTGTAGGGCACAGCTTAAAGAGCCTGGGCTACACCGACGAGCCAAAACCCAAACATGTCTCGATTAAAGAAGTCCTTCTACCTTTCGATAAATTGCCAGGCGCAGACCCTATTCTCGGGCCAGAAATGAAAAGTACTGGCGAGGTCATGGGTATTGACTATGACTTCGGAAGGGCATACTATAAGGCTGAACTTGCAGCTGACAACCTGCTGCCCCTTACTGGAAAAGTTTTCCTATCAATAAGGAATGCCGATAAAACCGAACTCGTAGGCGTTGCAAGGAAACTGCAGGCAGCAGGGCTTGAACTTATGGGCACGGAGGGAACTGTTAAGCATCTTGCAAAGCACGGAATCTTCATGGACGTGGTAAAGAAAGTTCACGACGGAAGCCCGAATGTTATAGATATGATGCGCAGGGACGATGTTGACCTTATCATCAATACCCCAACAAGCAGACAATCCCGTAAGGACGGCTCAAGAATCAGGCGGGCAGCCGTGGATTTCAAGGTTCCGTACATCACCACAATGCAGGCAGCCATTGCTGCAGCCGATGCCATCGAGACCATGAAGAAAGGACGGGATCTTACGATTAAATCCATCAACGAATACCACAGCGAGATGGAACAGTTCAGCAAAGCCGAACTGGGGCTGGACCAGAAAAGCGAAGCTGAATCGGCAAAGATCGAGTAAAACCGGTGAAAGCCAGAAAGAATAGAGTAAAAGCCGCAAAGAACAAAAATAATTAGGAAATTTCCGAACCAAAGTTCTACGTAAATATCTGAACCAGAAAAGATGGCATGTCAGCCATCTTTATATATTTTGTTTTGACTATCAGGCTTATTGAATTTTGTCCAATCTTATTCAATCTTATTAGATCTTACTCATCCCATTAGATCTGTTTCAGGTCGCTCATCACTCAAAGTCATTCACCACTCTTATTTGTCTAATCCATAAGTAAAGGGGTAATAAAAGCATGGCAAAAAAAGTTGCACTTGCATATTCAGGAGGGCTTGACACCTCGGTGTGCATCCCCATCCTCAAGGAAAAGTACGGGTACGACGAAGTAATTACAATCTCGGTAGATGTAGGCCAGCCTGAAGAGGAAATTAAAAAGGCAAACATAAAAGCCGAGAAGATCAGCGACAAGCATTACACAATAGATGCAAAGGAAGAGTTCATAAGAGACTACATCTTCCCCCTGATCAAAGCCAACGGAAGCTACGAAGGCTATGTTATGGGCACATCGGTTGCCCGACCCCTGATTGCGAAAAAAGTAGTTGAAACTGCCAGAAAAGAAGGTGCAGTTGCCCTTGCGCATGGCTGCACGGGAAAAGGCAATGACCAACTCCGCTTCGAAGCCGTTTTCCGCCAGACCGATATGGAAGTAATCGCCCCAATGCGGGATATGAACCTGACTCGCGAGTGGGAAATTGAGTACGCAAAAGAGCACGGAATCCCAGTGGAAGCCACAAAATCCAAGCCCTGGAGCGTTGACGAAAACATCTGGAGCCGCAGCATCGAAGGCGGCAGGCTTGAAGACCCCTCTTTTGTCCCGCCAGAGGAAATCTACGAGTGGACAAACTCTCCTGAAAAAGCCCCTGACCAGCCCAGGATTATTGAGATCGGCTTTGAAGCCGGCGTTCCAGTCTCCCTTGACGGCGAAAAACTCAGCGGCTACGACCTTATAAAGAAGCTGAATGCCATCGCAGGCGAAAACGGCGTCGGAAGAACCGATATGATAGAAGACCGCGTGCTGGGCTTAAAAGCCCGCGAAAACTACGAGCACCCCGCTGCAACCGTCCTCCTCGCAGCCCACGCCGACCTCGAAAAACTCGTCCTGACCCGCAGCGAACTAAAATTCAAGAAGATCGTCGACGACCAGTGGTCCGAAATGGCATACGCCGGCCTGGTGGACGACCCCCTTTTTGCCGACCTCAACGCCTTTATCGACAAATCCCAGGAAAGGGTCACAGGCACAGTAAAAGTGAAGCTCTACAAAGGCGCCCTCACAATCCTTGCCCGCAGTTCGCCAAATGCCCTGTATTCCGAGGATCTGGTTTCGTTTGACAGCAAGACCATTGACCAGAAGGATGCAGAAGGGTTTGCGAAGTATCACGGGTTCCAGGCGAGGATGTACAGGAAAGTGATGGATAGGTAAATTTAGGTTTTGTCTGTTCCTTTTAGAGGAATGGACTACTCTTTTTTATTGAGTTTTTATTATCTCCAATCGTTGTTTCTTATCTTGACTGTTCGGAGAGCGCACAGTTTGATTTGCTTAATAGATAGATAACCTTTTTTTGAATCGGATTTTAGACCCCGAGTTCTCAACGGTCGACGAAGGAGACCGGCTTTTTCTTAATAAATAATAAAAATTGATTGGTCAAATGAATAAAACTATATTCACAAAAAACATTTTAAAACTAATCTTTAAGATAATTATTATTAAGATCACTTTGCCTAAAAGATGATTTTATGGATTTATTGAGATTAATAAATGACAAGTGCAATTATTTCTCAGACATATCGGCTATTCAAGGTTTGAAAAGTGTCAGTTTACACATCGAGATGGCTGAACGCCACTTTGAGAATGGAAAAAAAAGAAGACGACTATCGTCTCTTTACAGATGCTATTCATAGATTAAATCAAGCATACGAAGGTTCATTAAAAGAAGCTTATCAAATGCTGACGGGGAATAAACCTGATAAAATGTCTCCGCATGAGATAGAGCAGAGTTTTCAAAAAGACTTGATATTAAAGGAAAGAGTATTAACTTTTTTTGAGAATTATAGGCGAGATTGGCGAAACACATCAACACACGATTATAAACTATGTTTCTCTGAGTAAGAAGCATTTCTTGCAATAGTAAACGTATCTGCTTTTTTCAATATACTTCTTAATCAAATGATAGAAAGGAAAGCATATAATCAAGAAAAGATTAGGCTGTCAGAATCAGGAATTATTACACAAAAACAAGTCCGGTATAAAACTTTTATCGAACAGATAAGTTCACTTTTAATTGATTTTCCCAATAACAATCTTACTAAAACTGTAAGCGATTCTACGCCTCAGTACTTTCATAATGAAATGATAGGCATGCTTGCTGCATATATCGATTCTTCAGATACGGAAATCGAAGTAATCACAGAGTATTCCATTACAACTGGGAAGAGAAAATTATATGCAGATATGTTAGTCCGAAAAGGTGAAAGTTCGCTGCTAATTGAGATAAAGGTAGCAACAAGAAATGTTGCTGATTTACTAAGTGTCGGTCAAAATCAATTACTACTGCATATGGATGCTGCTGATTTAAAGGATGGAATACTCTTTATACTTCCAAAAGGAAGTGACTTTACTAAGATGGTAACAAGAAAAGTTGAAATTAAAAGAACTGATGAGAATAAACAAATAGTCGAAATTTTCCCTGAAAGGTTTTTCACTTGATATTGCATAATAAAGAAACTATAAAAGAAGTTTCCGACTGATTTAGACATGGGCAAAATGATAATCAATCTAATCTAAATTCGAACTTCCTGATATGTTATAAGCACTTTGTTGTGAGGATCTGTATTTGTTCCTCAGTAAGAGAAATGTCGTCACGAGAAAAAATGTGCCTCAATGAGTTATTCACTTGAAACTTATTTTTGTCAATAACACTTTGAAGATTATCATCTAATATTTTGGATGGATATTCATATGAAGATAAATCGTAAATAAGCAAACAAACTTTTGGGCTTAGGGGAAAGTAGATCTTACATCCTTTTCGGATTTGACACTCTTTGTATGGATCAAAATCAGTTATATTATCTACTGCAATTGGGTTGTCTGAAGTCCAATAAGGCAAACCAGTCTTGTTTATATGTAACGTCCAACCCATGCTTAAAAAAACGTTTATATTCATTTCCATAGTACTAATCATAGCTGTTATATGAAGATAAGGTGGCAACTCTTCCATGTAAAGCAAACGCACTAAAGTTTCGATCTCGTTAGCGGATTTTGCTTTTCCTATCCGTTCTATTATAAATCGACGAGCAGTGTTTTTAATATTATCTCTTTGTGCTTTAGTTCTTCTATACTGAAAAAAGACTGATAAAGCAAACAATAATTTTTCATACTCACTCAATTGAGCTAAATCCTCTGAGTTTATTACTTTTTTATGTACTTTACTAAACTCAGTCTCAAGAACACTAAAAAACTGCTCAGGAGAAATAACAAACAGGGGTTCTTCACCGGCATTCAATTGAGCTAAATCTTTTAAATTTTTAATTTCTTTATACACTTTATTCAACTTAGATTCATCAACTTTAAGAATATTTAGGAACTCTTTATAAAAGTAATCCGGTTTACCTTTGATGATATCATAAAAATAATCTTCACAGGCAACATTATTAATGTTGGTCTTAAAATGTCTCATTGTATATTTGTCAAGCGTATAGATATGATATTCTTTCTTTTTTATTGTTGAGAATTGTTTAAGATAAAACTTTGGTACATAATGGTGACTTATAGGTTGTTGACCATTTGATTTGCTCATACTTCTTCATAATATGTAATTTGCTTAAAACTTACGTTTTTTTCTTTCTTTAGAGTTATAAAATAGTTATTCCTTTACTTTATCTTACAAACATATAGTGAAACTGAAGCTCTACAAAGGCATCCTCACAATCCTTGCCCGCAGCTCTCTAAATGCCCTTTATTCCGAAGACCTGGTTTGTTCGTTTTTTCTAGAGATACGTTTAATGCTGAATAATTTACTTAGCAATAACGAGTTCCTTAAAGTATATCATATTATTTGGTAATTTTGTAAGGCGGTTATCTTGTATTAAGGATTCAATTATATTGTTGATTTTATCTTTAGCATTTTTTCGTATAACTTTAATCCCAAGGAATCGTGCAGTCTGTACTATGAGATCCTCCTGAGCAGTAGAATATTGGTTATGAAGGACAAAAAATACAGCTTGAGTTATTTCCTCATCACAAATCCACTCAATTTTTACTGATGTGTCTCCGCAACGTTTTCTCAATAAACTATCAGGTTCAAAATCTGGCCAAAGAAAATCATCTCTAACTAATATCTTTTTTGATTTCTCCGCAGATTTAATTGCACTTTGAATCTTGTTTTTTATTACGTTTCCAACACGTGCAATTCTAAAGTGCACTTTTATGCGTTGAATTAGCTCATCTGAATGGATTGGTCCCTCAAACTTGACAATCTTTGTAATTATTTCTTCTAATTGAAACTCATATAATTCAGAAAAATCTTTTGAAATGTCGGTCAATGGACAAATTTTATATTCTTGAATTTCATTTTGAGGTTTTCCTAATGTTTCATTCTGCGATGTAAAACAATTGATCACATTGGTTTTCTCATTATTCCTGATCTTATCCTGATAAGTCACCGAATTATTTTTTTGACTACTTTTTTCAGCCATTTTGCTTAGTTTTGTGTTTTCTATAGCTTCCAATAGCTTTTTCCCACTTTCTACTGGATGACGATACCAGTCTGTTGACCATATCCTGTAAATTTTCCATCCAAGTTCTTCCAATCTTTGTTGGCGCAATCTATCACGATCGCGTGCAACAGGTGAAGAATGATACTGTGCACCATCACATTCAATTCCAATGAGATAACGTCCATGATTACGCTGATCTACAATTGCAAGATCAATTCTATAGGCAGCACATCCAACCTGTTTATGAACTTCATATCCATTGTCTCTCAGGAATTCGTACACGGAATCCTCAAATGGTGAATCGCTATCTTCGCCAGGTCCAGATATTGGATTGAGATTTTTAGTTTCTGCATATTCAAGAAAAGTTTTTAGGGCTTTCAAACCAACTGAAGCACTTCCATCAATATTTAGATCTTTTGCTGTAAAATTCGAGAAAACAATACACTTTTCACGTGCTCTGCTAATTAAAACATTAAGTCTTCTTTCTCCGCCTTCCTGATTAAGAGCGCCGAAACTGCGGGACAACTTGTGGTATGAATCAAACCCAAAACCTATACTTATGAAAATGATATCCCTTTCGTCTCCCTGAATAGTCTCAATGTTTTTAACAAAGAAATTCTCCCCTTTTTCATTTGTGAAGAATTGTTCTATTTCAGGGTTCCGACGTAAGAGCAAATCTATTTGCTCTATTATCGCTTGCTGTTGTTTGGTATTGAAAGTCCCCACGCCAATACTTTTAGATGGAAAACGCCTGTAATGATCAAGAACCGATTCTGCAACTGCACGCGCCTCTCCAAGATTTGTACCGGTTTTACCTCTGTCGTATACGGTTTCAGGAAGATGTATTAATTTTAATCCAAGATTTTCACTATCATGCATAGGAGAGGGATAAATGTATAGGCGATTATCATAAAATTCATGATTAGAAACTGCAATTAAAGATTCATGCCTACTTCGATAGTGCCAGAGAAGTGATTTTGAGGGAAAACTCCTCTTACACATATTAAGAATACTTTCCGTATCTTTATAATTTGAGTCCTCATCCGGATCAAGATCTAACGTATCAGCAACATGATCAAAGAAGCTTGTTGGGGGAAGCTGACGAGAATCTCCCATTACAACAGCCTGATTTCCACGTAATAAAGCTCCAATTGCATCTTCAGGTTTAACTTGACTGGCTTCATCAAAAATAATTACATCAAATTTTGTTGTGCTTGGGTCAAGGTACTGAGCAACTGAGAGAGGACTCATCATAAAACAGGGCTTTATTTTCTGGATTAAGCCTCCAGCTTTAGTCATGAGTTTTCTAATTGGTAGGTGCCCACGCTTTCGAGTAAACTCTTTTAAGAGGATGCCAGCTTCAGAATCTTTTGAAGCCCCAGAAGATAAATTAGGTCTATGACAGTATGCTTCGTATGCAATACGTTGACGATTTAAGTAAATAACTCTTTTATCAATCTCTTTGAACTTGTTAATTTTATTATCCTGAAGTTCTTTAACAAATTCAGGAAGAAACTTTTTTTCTCGAAAAATAATTCTCATCAAACTATCTACATAGTTACCTTTGAATGCATACACAAGATCTTCTGCAACAATTTCATCGTTCTCAATTAAGTGGATTAACGGTGCTGCAACGGTATGTAAACATTGTTTTTTGTGATTGATGAAATGACTCCATAAGATAAGCGACGACTTCTCGTACTTCCACGAGTTTAATTTATTTGTTAAGTCTTCAAATGTAACGTCATCAAAACTTTTTCCAAATACGGTTTCAAAGTTTGGGTTGATTAATTTAAACAATGAATTTTGCTGATCTACCAATTTAGCATTTATCTGTTGTATTCTATTAATAGCCAAATTTAAATCTTCTCTATTAGATCCTTTGCTTATAACCTCACAGGCATTTTCTGAAAGTGTGCCTTTTAATACACATTTTCTAAATGAAATAATATCTTTACTGAGATCTTCCAATGATCTAGGGTCAGTTTTTTCATTATTCCAATAAATTCCAAAGAATTTTTTCCCTTTTGATTGTAGGCTTTTAAACTCCTCAGTTGTCAACCTCAATTCAGATACATAATGTAAGTCTTCTAAGATTTTAATATCATCAGAAGGAGGCTTTGAATTATAATAACTTTGGATTTCCCGTTTAGTCCTTTTATATTTTGGACTTAAAAATTTTAGAAACTTTGAGGACAATGATTTAAAAGAAGAAATATCAAACTCTAATATAGAACTTTTAAATTTCTCTTGGACAATTGAGTTTAGCTCTTGATATTTCCCTAATTTTGCTATGAGTTCCTCTGCATCTTTATTTGTAGAGTTCCATTCTGGATTTTTTAGAACCTCTTCATCTATCTGAGGCATCGAGACAACAATTTTAGCAGCATCAATTAAATGGATAAGTTGAGATTCTGACAAAGGAGTATCGGCTCCAGTAAGATTCACTATTTTTTTAATTGAAGATTCTATATCAGTGATCGATCGCAAAGTCTCATTAATTAATTTATTAAATTCTTCAATGTCAGAATGCAAAAGGTCGTCGGGTTCGCAACCTCTCCAAGGATTGAATAATACTGTTTTTATAGAAGGTAATAATGAGGTCAACTTTTCAAGTGTTAAAATTGCCTTATCCCATTGATCATTATTCCATTCATTTGGATTGGGAAACTCAATTCTTGGCATTGATCTACTCATTTTAATAAAATAAAGTCGAACTTCTTCTCTTAAACCATATAAATTATATAAAGAAATACCACGTCTTCCAATAGGTTCATGAAGGGCCTTTGCATACTCATTTAATTCTGATTTTAATTGTTCTAGTTTGTTAATCTCTTGATCAATATTTACTGGTTTTATTGGAGGCTTGTTTAAAGTGCGTTCAAGCTCAACCAATACCTCTTTTTTCTTTGCTTTATTACTATGAATCTCCAGACATAAATCACCTAAGCCTGTATTATCAATTCGAGTTTTCACAACCTGTAAGGCTGCCATTTTTTCACTAATAAACAGTACACTTTTTCCCTGTACCAGTAATTCTGCAATGATATTAGCGATTGTCTGAGATTTTCCAGTTCCTGGAGGTCCTTCAACAACGAGATTCTTTCCAGCTTTCACATCTTCGATAACTGCGATTTGAGAAGAATCCGCATCCATAATATGATAAGTATCTTTTGCAGAAAGTTTTATATCGACATCGTTTTCAGAGAAACTCTGTAGATTCCTTGGATCTGATTTTGGGTTAAAAATTTGTTCCATAAGAGGATGATTTGCAGGAGATAAATCTCCATGCCACGCCGCAGGATCCAAGTCTTTGTACATAACGAATTTTTTAAAATTGAAAAAATCAAGTGAAATCTCACTGAGTACTTTCCAGTTTTCCTTTTCTGATATAGCATTTACAACGGACTGAAAATATACATCAATACCAGTTTTTTCATCAGGCATTTCAAACTCTGGGAGCTCAACACCTTGTTCGGCAAGTTTTGCCTGCAAGGTAATTGACGTAAAAATATCATCTCCAGTCCATTTTAGCGTAAATTTACGTCCGACTCCCGGACGTTTAAGTTCGACTGGAACAAGAATTAGGGGAGCTTTATGAATGATATTTGAATCTTTGCTCTCTGTCCAATTTAGAAAACCAAGGGCAAGATATAGTACTGGATATCCTTGTTCTTCAAATACTGAATTAGCTTTATTAGCTATGTAGAATAGACGTTTTTCAAGCTCTTCAGGTTCATAAGGAGTATTAAGGTAATTGTCAAAATAATTCTCTGGCTCTTCATCCTCATTAATTATTGGAGCCCATTTAATATCTGCATTATCAACTGCCTCAGAATCAGTTTTTAATGTGTTAGAATCCTGATTTTTAGCTGGTAAAAACTTCATCGACTTTTCTTGAAGGACAAATATATTGTAAATTTCACGAGGATGTTCATCTATTATCGGTAAAGTTTGACTTTTTGATACCCTATAGTTGACTAAGTTATTTCTTAGAGAAAGATCTAAAAGATTTTGACGCAAGAGATCTAATTCTTTTTCTATATTCGCCATATTAACACTGCCAGTATCTAAATTTGAAAATCTATAATGAGAAAGAAGGAACTATTAACAAATCTGCCTTTTTCATACAATTTCTTATAATAAAAATCTTCTTAATTTCAATAAAATCAGAAAATCTCCCAAGATGAAGAAGAAACGTTTTATCTAAAGGAAGCCCTGCAAAGTGCCCCTTTATAAACATAAAAAAACACGGGTTTTCGTTTCGCTTTTCTTAATTTTACCTTCACAAATGTATTAGGGGAAGATTCCAGCAGACCGCCTCATGAGAAATATATTTCAACTTAAATGAACGAAGAGAAGCTCACTTTCAATCAGAAGATCCCTTCCAAAGTAAAAAAATCCCCTCGATCTAAAAAAGCCCTTCAAAATGCCCCTTATAAAGATACAAAATCAGGGGTTTTTCAATGTCACTTTTTTCAACATCATCTTAACGAGCGTATTCGAGTTAGATTTAAGCAGACCGCCGGCAGGAAAAACATATTTCAACTGAACTGGAAACAGGAAAATTTTTTCCGATCTTGGCGGTCCAGTTTCGACAGCTTTTCTTGATCCATAATTCACTTAAAAAATATAACTTGAATCCGATAATCCCTCCCCAAAAGGGAAAGATCACTTCGAGCAAAAAAAGCCCTGCAAAAAGCTCCTTCTAAAACTGCAAATCACAGCTTTTTAATCTCACTTTGATTTAAGAACATATTCCGGGGAAATTCAAGCAGACTGCTGGCAGGAGAAATATATTAAACTGAATTGGACGTGAAAAAGATTTCACCTTTCCTTAGTAATTATAAATACTACAACCACAGAATACTATAACATATCAAAAAGAGATTAAACAGAGCCTGAAAAAATGCCGGAAAACCGAGAAGCTGAAATCTATATCCGGAAACTCCATGAAATGCTCCCTGAGCTTAAAGAAAAATATCATGTCAGTTACCTTGGGATTTTTGGGTCTTACATAAGAGGAGAACAGAAACCTGGAAGTGATCTGGATATACTTGTTGAGTTCACCAAAACTCCTACAATTTTTAAATTTGTCAACCTTGAAAACTATCTTTCGGAAGCTCTGGGAATCAAAGTAGATCTGGTTATGAAAGACGCTTTAAAGCCGAACATAGGCAAACACATCCTGAGTGAAGTTGAAGCTGTTTGAAGAGGGATCGATATTCGCGAAGCAAAGGACTATATTCAGGATATTTATGACGCAATGGAAGCAGCAGAAGAATTTGTTAGTGGCTGGACATTTGAAGAGTTTACCGAAGACCGCAAAACACAGTTTGCAGTAATCAGAGCTCTGGAAATCATTGGCGAAGCGGCAAAGAATATTCCATATGATGTGCGTGAAAAATATCCTTTTGTTCCGTGGAAAGACCTGGCAGGGATATGAGACAAACTGATTCACGCTTATTTTGGAGTAAATCTGAAGGTAGTCTGGTTATCCGTTAAAGAGGGTATTCCAGAAGCAAAACCTGATATCAAACGCATATTGGATGAAATATGATTTAGAAAAATTCCTCTCAAGAGGAAAAAGAATCGCTTAATCTAAAGAAGCCCTGCAAAGTGCCCCTTATAAAGATACAAATCAGGGTTTTTCAATTTCTCTTTTCGTAACTTTATCTTAACAAGCGTATTCGAGGAAGATTTAAGCAGGCCGCTGGCAGGAAAATATATATCAAAACTGAACAGGTAAAATTAGTGGAATTGCTCACAAGGAAGATCAAAAAGAGGTAACTTAGACCTAGACTTTTCTAAAATGGATTTCAAATGTACACTAATGAAAAATGATGAGAATCATGGATTCGAACTCAGTAGTTTCTTCACCTCACGGAGAACATCTTCTATAAATACTTCGGGAGATTCTCTGGGTTCTGCTTCATTTCCTTTATGGATATGATAAGGGAACGTTTTTAAATTTTTCCAGTGTGGAGAATTATCCCAACGTTTTATCATTGCATCCTCTTTTTGCAGGTGATAAGAATATCGTCTGAAATCGGGTCCCACACTCTCACTAATCTCCAATAGGTAGCCATCTTTGAGAGTTGCTCTTGCTTTTAAAACCTGGACAGGAGGTTCAACTATTGCTTTGAGAACTTTTAATTCAAGTACAATCTCACTGGATGAAAGAGCAGAAACAATTTTGCTTATAGTCATAAGAACTTTTCCCAATATCGTAATGCTGTGACATAGCTTTCCCAGATTATGAAATCATCCCACTCTTCAAAGTTTTCTTCCTCTACTCTCGATTGGATTCTTTTTTCAAAAGCAGGAAAGTCCATACCGTACTTCTTCTCCATTTCAGCTACCTTTTTACCATAGTAATCGATCTTTTGTTCAGCTTGGTCATGCACAAGTTGCTTTAATGCCTCCTGTTCGTCTTTATATAGGCCTACTTTCACCATGTCACTTATAGGTTCAAAGATTTTACGAGGAATTTTTACGTACTCAATAGCTTCTCCCAATAGTATCACCTAACTAGCATTTTGTCTCTCCAATCTTAAATGTATTTGTATACTCATAGAATTTGTCTTTTCCACCACATTTGCAAAAATAGTTTTAAGAGATTAAAGCAAACCTTCAGTTGGAGAAATATATTAAAACTTAGTTGAACGTGAAGAGAAATTCACTTCCAATCAGAAAAACCCTCCCCAAAGGAAAAGATCACTTCGAGCAAAAAAAAAGCCCTGCAAAGTGCCCCTTCTAAATCTGCAAAAATCACGGGTTTTCAATTTCACTTTTTTAACTTTATTTTAACAAACGTGTTCGGGGTAGATTTAAGCAGACCGTCGGCAGGAAAAAAATACTTTGAGCTTTCCCAACACCGATTTTTATCCTCTGGACAATTGTTCCAAGTCAGTATTTAACATGGTTATTGCGTTGATTAAGTTTGTTTAAATTTTAGTCTGCATCTTCTATTTGTTTATTTTGATCCGCAAAAACATCCGTTTCTGCCTGATTCCATATCTGCCACCGTCGGTATCTGTCATATAGAGTGACATTCAGGGTCAGGAGCAGGATGAAGAATAAAGTATCGAGAAGGTTGATCGAACCATCGAACCTTGTTATCAGGAAGTCGTAGGCAAGCACGATCCCAAAGTTTACGGCAGACATTACTATGAACTCCTGAATTATTGATTTCCAGTGAGTTCCACGCCTGGCAAACCACTGACTGAGTTCGGTATTTATTATAATAAGAATCGATAAGCCGATTGCAACCTGAAAGCTGCTTGCACGGACTTCGGGAAGGATCTGGGCAAAAATTGTGCTTAACAGGGAAACAAGCACAATTTTTTCGAACAGTTCATAATGCAGGAAGTCGTCGAAAAATCTCTGGCTTGTATAATTGTCCCTGATGTTCCTTGCATGCAGGCTGTAAAAAGAGAATTGTTTGTAACTGGCTGCAAATATTAAGCCGGGCCGCATAGGGGGCAGGTCTCGTAAAAGCCACCAGCCAAGGAAGATAAGGAGAGCAGCCCAGGCGATCAGGATTATCACATTTGAGGGGTTCGCCTGAATCCAGTCAGTCGTGTCCATCTGAGCAATGTGAATCCAGTATTCCTGAGGCAATTTGGCGAAGATCCAGATAAAAGCCGTAGCGGTGATCAACCTGTCTTTTGTAAGTACCTTAGGATCCCATTTCAGGCGGACAAGCTCATAGAAAATGAAGAAGTACTCAAAGACATTGGAAAAAATAAGCAATAGCAGACGCAGGTGTGTTATCTCAAAAATGGCTACGCCTATCAGCCTGTAGTAAAAAAGGAAGCGGCCTGCTTCAAAGGCGAAGAAGTTTGACCAGTTTCTAAGAGTTGAAAGATAGGTAATTGCCAGATAATATATATCCAGAGCCTTATCATATTCCTGGTAGTCTACCAGAGGCAGGTTAGTAAACTCCTGAAACAATGTCTGGTCTACCATGTCGAGGACTAAGGAAAGTATAATGCCTGGAAGCGGATAGCTGGGAATGGTAAGCGGTATCAAAAAACGAGCCGCGACTACAGCCCAGAATATAAACAGATCCGATGTCTCCGGCATTATGAGTCTGCCTCCTTTCCCGGCACTCAACCGGATCGGTTATAGTCACATCCTATCCGGCTTGAAAACCTGCTTTCAAAATATACCAGAGAACTTTTACCAATTTATATCATTCGGCATTTATAGGAAGAAGTGTAAAACCCTGAATCTTTAGCTCATTGAATGCGAAGCTGGTAAATATTAACTTAGCAGTAGTTCTAACTTAGCAGTAGTTCACATTTCTCACTTCTATTTCTCACGAAACCTCTCAAATGTTTTTACTTTCCTGAATCAACTGCTTCCTGGCTCCTTACATGCATTGTTCGATACCTGTCATAGAGCGTCACATTAAGTGTCAGGAGGAGGACGAAGAAGAGTGTGCTAAAAAGGTTGATCGAACCGTCGTATCTGGGCAGCAGGAAATCGAATAAAAGAATTATGCCGAGGTTCACCATGGACATGGCTATAAATTCCTGGATAATAGATCTCCAGTGAGTTCCACGCCTTGCAAACCAGTGGCTCAATGCTGTGTTTATTATTATCAGGATGGCCATACCTATCGCAAGCTGAAGATTTGTTGACCTCACCCCGGGAAGTATTTGGGCAAAAATTATGCTGAGGAGTGATACCAGCATTATTTTCTCAAACAGAGCGTTATCGAAGAATTTTTTTGAGGAATTAACCGCTGGAAAACTGATTTTTGTCTCCTGTTCAAACCTTTCCCTCTGGATTACAGGGACAGGATCGGCTGCAAATGAGAGCCCTGATTTCATGGGAGGCAGGTCCCGCAGCAGCAACCATGCCATGCCAAGCAGGAATAAAGCCCATCCGATAAGAATTAATGCGTTTGAGGGGTTTGCCCGAATCCAGTCCGTCGTATCCAGCTGAGCGATATGGATCCAGTATTCTTGCGGCAGTTTGATAAAGATCCAGATAAGTGCCGTAGCAGTGATCAGTTTATTTTTTGTAAGCACTATCGGATTCCATTTCAGACGGATTGCCTCATAGAAGATAAAGAAGTATTCGAAAGTGTTTGGAAAGATAAATAATAACCCTCGCAAATGCGTCAGCTCGAAAAGAGCTGCACCAACCAGCCTGTAATAGAAAAGGAAACGGCTTATCTTAAAAGCGAAGAGATTTGACCAGTTTCGCATGGTTGAAAGGTAGGTTATAGCCAGGTAATAATTGTCAAGAGCCTTATCATAGCTCTGGTAGCCTTCAAGGGGCAGGCTAGTGAACAGCTGGAAGATCGTCTGGTCTACCATATCAAGAATAAGGCAAGCTATTACCGCTGGAAGAGGGTATATTGGAATAAAGAGCGGAATAAAGAAACGCAGCATAACTACAGACCAGAAAATCAACATATCCGAAGTATCTGGCATCCTGAATTTACCCCCTGCCCCTCAGATTTATTTTGCCAGGTTTCCTGCCTGAAAAAGCTTTTACGATTAGAACTGCCAGGCTGGAAATCATTTTTACAGGCTAAAACTAATACTTATATTATGTATTCTTACTTAAGCTGAGATTAATGCTCAATATTATATACCCTTTTTTATCGTATTGATGTTATTAATGTTAGAGTTTTCGACTGCTTCGACTATTATTTTTATATTGAATCTAATTCTCTTATTTCAAACTTTATATATGATTAGTTTTTATATATGACAGGTTTATAAATACCTATTATTATAAATTAAAAAAGGAAATTAAAAATGAAAAATTAGCTGCAAGCCATCCGGTCTGCAGCCTGGTAATTAAAGCTTAAGGGGATACATTGCAGATACATGGGGTACTCTGCTGAAAAGACATCTATTGCAAAAATGGACAGTCTGGCTCTTTGTATTATACTGCATAGGGCAGTCGGAATTGTTTCTTATTCCGAATATGTAAAGGGCAGGAACTGTTAAAACATGGGGGAAATAGTAATGGCACAATTCAGACCTTTTGAAATGGATAGTATTCCGATAGAAGAGCAGTTCATGAACTGGAAGGAAATAGTTCAACCTTCTTATGATAAGAAATCGGTCGATGCGTACACCCGAACCCGGGTAATTCTAATGAATGGGATTGAGAGTGCTTCAATCCTTATGTCTCATGCGATGGAGCGCATGATTGAAGAGCCGGAAATTAAACGCAAGATGGCAGCAATTAGGCGTGTGGACTCCATGCAGCAGCAGACGGTTGACTGGTTAAATCCGGCTAATCAGAGTGTTATAGAGACTACACTTGGTTATGAACAGGTAGCTGTTGATCTTACTGCAAACCTTGCTAAAAACGAGCCTGATCCATATGTAAAGCAAACCCTGGACTTCGCCCTGCTTGAAGACTTCGACCATCTTTACCGATACAGCTGCCTTTATGATTATCTGGAAGGCGGCGACCCTGAGTTTATTGTTCAGGGCAAGACCGAGGTAAAACCTGGAAGACCGACAGTTGGTCACCACCGCCATCCTAACGACAACATGCGCAAGCATTACGATAAGGACACAGCCGACATTAAAACCAAAATGAATTATCTCACCATAGTTGCAGGCGAGCAGCAGACTGAGCTTTTCTATAAAACTCACGGAAATATGTATTCGGACGAACTCGCAAGGCAGCTTTACTCCGAGATTGCCGATGTTGAAGAGGAGCACGTGACCCAGTACGGGCTGCTTGGCGACCCGCGAGAAACAATGCTCGAGAAAGCTGCGCTCATGCAGCTCTGTGAGGCATATATTTATTTCTCCTGCGCACAGACCGAAACCGATCCCAGGATAAAAGCCATCTGGGAAAATTTTGCAAAAATGGAGATTTCACACTTCGAAAGCTGCGCCCACCTCCTTGAAAAATATGAAGGCCGAGATATTAGTGAAGTCGTAAAGGCTGATGTTATCGAACCTCTGGTTGTTTTCGAGCCGAATAAAGAATACGTAAACAAGGTAATTGATGAGCAGCTTGACATCATGCCGGATGGCATGGAATACAAGCGGCTCAGTGAACTGGCAGATAAGTGGTCCAGCTATAAGTTCCAGTGGAAGGTTAACAGTGCTGGCGTGCCAAGTGAAGAAGTAGTCGGCAAAGCAAGCAGCGAACTGGCTCAGCGGGATCAGGCTAGAAATATCCAGAAGTTTAAGAATCAGCTATCCGAGCGCACAGAGAGCGTAATGTCTTCACAAAGAGGAAGGGCGATGCCACCTCTCTGATATAATCTTTCAGGGCTTTTTAAGGCACATTTTAACTTCAGGCACAGAAAAGTCGTTTTATTCTAGAATAAAGGGCGTTACTCTACGCCCATTATTTAATTTAAATTAATTAAAGCATATATTTTTTAATTTAAGTGATTATTTAGTCTATTTTTAATCCAGCTCACTTCATCAGACTCATTCTTGAAACGCTATTTCTGCCTAATGACTTTCAAATTTATACATTCCTGTTTTAAAGCAAAACAATCTATGTTATTTATTCTCGCAAAACAAAAAGAAAGTTTTTTAAATACCAGTTCCTATAGAATTTTATGGTGTTTGGCAGTTGGTCGACCAGAATAATATCCATAATCAATGCCTAAGCAAGGATCCAAAAGAGCGCATACATGCGTTAGAGCAATTAGAGAATTTATTCTCATTCATGCCAGATAAGCAACAAGCATGGGATGATTTACATAGACTAACTAGTGATGAAGACATTGATGTAAGATCCAGTGCTGCCCTTGCTCTTGGTTCTGCTTTTTCTCATGTGCCAGATAAGCAACAGGCATGGGATTATTTGCATAGACTGACTAGTGATGAAGACAGGTCTGTGAGATCCTCCTCAAATTATTCTCTTGCAAGAGTCTCAATATTCATGGCATCACAGGCAGAAACAGATGAAGATTACAAGAGAGAATTAGAAAATGCAATTGAATTTTTCGAAATTGCATCAAAGGAAGCAAAGTACTATAATCCTGCTCAATTTTGTCTTCTTTTTTATCGCTCATTCTATACAGTAATTTTTAAAAAACAGGAAGCTAGAGAAGAAGTGAACAGATATCTGGAAGAAGCTAAATCTGCAATTAAAGGCTCAGAGAGCAAAGAACTACTCTCTGAAGCTGTTCAAAACCTCGCAGAAGCATTAAAAGAAGTTCACAATCTAGAAAACTTGGATTTAAAGGCAAAAAAAGTAGAGCTTTATTTCTACAGGAAATATTGTGACAGCGTCTCAGAAATAATGAGATATACTGACGAAAAAGCACCGTTTGCAACAGAAGTTCTGAGAAAAAGGCTACCCATTTTGGATAGGCATCTAAAAAAGCTTCTCGAAGAAATACAGGAAAAAGCAAAGAAAGCGTGTCAGGAATCTCAAGGAACTGCTACCAAAGAAATTGCATGTGCTGTCAATAAAGAAGTTCAAAAATGGGAAATAAGTAGCCATGAAGAAATGAGTTGGTGTGTAAATAATCTTGTTACTGTTCTTAAATCAAAAATTCCTCATAATACCGAAAACAAAGAAATTCTTGATATGATTGAGTACATGAAGTTTGAGAAAGACCTTACAAAGCAGTATAGAACTCTATCTACTGTTATTGGGCTAATACCTACAGTCAATGTGGTTGCAGTAGATCCTATTGTTGAAAATATTAACGAAATAGGTCAAAACATAGAGGCTAAATTAGATAATCTTTCTCAAGAAATGAACGATATAAGTATTAGCTTAAGTCCTAGAATAAAACAAGAAATTAAGATTTCTTCAGGAATTGAAATTGCAGGAACAGGCGGAAAGCTTATAACAACAATTCCTTTACAGGAAATTTCTTACGCTGAACTTAAAGAAGACTTACAGAGAATAAAAGGAAAAAATATTAGCAAATTATCCGAGCTTCCAAAAAGATTAGCTAACAAAATTAAAGGTTATTTACTACTCAAAGACAGGGAAGACATTATTGAGCAGTTAACCTGAAGTGGATTATCTCCAACTATCGGTTAACGATAACTGATATTATATTACTTACTATTCCTCAACTGAGCCGCACTGGATTTGCTTGAGTTTCTTCCTTCTCAACCACGACCGCTGTACCATATGCGAGCAGCTCGGTCATTGCCTGACCCATCTCTGAAGAATCAAACTGTACGTTTATTACTGCGTTCGCCCCAAGGGCTTTTGCATGTTCCTTTAATCGGTCAAGTGCCTGTTCACGGGACTGGTTCAGGAGTTCTGTATACTCGTGGATCTCGCCGCCGATAATTGACCGTAGTCCAGCAGTTATGTTTCGCCCGAGCCCACGGCTCCTCACGATTAAGCCCCACGTAAATCCAATTGTCTTTGTGATTTTGTAACCTGGTAAGTACGGTGTACTTACAATAATGATATCGTTGGTCATGGTATCCCCAGTATATTAGCTAAGTTTGGATTTCTACAAAGAACTTATTCAACTCTTAAATTAAGAAATTATCTGAAAAGTGTTAAGCTGGATAAAGATTCGGGCAGTTTCAGGTTTACGTCCTTCAACAGCCTCAAAATGAACGGAATGACTCAATAGAATTCTGAAAACCAGATAGATAATATAGCTCTGAAATATCGTTCAAACCTATCCAAGCTTCATGACAGATTTCAATAAATTATAAAAATATGTGGTGCAGTAAACTAAACTGATAATTACCTCTAACTACCGCTGAAAAACAACCCGAAAATAAAATTGATCCCTATGCACCCGAAAACTAAACAGGTACTTGAAGTCTTTGAAGAAATCAATAAAATCCCGAGGCGCTCAAAAAACGAAGCACAGATTTCCCTCTGGCTGCAGGAATGGGGCAGGTCAAGAGGCTTTGAGGTAAAAGCCGATTCTTTAAACAATGTACTTATCAAAATTCCTGCAACGTCAGGATATGAGAACTCTCCCACAATCATCCTGCAGGGGCATATGGATATGGTCTGCGAGAAATCCAGGGATTGCAGGCACGACTTTTCAAAAGACCCTATCAGATGCGTTTGTGACGGGGACTGGCTGCGGGGAGACGGGACTTCCATAGGTGCAGATAATGGGATTGCGCTTGCTATCGGGCTGGTGCTGGCAGAGGCAGGGAAGAAAGGAGAAATTGGACATCCGCCACTTGAACTGCTTTTTACGGTAGACGAGGAGACAGGGTTGACAGGAGCGAAAGGGCTTGAGGCTTCTTTCTTTGAAGGAAAGGTGCTTCTGAACCTTGACTCCGAGGATGAAGGCGTTTTCGTAATCGGGTGTGCAGGCGGACAGAATTCATTGATTACACTCCCTGTAGAGTGGGAACTCCTTGACTTTAAAGAGGAAAGTTCATTCGGGCTTTTCAGGCTCTCGGTTGAAGGGCTGGAAGGCGGGCATTCTGGGGTTGAGATCGATAAGCAGCGTGCAAATGGTATACAATTACTCTCCCTGGCACTATCAGGGCTCAGGGACAGGCTGGGAGCGGGAAATTTAAAGCTTATTCTGATAAACGGCGGCAGTGTCCATAACGCAATCCCCAGCACTGCCGAAGCCTTTATCGCACTCCGCAGGGATAAGCTCGAACAGGCAGGAGAAGCTGTTTCAGCTCTGAAAAAGACATTCCAGGCTGAATATGCAAAGACCGATCCAGGACTTATCCTGAGCCTTGAAAAAATTGGCAGGGAAATAATTTTTGAAGTTGCAGGGGATAAGAGACCTGAAGAGGAAGCACCCAACATCCGGATTCTGTCAGCAGGTACCGAAGAAAAGCTGATACAGCTGCTCCTGGGATTGCCGCATGGGGTTTACAGGATGTCGGAGAATATCCCGGGGCTTGTCGAAACCTCAAACAACCTCGCAACGGTACGGACAACTGAAAATGAGATAATGATAGTATCAAGCCAGCGCAGTTCCAGTAATCTCAGGCTGGCTGAAATTACCGGAAAGGTGGAAGCTGTGGCAAAGCTCGCAGGCGCCTGGATTGAACATGAGCCCGGATATCCCGCCTGGGAGCCCGATCTTGAATCCGAACTGCTTATGAAGTGCAGGCAGGTTTATAGCAGAGTTTTTGGAAAAGAACCTGAAGTTAAAGTGATTCATGCAGGGCTTGAGTGTGGAATAATTGGTTCGGTACACGAAGGGATGGAAATGATTTCTTTCGGACCGACGATTAAAGACCCTCATTGCCCTTCAGAAAGAATCTTCATCCCTTCTATCGAAAAAGTCTGGATTTTCCTGGAGAACCTTCTAAGTAGTTACCGTTGTTAAATCCTCATTCAGTTCTAAGCTGTTCTCTCACCCTCAACTCGGTTTCACGACCAACATTTGCTATCTCCTGATTATTTAAAAAAACCATACTGAAGACTGTACTGAAAAAGAGAATCAAACTGTTTTTCTGAAAAAGAAGGCTTACACTCCTTTAATTGGAAGGTTTATTTGTAAGTAATTTGTAAGTAAGAAATTTATTAAAGTTTGCTGAAAATTTGCCCGCCAGAGAAATAAGCAGCAAAAAATAGAAGCAGATAAAGGGAATGGAAATTATCAATGAACCCGCTTTCAATCTTTATTTTTTATAGGTACCTGAATCACTATCCGCCTGAACTATTTCTCCTTGAACTATTTCTCCTGTAGCTTTCAGACATTCCTCTACTTAGCTAGTCTGCTTAGCTATGCCTGAACGCACTTTCATGAAATAAGCCAGAGCTGCAATGGGCAGGGCATAGCCTAGCCCGTAAACAGCAAGGTTACTATCATTTTTATCAAATATAACACTTAAGAAATTTACTGCGACCACGACAATAGTGAGCCCTACAAGGTTTAACTCCAGTTCTTCAATGTTATGTGTTTGCAGCCATGGAGATAAAGCAAGAGGCTGAATAAGCAATTCATAAAACCCAAGTGATGTGATAAAGAGCACTGTGCCTACCAGGAAGAGATGAACAATCTCTACTATTTCAACAATGATACTTATCTCTATTTCTGTTCTCTCTATTCCGTAAATCAGTTCGTTTATGAAATAGAAGAGTTCTATGCTACCTTTGACAAACAGCACAACAGCCGCGATAGCCAGCCCGATGATCGGAACAAGTACGAAGAACCGCATCCCAGCAACAAATTTACCTATTTTTTCTGCAACACACTTAACTGGTTTGACCATAAATACACCACTCCTTATTTTTATTTATGACGTAAATCTATTGCTTACGGGTTGCAGTCGGAATGTGAATCTGATTGTTTTATTCAGCCTTCGTCTCTTTCTTTATATCAAGTATCATTGTTTTCCTGTTTGACTGACAGTTTTGTGACTGTCAGTTCATAACGACCTTATTATAATTATATTGTTTATATAATTTACTATTGCAACACCGTTTTACGGCGATTAACTTTGAAAAAATTAAATTGTGCCCGGAGAGTGAATTCTCTAGCAAACCTGATTATACCATTCCAGGGTCTACGGCTCTTTAAGGTAGCTTCCCGTAATTTTAAAAAAGAGCTCCTGCCTGTTTTTTCCTGGTTTTATTCTTTACTTTCACCCGATTCCATTATTTCTGCCATCCAGAGTGTATTATCGTCACTTTCCAGGATCATTTTAACAACCATGGTAAGAGGTACGGCTATAAGTGCACCTGGAGGACCCAGCACAAAAGACCAGTACAGTAAAGAGAGAAACACGATCGACGTGGATAATTTAAGGCTCTTTCCTGCAAATGATGGGAACACTACACTTTCTACGAACTCGTTTATAAGCCAGACTCCAGCGAGGATTATAAGCGCTCCAAGAGGCCCGTATTTGAATAGCGCAAGCAGTACAGGAGGAAAAGCTGCCAGAATAAAACCGAGAAATGGAATATAACCAAACAGGAAGGTCAGAAAACCCCAGAGAATTGCAAAATCGATTCTTCCAATAAGGAGAAGTATGGTAGTTCCAATGCCTGCAATAAGATTGATTTCGGTCCTGATAAGAATATAATTCACTATTTCTTTGCCAAGTTCGATAACCCGTAAAATCAGGATTTGTTGAGTTACAGCTCTCCTTTGTATCCTTCTCAGAGCGCCTGCAGCATCCAGAAGTAAAAATGTTGTGGTAATAATAATAAGAGATATTGTTGTGCCAGCATTCAGAGCACCCGTAAGAATTCCTGCAGTCAGACCAAGTAAAAATATCGCTATATCACGCAGAATTTCTTCAAAGGATGACTCATAGGATACAGGCATATAGGGTTCAAAACTCTGGATGAAATTCAGAAATTGGGTTTGATAGTCTGGAATCTGCTCGCTGAGCTGAAGCAGGGACCCTGCAACAAGAAGAACTGTGCTCGTAGCAATAATTATAAAGAATGCAATCACCAGACCTATACTTATTGTGCCAGGCACATTCCTTCTCTCGAACCAGTTGACAAGAGGAGCAAAGATCAGAAAGGCAAAAATTGAGAAAAAAACAGGCACAAGTATACCTGAAATCTCCCTCATCCCGATTGTCAGGATAACCACTGCTGTGCTATAAAGCAGAATTCTGGCAGGCAATGGGTAATTATCCATACTGGTTTTATCTGTATTCATTTACGCCCCCGAATACCTTCATATCCATTAATAGCATTCGGTTAATAGTATAAAAAAATATTCCAAGAGTTTTGAGTTTTCCTTATCGTCATGGGCTCTAAGCTTTTCCCACGCTTCTTTAACTGTCCTCAAGGTATTCTGGCATACTCTCACCTTTGCCATTCATCTCATTCCATCAAAGCTCTCAGGTATGAGTTCAAAATAGAGAAAAATTAGTAAAAATAGTATAAACAATACATTTTCTGGGTTCCGGTTGTCAGGGATAGGTAAGGGATAATGTGTGATTACAACTGGTAAACTCTGGCTCATCGGAAATTAACAGAGGTGGTAAACTACAGGAATTTCAAAATATCAACTGATTAACCGAGAAGTACCCTTTTTTTCAATACTATCGATTTTAACCTGGATGCTGAGATATGTCAAATGTCTCTTTCATTACCAAAACTGCTTGCATGCATTTACAGGTTAACTTTTGTACTGTCTACTTCTACTGAACCTTCAAGATCTCTCCAGGCTCGATGTTCAATAATTTACTTTATATAATTATTCTTTTATGTGTTTTTATGCATGTTGATTAGTTTTATCGGATCCTTTTCAGTCATGCACCATCTGGTCAAGTGCTGCAGCAATTGCCAGGATCAGGGCAGCGTCCTGTCTTGGGGAAACCTCCACTCCATAGGTATCCCGTAGGCGGAACCACTTTTTTGAGACTTCTGCAATCTTCCTCCCTTCAGACTCAATCTTATACTCGTGATCCAGAATATTTCCCTGAATATCCATTTCAGGCCCATTTGAGACTTCAACTTTAAATCGGTCTCGGAGAGGTGTAATCAGGGCTTTTTTAATTGTTGCGGCTGTTTTTCCATCCCCATCCTCGATGTCCATCGTATCCTTTATCCTGAGAAGCTTCTCCTTGAGTTTATACAATTCATTTCCCTGCACATCTTTGATGATCAGAGTGTCGCGAATCCGGAGAGCTTTACCATCAACATAGAATGCCTGCTCCCCAGCTTCATTTTCTATCCAGTAGTCGTCTCCGATGGTAACGAGTTTTTCGTGCATTTTGTAGCGTTGTATGCTTTCTTCTCCACGGCCCCTGAGACCGCCCATGATTCGCCTCATCAAAATCACTCCCTTTGTTTACTAAATTCACTTACCTACCTTGCAGTTCTATTTATTTCGTTATAGACCAGAGGAGGATTGTAGTCCCTTTCATCCTGTTTCTTGTGATTTTCATGCCTTGCGCCTTCTTGAGCATTGAGATGTAATATCTCAGAACACAGTCTTCCAATCATCCTTCATGCTGACCACAACCCAGCCCCGTTCCTTTGCCATCTGCAGCGTCTTCTCGCTTCCCTCGTTGTAGGCGTACTCGCACTCTGCATCATCATGGCGGAGCAGCAAAGATAGAGAGCGGTAACCACTTTTCTGTGCCAGCCACAGCATGTGCAGATCTCCATCCGAATTGCCAGCAGCCAGGATGGGCTTGCGGCCAATATGCAGTTCGATATTGACCGGCTTTCCTGCTCCGTCGTCGATTGGATCGACCAGACCTCTCCTGCGGAAAATCACCGGTCCCTCATCAGTCATCCGGGTCTCAATGAGATGTTGCTGCCGATAACTCGCTCTCTTGGGATGTTGTAGATCTCCTCCGAGACCGCACGCATAAAGCTCATGCCGCCCCCAGATGCTAGGAAGACTTTAAAGCCGCTATCGCCCAGGTAGTGCACAAGCTCAACCATAGGCTTGTACGTCAGATCTTTGTACAGCATGCCAAAACGGGGATGTTTGGCAGTCTCCAGGAACTCTTTAGCCATAAGCATGAAATCGTCCTGAGACATGCCGGCGTGAGAATCAAAGACCATCTGCATCAGTAACTTAACATCGCCGCCAGCATGGGGATCAAACCTGAAAAAGTAGGTCAAGTCGCCCGTTGCCGCTGCTTTAAAGTTTGGCTGGTCCAGAAGCGCAGGGTCTGCCTCAGCCAGCTGTTTCAGCCGGTCTATGACAAAGAAAACCTGAACATAGACAGGCTTCTCCACCCACATGGTTCCATCGTTGTCCAGGATGGCAATTCTCTCGGTTTCTGGCACAAAATCAGCGCTCTCAGGATTCGTGATGGCGTTTACATAACTGATGATTGCTTTCTTAGCTGGCGTTTCATTCCATAATAAGAGAATCCCGGATATTATCAATTCCTCTTACTTTGTTTCAGGTGAAATTATAAAATCCACTGATGCAATTTGGTTCCATATAGGAACAGTCTACCCATACTGCTGAGCATTACCTTGAAGGAGTAGAATGTTCCAGATAGAGGACTTCAACCTCAGGTGCTCCCGATTCCATGCAAGAGCTTTTCCATTACCCGATCAACGGTAAAGCTAGCCGCTCTCTGGCGCGGAGGGAATTCTTTAAACGTTGCCAGAAATCACCAACGACACTCTGGGCAGGCACCAGCAGGAAGGCATGGTCTAGAAGCCAGTCATAATAGGTATTTGATGTCTGATCCGCCCTTTCATAAGGATCGGTACGCAGGTTGAATATCTTTGGTATGCGCAGCGGGACAAAAGGTTCAGCCCAGACCTGGAGCGTGCCGATGGCGCGCTGCTCCATAAAGACCATTTTCCAGTTATCGTACCTGAGAGCTACCAGGTCTCCATCGTCGGAGAAGTAAAAGAACTCAGTACGTGGAGATTTTTTTTCTTTCCCGGTCAGGTAGGGAAGAAGATTATAACCGTCAAGATGTACCTTGAAAGTTTTATCTCCTGCTTTGTGACCTTTTTTGAGTTTTTCCTTAATATTCGGTTCTCCTGTTGCTTCAAGTAAAGTGGGCAGCCAATCAAGATGGCTCACAATCTCGTTAGAAATTGTGCCTGCGGGGATCTTGCCAGGCCAGCGCATTACCTCAGGAACACGGAAAGCTCCCTCCCAGCAGGAGTTTTTCTCGTTACGGAATGGGGTCATGGCTGCATCGGGCCAGGAGTTCATATGTGGTCCGTTGTCCGTGCTGTAGATAACAATAGTATCATCCGCAATGCCTATTTCGTCCAGCAGGTCGAGAAGCACGCCTACCTGCCGATCGTGCTCAATCATGGCGTCATGGTACGCGGATTGCCAGCGCCCCGACTGTCCCCGTATTCTTTCCGGGATGTGAGTCCTGAAATGCATCTTTGTAGTGTTGAACCAGACGAAGAAAGGCTTTTCCGCCTCATGCTGGCGTTTGATAAAATCGATGGCTGCATCCAGAAATTCCTGGTCTACTTCTTCCATTCTTTTTCTGGTCAACGGGCCAGTATCCTCGATGCGACCGTCGGCATAGCTATGGATTACACCCCTGGGACCAAAGTTCTTCCGGAAATTAGGAAAGTCTTTCTCAGGCGGATAATCGCGTAATTCAGGTTCCTCTTCAGCATTCAAATGATAAAGGTTGCCAAAGAATTCGTCAAAACCATGGTTGGTAGGCAAGTATTCGTCCAGATCCCCGAGATGGTTCTTTCCAAACTGACCAGTAGCATAACCCAGCGGTTTCAGCAGTTCGGCGATTGTAGGGTCTTCAGGCTGAATTCCTACTTTGGCTCCTGGCATTCCCACCTTGCTCAACCCTGTACGGAAGACGCTCTGTCCTGTGATGAAAGCAGCTCTCCCGGCAGTACAGCTCTGCTCCCCGTAAGAATCCGTAAACCTGATACCTTCGTTAGCTATCCGGTCAATGTTCGGTGTTCTGTAGCCCATCAGACCGTCGCTGTAGCAACTGAGGTTGCTAATGCCAATGTCATCTCCCCAGATGACCAGTATGTTTGGTTTCTTTTCTGTCATTTCCCTATTCCCCATTAAGTCTTATTTCTGTCCACTTTTTCCCTGACCGTGACAGCGTTTGAACTTTTTCCCGCTTCCGCAGGGGCAGGGCTCATTGCGTCCGGTCTGCGCAAAGGCTTCTTCCAGGGCAATAACTCTCATAACTTCAGAAGCCGGATACCCCTGGCGTATCAAACCTGCCATGAGCTTCATAGGAAAATCGATATGATGGAAGAAAGCTTTCCAGCCCTTACAAAGGTAGTTCAGGCCAGGTTCCCCGGTAGAGGTGGCAAGAAAACGATTCTTTGGACATTCTCCCTGGCAGGCGAAAAGCACATCGCATTCACAGCATACCTTTGGTAGAGTATTACGTTTATCCTGTCCAAACCTGTATTGCTTTTCCGAAGCAGCAAGTTCAGAGATCTCTTTCTCCATAATATTGCCAAGCAGGTAGTCAGGCTCTACAAAATGGTCGCATGAGTAGAGATCCCCATTGTGCTCCAGAGCAAGCCCAGCTCCGCATGTTTCTTCAAGAACGCACATGCCTGAGGGCAGCCCCAGCCATCTTCGTGCAGAAGCCTCAAAAGTCTGCACAAAGAGTTTTCCCACATCATTTCTCACCCACTCGTCAAAAATGCGGCTAAGGAAGCTCCCAAACTGTTCTGGTTGCACCGAGCGGTCTGAGACAGTATCTCCTTTCTGGTAAAGGGTGTATCCTTCCTCATTGATCCTCTCTACAACCGGAATAAACTGAATCCAGTCTACCCCTGCTTCATCTCGCAGGAAGTGGTAGACCTCCAGAGGATGATCGGCATTTATCCTGTTTACTGTTGTCAGGACGTTGTATTCCACTCCGTGCTTTTGTAGGAGGCGCAGCCCTCGCATGGCCCGGTCAAAGCTCCCCTCCCCTTTTTTGTCCACCCGGTAGATATCATGCAGTTCACGCGGACCATCGATACTGATCCCTATGAGAAAATTGTTTTCCTTAAAAAACTGGCACCATTCGTCGTCCAGCAACGTGCCGTTGGTCTGCATCGTGTTCTCAAAATTCACGCCCGGTTTTCTGTACTTTTCCTGCAGTTCGATGGCACGCCGGTAAAAGTCTATTCCCATCAGGGTAGGTTCACCTCCCTGCCAGGCAACGGTTACCTGCGGGCTGCGGTGGGCTGTGATGAGCTGACGGATGTAATTCTCCAGCACTTCGTCTGACATGCAGAACTTGCTACCTGGATAAAGAGCCTTTTTATCCAAAAAATAACAATAGGCACAGGCCAGGTTGCATATTGAACCGGTCGGTTTTGCCAGCACATGGATTCGAGGAGGTAGATAGTTTTGTGTCATTCTAACTCCCTTATAGGATTGCTATTAGGCAGTTCTTCCACTTTTTTCCACAGACTGCGCTATAGAGAACTATATTAATTACTTAAAATTGCTTTTTTTGAATACTGTCGATTTCAACCTGGATTCTGAGATTCGTCAGATGTGTTATTGTAGAACCGTTTACCAGGTATCTACCGGTTAATATTAATCTGCTAACCCCCAGCTGAACCTTTGAGATTTCCCCAGGTCCCCGTTCAACAATTCATTTATATAATTGCTCTTTTATATATAAAATTTTATGCGTATTGATTAATTTATCGGGTCTGCGAAGCAGGTTTATTTACTAAAAATTTAAACTTATGTAAAATTCTGGTTATGTGTATTTCTATCCATAACCTGGCTCTGAGCTTTACTCCTGATTTGTAGGACAGAGGAAAGAATAAGCTGTCGTTGCTGTTAACTGGTTTTGAAATGACAGGCCTTTAGACTTCAAGATGAGTTTTCTACAATCTTTTCCTCATCCTGTCCCCTATCCCCGCTTGATTCCATCAGTTTGGCTATAAGGCGTGTCTCCTCAGAACTCTCCAGAATTATTTTCACAACTATTGTAAGGGGTACGGCAATCAGCGCACCTGCTGTCCCGAGTACGTAAGACCAGTAAAATAAAGAAAGAAACACAAGCGTCGGAGATAATTTAAGGCCTTTTCCTGCAATAGACGGGAAAACGACATTTTCTACAAGCGCATTGATAATAGTGACGCCGATAAGGACACCCAGTGCCCCTATAAGCCCGTATTCGAACAGGGCAAGGAGCATAGGTGGAATAGTTGCCAGATAAAAGCCCAGGAAAGGGATATAACCGAACAGGAAGAACAGGAGGCCCCATAGAACAGCAAAATCTATGCCTCCAAGAAGGAAAAGTATGGCAACTCCAATGCCTCCGACCAGATTGGTCTCAGTCCGCAGGAGCATGTAATTTACGACGGTCTTGCTCAGTTCGGTAAACCGCAAAATATGTATTGGCTGATCTTCATTTTCTCTTTGCACTCTTTTTGGAGCACCTGCAGCATCCAGAAGTAAAAATGTTGTCGTGATAAAGATGAGCATAAGTGTTGATCCGGCGCTTAAAGCTCCTGAAATAATGTCCGTAGAAACGCCGAAAGCAAATGCTGCAATATCTTGGAGGGCTGATTCTACCGTTACCCCCGCTTCAGGCAAATATCTTGAGACACTGTCCAGTATATTCTGCAACTGATTCTCATAGCTTGGAATCCTGCCGCTTAGCTGGAGTAAAGAGTTTGCAAAGAGGATTGCAGTTCCAAAAAAAACAAAAATGAAAAGCAGGATCACAAGAAAAACGCTGATCTTTCCCGGGACTCCTCTCCTCATGAGCCAGTGGACAAGGGGAGAAAAGATCAAAAAGGCAAAAAGCGCAAAAAAAACCGGCACTAATATGTCTGAGATTGCCTTCATACCCAGTGTAAGGATAACTGCAGCAGTGCTGTAAATCAGAATTTTAGCCGGCGTTGAAATGGTATCTGTATTCATGTTTATATCTCCAGATCTTTCCCCTGGTGCTAATTTTCTTCCATATTAATTCGGAGCAAAGGTTTCAGTGCCAGATTTTTATATGGAACTTCGCCCAGCTAAGCGGTTTTAATAGACTCAATGTTCCCTTCTTCGTCTTTCCATATGAACAGCAGGTCAATTAGCCTGATCATCCTTTTATTCACGACTGATTCAATATGCTACTTCATTCAGTTAATCTTCCCCCAACAATTCCGCCCTGCTGTCCAGCTCTCGCTGTGCCGTTCCAGGGCAGCAGTTATCATATGAACTGCCTGCACCTTCTCGATATACCCTGGTTTTCCCTCCCTTTAACGAGAACTCTGCAGTTAAAAAAGCATTTTCAATATTGTGCCGTAAAGGTATGTAAGTCCAAAAATATATAAACCAACCTGCATAATATTGTAAATAAGATTTGATAAAGAAAACGAATTAAATGATTTTTAAATAGTTGTTGACGTGTTAAGCTGGTCTCATTAATCTGACTATCCGCTTTTATCTTCAATATTTCTGGAATTCTCTATGCTTGTGGTCTAGACCTTAAGAGGTGTGATCTGTTGATTTGCAGATGTATCTGTTTATTGCCGCGCCATGATCATACGCATCTCAGCTTCCTTATCTTCGTGTAACTTGCCACTTACATCCACAGTCACCTTAAATATCTTGCCTGTGAACTTGAAGGGAGGCTTGTAGTCAGGTGTAATTGGAGATGCAGGAGCTGAACCACAGGTGAGCCCGCTGGTTATTCCAAGGGTAATTGGTATCGTTACAGGTATATCAGCCCTGGCAGCTGATTTTCCGTCTATAAAGAGTTGAGCTGTACCTGGCGCGCCTTCACCTCTGGCAAGATTTGGCTTACCTGTCACTTCGAATTCGAAGCTTAGTTGATGCCGTCCCTCCGGGACGTTCTCCGAAGATTCAAGATGATGAAGACTCCTGGCTACATAATTGTATACATAGTGCAGCTTTCCGTCTTTCATATAAAATGAATAGCCTCCGCCGACAGTGCCATTGGCTAGCAGAACCCCCTCAGCCCCTCCTTTCGGAATATCTACATGAGCAGTAATAACATGTGAGCGGTTGAGCACATTAACTGCCGCACTCAAGATAACCGGCTCAGTCCCGGGATAATATGTGTAAACCGATCTATCAGGTGCAGCGGAAGGGCGTTCTTCTTTAAGGCGCTGCACCATACGGCTATCGATGGGCAGCACATTATATTTTCCGGCTTCTGTATACCAGATGGCGATCATCTCGATCAATCTGGACCGGTTTTCCTCTGCCACATTCTCGGTCTCTGTCCAGTCTTTATCCACGTGGTAAAGCTCCCAGCCTTTTGCATCCAGCTCGACCAGCATATCTGCCGTGATAGGCGAACCAAAAGCATGTTCTGCTTCAGCAAATGAAGGCCCGGGCCATGGACATACGGCGCGCCAGCCATTGTGATACAGAGCACGATTTCCTATCATTTCGAAGTACTGGGTGTGGTGTTTGGTAGGTGCATCGGCATTGTCGAAGGTATGTGCAAAACTTACTCCTTCAATAGCTGATTGAGTTATTCCCTTAATAGATAGCGGTGGCTCTATTCCCAGGCAATCCAGGACTGTTGGTACCATATCGATAGCATGGGCATACTGGTTTCTAATCTCGCCTCTGGTTTTTATTCCCCTGGGCCAGTGGACAATAAAGGGAGCACTGACACCACCGCGATAAGTCTCTCGTTTCCAGCGGCGGAAGGGTGTATCCCCAGCCCATGCCCAACCCCAGGCATAGTGACTGAAGGTCTCTGGACCTCCCAGTTTATCCAGGTATTCAAGGCTCTCCTCTATCAGACCAGGCACATTGTTGAAGAACTGGTTCTCGTTGATTGTCCCCGAGGAACCGCCTTCGGCACTGGCTCCATTGTCTGAAATCACCATTATCAGGGTGTTCTCAAATTCACCAGCTTCTTTCAGGAACCGTATTATCCTGCCTATATGGTAGTCAGTCTGCTCCAGGAATCCGGCATAAACCTCCATCATTCGAGAGTAGATCTTCTTTTCATCAGGAGAGCATTCGTCCCAGTGCGGGACATCAGGATCATGAGGGGATAATCTGGCATTTTTCGGGATAACACCCAGTTCTTTCTGCCGTGCGAAGGTCTTTTCCCGATAAGCTTCCCAGCCATCATCAAACTTGCCTTTATACTTATTTGCCCATTCTCTAGGAACATGATGAGGAGCATGCATGGCTCCAGGGCAGTAATACAGGAAAAAGGGCTTGTTTGGGTCAATCTGCTTGGTATCAGCAATGAACTGGATAGCCCTATCAGCCAGATCCTCATTCAGGGTATAGCCTTCTTCGGGAGTCTTGGGGAGATCAATTATATAGTGATTGTCATAAACCAGCTCGGGATAATACTGATTCGTATCCCCTCCCATAAATCCGTAAAAGCGTTCGAATCCTCTCCCCAGGGGCCAGCGATCGTAAGGTCCTATTGCCGAGATCTGCTCTAAAGGTGTTAAATGCCATTTACCAAGAGCATAGGTATTGTATCCATGTTCCAGAAGTATTTCCGACAAAAAACCGTTTTCAAAAGGTATATACCCGTTATAACCGGGAAAGCCTGTTGAATTATCGGCTACGGCGGCCATGTTATTTGAATGGTGATTTCTTCCGGTAAGTATGCACGCGCGCGATGGAGAGCACAGTGGAGTCGTGTGCATATTGGTATAGAGAAGACCTCCCTCAGCCAGGCTATCCAGATTTGGTGTGTGAATAGGGCTGCCGTAGCAACCGAGTTGTCCAAAACCTACGTCGTCCAGCACAATGAACAGCACATTGGGTGCGCCATCTTTTGCTCGCCGCTGTGCTGGCCAGGCGGGTTCTGATTCATCTATCGTTCGCCCTATTTTCCCTTTAAAAGGAGATCCGGGCTTATATTCTTTCAGTGACATCTGTCCCCCTCCTGGTGTCCTGGTATTGCTAAATTCCCACTTTATAGAACTGCGAGATCTCCCCAGAACTCGCAATTTAAGATCATATTATATTGTCATGTATATTATTTTATACATAATATTTTACTTTTGATAGTTTACTGACCTAAATTTATTGAATTCGCTTATTGAAGCAAAGTTATTTAGTCCTGGAATTTTTGCGGCAATTAGATACTATAGATCCGATCTCCGGACCAGTAGAACCAACAACGATATTGTAAGCCGACAATTCAATATCTGCATTTGTAAATAGCCGTGTTAAGCTGATCCAGTGAAACCCAGAGATCTACATAGTTCTCTATCCAGCACCTGACTTTGAGATTCATTCCTGACTCTAGAAATTCGAGCAAGAGTACCTGTAATCTTTTTCAAAGCTATTGTTCAGGAAGTTACTTCTCATCCCAGGTGAGCTTCTTCTCCCTTTTTGTGATGATAACCAATTTCCTGTGCAAAAAACATCAGCAATATAACAGCAACAATTGATATGAAAAAGATCATGATTGTAACATAAGGATCTCCGAAATTTAAACCTGCAATTGCCAGTGCTACCGAGATATTACGCTGGGCAGTTCCGAAGCCTAACGCCTGCTTGTGTGATCTATCAGGATCTCCCAGAAAATAGCCAAGTGCATATGACCCAATTGTAAGTATAACCCCGGCAAAGAGTGTATAGGTTTCAGTGATAATACGCAGCATGGAAGGTAAGTAAGCTAGGATGTAGGATATGATCAGAACGAGGAAGGCAAGGTTACTCACTTCATTAATAAAAGGGCGCAGTTCCTCTGCCAGTTCTTCATACCTGGTACGGACCAGTAGACCAAGCGCCAGCGGGATAAGTATTATCTCAGCCGTAGATCTAATAAGATCCCAGGCACTTGCCTCGATTCCGGGGAAAAATATCGGGAGAACGACAGGCAAATAAATAACTGTTACAACCATCAGGAGTATCATCAGCCCTGCTGCAAGAGCAACATCTCCTCTGGCTGCCTGCGTGAGCTTCAGGACGAAAGGAGACCCTGCAACGGTACCGAGAATAAAAAGTCCGATTGCCAGTGGTCGTGGAAGTGAGAATACGTACAGCAAGACCAGTGCAAGCGCAGGTACAAATATAAAATTTGCTACAAGCGCGAGAAGTACCAGCTTTATGTTATGCAATGGATCAAGAATCTGCTGAATCGTAAGAGAAATTCCAGCTGAAAATGTGCTTGCCAGCACAAAGACTATTGCAGCAATATAACCAGTGGTTTGGAAAAGGCTTGTAAAAGCTTCAATTTCAACCACGTTTCTAACCCCTTTTTATCAATCATGTGCCATCTGGTCAAGTGCAGCCGCAATCGCCAAGACGAGTGCATTATCCTGCCCGGGCTCAATCTTAACTCCATAGGTATCCCGTAGGCGGAACCACTTTTTTGAGACTTCTGCAATTTTCCTTCCTTCAGACTCAATCTCATATTCGTGATCCAGAATGTTGCCATGAATTTCCATATCTGGTCCATCAGAAATTTCAACTTTCCACTTATCCCGCAGAATATTAATGAGATCTTTTTTGACTGTTGCAGCCAGGCTGTCATCTGCCCTTTTGATTTCCATAGTATCCCTGATACGGAGCAGTTTTTCTGTAATTTTATATAAGTCATTTCCTCGCAGGTCTTTGAAAATCAGGGTGTTGCGAATTCGGAGAACCTTTCCATCAACATAGAAAGCTCGCTCTCCAGTTTCATCTTCTATCCAGTAGTCATCTCCGATGGAAATGAGTTTCTCATTCATTCTATAGACGTGTCCTTTCGCTTCTTGATTATCCTCGCGACCCCCAAATAATTTCACAAAGATCACTCCTTACCTATTATTGTAATCTCGAGATTTTCCGTTAAAAAGGCGGTTTAGGAATTCTATTTTAGAATACAGGAAGACGGTTACATTTTGGTTTCCAGCATGAGAAAGTGCAGCATTCCAGGCACTGTAATTTGTTCTCTATCACGCCAGACTGATAACTCCCCTAATCGATTCGAGCATATCCCCTTTGCAAGTGCATCGGTGCTTGATAATGTTTAAATATAATTATTCTTTTATGTATTTATTATTATAAAAGCGAATGGGGCAGCAAACTGTCTGGCTGTGACTCTTTTTAACTGTTTCTCGGAGGCGACAAGCTCGATAAGAGGTGTTTCAGTAATATTCCCTAAATAATAATCTGGTTCGAAAAAGTATTCTTCGGATAGGCTCCTGCTCAAGCCAACGATCAGAACGTTTTTGAAAAACATAAGCAAACAGGGTAGAACTCCTATCTGCGAACTCTCACAGGAATGTCACCCAAGGTTCGTTTCGATTTGCAGGCGGTTGAGGCAGCAAAACCACCACAGGAATTGAGGATCAAATGTTTCAGACAGCGTAATGCATAGATGAAGATAGGTGAGTAACTTCAGTAGTAATTGCTTTTTTTCTAAACGTACAGGTATTTAATAAATCAACACTAATCAAATATATATGAATGGGGGCAGGTTTGGAATAGATTTTCTCTCAACATACGAAGAGGGAACAAAAAGGGAATGGATCATAGGAAACGGGCTTGGAGGATACGCTTCCTCCACAATTATCGGAGCAGCGACAAGAACTTACCACGGGTTGCTTGTAGCAACTCCAGAGAATTCTCCTGGGAGACTTTTAATACTTTCTTCCCTTGATGAGGAAATTTCCATTAATGGAGAACTTTATCAGCTCGCGGTCCATAAGTACCCCGAAAAAATTTTCCCTGAGGGTTTCAAACATCTAGTTGAGTTTAATCGTAACCCATTTCCTCTCTGGGTTTACCAGGCCGGAGATTTTACTGTAAAGAAAAAAGTTTTCATGGTCCATAATAGTAATACTACTTTTGTTGTCTATGATATTACATCTCAAAGAGAAGGGGCTTTACTCAGAATCTTTCCTCTGGTAAGCTCAAGAGATTTTAACCTTACTGCCCGTTCAGGATACCTTTCTTTCTTCCAAAGACCCGGACCTACGGGAGTACATCTTGCAAGCTCTACTGGTTTCACTTTCTCGATTTCGTCCAATCTCCAGTATCATCCCGAGCCAGTATGGTACTATAACCTGGAGTATGACACTGAGAAAAGACGTGGGCTTAATTTCCAGGAAGATAATTTCAATCCTGGTTATTTTGAGAGCAAGCTCGAAAAGGGAACTTCCCGTTTTTTTATAGCAGCTTCGACAGGAGATATTTCTTCTCTAACACTTGAGAAGGTTGATAAACTCTACTTAAGGGAAGCAAACCGGCAGAACCTTCTGGTACTCGACTCGAAGATTAAAGATCCCTTCGCTCTCAAGCTTCTCAAGGCAACCGACACTTTTGTGGTAAAAAACCGTGTTACAGGTGAAAATACCGTGATTGCAGGATATCACTGGTATTCGGACTGGGGGAGAGATGCCATGATTTCCTTGCCCGGCTTGCTTTTAATTCCCTACCGCTTCGAGGAGGCAAGGTCCACTCTTATCAATTTTGCCAGATACTGCCGGAGAGGCCTGATTCCCAATACTTTCCCGGCTTTCGGAGGAGATCCAGTTTACAATACAGTGGATGCTTCTCTCTGGTTTATTCATGCCCTGGACCAGTATTTTGCTTATACGCAGGATTTCCTTTTCCTCTCTGATGTCTGGGATTCCGTAGAGGAGATTATAGCCTGTTATTCTAGTGGCACAGATTTTGGAATAGGCATGGATTCTGATTACCTTATTCGGCAGGGACCTCAACTGACCTGGATGGATGCAAAAATCGGGGAATGGGCGGTGACCCCAAGAGCAGGTAAAGCCTGTGAGGTGAACGCTCTCTGGTACAATGCCCTGAAGACAACTTCCTACCTGGGCACTCTCCTTGGCGAAGATGTCTCCAAATACGAGAATCTCGCAGCTGGGGTAGTCTCAAACTTTGAGAATGCTTTCTGGAACCCTGAGACTAACTGCCTCTTTGACCTTATATACTGGGACGAAGCAGGAAATGAGGCTAAAGACCCTGCAATCCGACCGAATCAAATTTTTGTTGTGTCACTTCCCTATACCATGCTTTCCCCTGAGAAAGAAAGAGCCATAGTGGATAGAGTTGAAAAGGATCTTCTTACACCCTTCGGGCTAAGAAGCCTTTCATGTGACCACCCCTTATATAAAGGTCAGTACCGCGGGGATGCCATTAACAGGGATACGGCTTATCATAACGGGACGGTCTGGCCCTGGCTCCTCGGATCCTATGTGAAAGCCTATTTGAAGGTTCACGGCTATTCGAACAACCATATCGAATCCATGAAGACCCTCCTTGAGGGTTTTGACGAGCATCTCGAAACCGCAGGCATTGGCACCATATCTGAGGTGTTTGATGGAGATTACCCGCACTCTCCAGGAGGTACCATTGCACAGGCATGGAGTATTGCAGAGATTTTAAGAGCTTATGTAGAAGATGTACTTGGAATCAAGCCTTAAAAAGAAATTATTACTGAAATAACGATCTGAAAAAGGAATGGAGGAATGATATGGTCTGGAAAGATCATGGGGAGCTATTTATACGGCACAGGAAAAATCCTATACTTACAGTTGCAGATTGGCCTTATCGAGCCAATTCAGTATTTAATCCTGCAGCCGCGATAGTTGATGGTAAAATTCTGCTACTGGTCAGGGTTGAAGACCACAGGGGATTTTCTCACTTTACGGTCGCCACGAGTGAGAATGGGATTGATGGATGGGAAATCGATAGTAAGCCAACCTTTTTTCCGGATCCTGTAAATTATCCTGAGGAAATATACGGTGTTGAGGATCCGCGCATAACTTACATAGATGAACTGAAAAAGTGGGCAATAGTATATGTGGCTTTTTCAGATTCTGGCCCTTTACCAGCGATTGCATTTACCGAAGATTTCCGTAATTTTGAACGAATAGGACCCGTAATGCCGCCTGATAATAAAGACGCCGCAGTTTTCCCTGTAAGATTTAACGGGATGTGGGCAATGCTGCACAGACCTGCGCCTACCGTTCACACTTTGAAAGCAAATATCTGGATTTCCTTTTCCCCGGATATGAAATCATGGGAAAGGCATGATGTGCTTCTGTATGCCAGGGAAGGCGGATGGTGGGATGCTTACAAGATCGGTCTGTCGCCGCAGCCCCTCTATACGCCTGAAGGGTGGTTAATTATGTACCATGGGGTACGCCAGACGACCCCGAAATTAAGCTACCGGCTCGGACTGGCTCTTCTTGATCTTGAGGATCCCACCAAAGTGCTACACAGGTCGGAAGGCTGGGTTTTTGGACCCAAGGAGCCATACGAACGCAGTGGAGATGTCAACGATGTTGTTTTTCCCTGCGGATGGGTTGTGGTAGGTGACGAACTCCGCATTTATTACGGAGCTGCTGATACTTCGGTATCACTGGCTACTGCAAAATTGAAAGATATAATGGAGTATATCCGCGGATGCCCTGAGGAACAGTGTCCTGATTAATATTGCAGATGGTTTGAAGGAAATAGTGAGAAGTTTAATGGCATGAGAAAGAGAAATGTGTAGTCAGACACTCTGATTATTTTTGAAGATCCTGAAAAAGGTTACTTTCAGAATTTTTGATCGAGGAGTTAGTTTACTTATCGGATGTGTTAATCTGAAAATAAGGTCGTAAACGTCTGATAAAACAGCAAGATAGGTAATTTCTGGCTTAAGAGAAGTAAATCTATCACCTGGGGAAGTAATGATATAATGGATGGGAGGAGAGCAGGAAGAGGGCCTCTGCAATTGGACATAGGCATAGTTGTATCAGGTCTTGGGGGAAACTCTAGTCAGGAAAGGAATCAATTCAATGGCCTTGTTTCCGTTTTTGGTGTTGATCTAGGACTCTATATTGGACCATCATATAATCCTTTTCAGACTATTGGGCCAAGTATAGGCATTGGTGTAGTCATAGGATCTAATGGTTTCCTGGCTGCAAAATTAGGCATACATTTCAGAAGAACATTAGGCCTGGGCATGCTATTTCCTATAGTGCCTCTTTATGGGGCTACCGGAGCGAGTCTTATAGCCGCGCTGCCAGTTCCGGAAGGGGTTAAAACAGCGGCAGCTGTGCCGTTACTCTTGATGCCGATAGCTTTTGTATACCAGGAAAATATCAAAGCACTATACAGGCGTGGAACAGAAACTTTAGTAAAATTGAGATCATACCTGCAAGGGAAAAAGAAAAATTCATATTAACTTAAATGTTAACCTTGCTGAATAGTTTCTGTGAACTGGTTCTGTGATGAGCGAGGCAAAATTTGATTAAAAATAGGAAGGGGTTTTCCCTTATTATTTAACAACTACTTTATTACAGACAAGTTTGTAATTGTTATTATTAGCGTATACAGTCAAGCAAACTGTATAAGTTCCTGCCTTTTTATATGTATGAGTCGGATTCTGTGCATTTGATCGGTAGCCGTCACCGAAGTTCCAGTCCCATCTTACAGGTTCAACACCTGATGTCGTGTCTTTAAAGGTTACTTTCTTTCCTGAGACTACGGATTTGAAACCTGGAACGAATTTCGCAGGGTCATTTGAAGGTGCTTTTGCAGGGTCATTTGAAGGTGCTTTTGCAGGGTCATTTGAAGGTGCTTTTGCAGATCCTATTGTAATGGCTGCCTTTTTAACCGTACTCACACAACAGTTCCCAGAACCGTATGCAGTTATCTTTACATCAAAGGTTCCAGCCTGTTTTATTATACACGAGCAGGAGCAGATCCCTTTAGTCGTGCATTTCGAACAGTAGGCGCTTGTTGAACCGACGACCTTTCCAGTTTTCGGATCGATTACCGTATACTGGACAAGTTTAACAGGACCTGATATATAGCCTGTGAACCCAATCTTAGCCGGTACAGTTTTGCTTACTGCATTGCTTATATTAACCTTGGTAATCTTCAGATTACTACATGTACCTCCTTTGCACGATACACTTGGAGCGCTTGCCATTGCAGAATATGGCATCAATACCAGTAAAGCTATTACAAAGAAAATGGCTATTCGTTTCATTATTTTCTATATTTAGAAAAACTTGATTATATATCTTAACAACTGGACCAAATAAGTTTAGTATGTGTATGAATATTTTTAGAATCTTAGCTTGATAATATAACATTAACTTTGCGAATTAACCTGAAAAGCGGAGTATTCCACTATATTTTGATTTTCCTTCTCATGGAATATTTATTAAAAGAAGAAATTTATCAGGCATGTAAGCTCTATTTTTAAGTTCTTTCAGGTTTGAGGAAACGGTTGCCCTGATAGGAAAACCGCATTCATACGTGTCAGAGAGTAATAGATATGGAAAGGTTTTAATTGGAGAAATATGAGTACTAATATGTGGGTTATATAATTCAGGGATCCCTTGATGAAATTATTAGGTGACAATCATGTGTAGTGTTGGAGACTCATTTGATATCGATATGGAAGGAAAGCTGCCGGTTAAAAGTTATGAATGCAAGGACTGTGGAAATAAGTTCAAAGGTATTGGTAAGAATGTGAAGTGTCCTTCCTGCCAGTCCAGTAATGTAACAGAATCCTGATCATCAGTCTCAGTTGCTAATTTTTAATATGGAAGAATTGGCTTCTCCTAAAGACATTTCACTCAGGGAAAATGAGATGCTTCTCCTGCGCGGCACGGCAGGAATAGTGGCTATTGTGAAAGCAGGTCCGAACGGACAGTTCTTTCTGGAAACCGAGAATGAAGAAATTGTACTTGGACTGGAACCCCATGACCTGATTGTTGCTTCTGCGCTGTCTGTGGGCGAGAAGACCGAAAAAGGGCTTAAATGCGTGCTCTTCATGGTTCGGGAAATCCGGTCCCCATTAATAGTCCTTCCAAAAAATCACCCTGCATCCCCGAGACTTCCAATTGTGGTATCAGCCGGTGGAAAGACTGTTTTGAGCTGCAATATCACACCAGGTACGCATCCCAATCAGGATGTGTTATGCGGTTCAAATGAATTTGACGGGCTTGAGATAACAGGAACACCTGAGGGAGTGCATATTGAAAATTTGCCTCAATGTGAGGTATTGAAGATTAACTTTGACATCTAATCGGTTTTGCCTTCACAATGGCTTTTTCACGTGGGCGAAACAGGATTATGCATATGATTTTAAACGAGACCATCCTCCCATATAGGATGCTCAATACCTGGAAGCCGGAAATATTTCATGGACGAAGGAAAAAGAAGAATTTTTTTGAAGGCTGGTATTTTAAGATAGTAGATCGCAGCGAGAAGCATGCTTATACTGTCATTCCAGGCGTCTCCCTCCCCGAAAACCCTTCGAATTCCCATGCTTTTGTTATGTTCTTGGATGCCAGAGCTCAACGAATGCGTTATTTCAGATACCCACTTAATGAGTTTAGTGCGAGCGATAAAAAGTTCGAGCTTACTATTGGTGGATCTTTTTTCAGCCTTGACGAGATGAGGCTTAACCTCATGCATGGTGAAGACCCTGTCACTGCTCGCATGAATTTCAAAGATATATATCCCTGGCCCGTAAAATTGCTCTCCCCTGGGGTAATGGGCTGGTATGCGTTCGTGCCGGGGATGGAATGCTATCACGGCATACTGAGTATGGATCATACCATTGAAGGGTTTATCGAGGCTGACGGGATAAGGACAGATTTCAAGGGCGGCAGGGGCTATATTGAGAAGGATTGGGGCATTTCAATGCCATCTTCCTGGATATGGATGCAAACCAACCACTTCGATCAGGAAGGTATTTCACTCTCTGGTTCGATCGCGAAGATACCCTGGCTCGGCAGTTATTTTACAGGTTACATCTTCGGCTTCTTATATGAGAAAAAATTGTACAGATTTACGACGTATTCAGGGGCAAAGGTCACCGGGCTTGATGTGACCCGCGATAATATCCGGATCAGGCTGGAAAGTAAGGCATACATACTCGACATTGATGCGGACAGGTCGGAAGGCGTCGAACTCCCTGCACCAAGAATGGGAGAAATGTCTGCTAAGGTCAAGGAGTCATTACGCTCCAGTATAGATGTAACTCTATTAAAGAAAAAAGGTTCTTGCATGGAGCATATCTATTCCGGGACCGGGAGAAACGCAGGCCTGGAATTTGTGGGTGAAATCGCAGAATTGATAAAAGGCTTGAAAAAATAAGGCCTTAGTCGATGCAGTGAGCAATAACCTTATCGCCAACTACCTTAACAGGACTGGTCTTAAGCTTTCTGGCGCGAATTTCCATAGAATCTTTGGCTAAAGCCCCGGTTGGACAGAGCTGTTTATTGGTATGATTTTCGTGGAAATTATTGGAAACGCAGCGGAACACATCTCAGCCATTACAATCGCCATCAAGAGCGAGATGTTTATTTTTTTGATAACTGTCTCTTTTAGGCAACATAGATCTATCAGGATATTCAAAACAATTGCCCATAAAAGTATCAATTTATATCATGTACTTTAAGAGATAATTTGAATATTATAACAAGGTTATAAAAAATCAATAGATTTATATTTGATGTCCATTAATTATCGTATACTCAGATAAGATCCAACAAGAAAGTGTTATAGCACAAGGATCTGCTCTTTTATATTATAAATTCGAGAACAAAGTTCTCCTAAGCAGGAAATTCAAGCATTAACTGTAATATGGCAGTTATAATCGTTTGTTGATACAGATGAGCAGAGTATCTAGCATTTAGGCTGAGAAAATAGAACTACCTGTGTTTTGCTCTTATTTTTCAGGAGGTTCTATGAAGGTGATATGCTGAATTATGGGATTCATAAGGGTTGATAGACATGAACATAGAAAAAAAGAAATTTCTTAAATCATTAGGTTTTGGACGAGAAGTTTCGATAGTTACAGAGTGTAAATGTCCCCTATGTGCGGATAGAGTAAATACAGAAGAATTCAAAAATGAGACGTTTATTAAAGAATTCGAGCGTTCCGGGCTGTGCCAGGGATGTCAGGAAACAGTTTTTGGATACAGGGTAGCATGGTAACGAATCAATTACCGGTTAAGGTATTGAAAACCCATGTGTTATGAGTTAACAAGCATGGGCTTTAGTTTGCCCCTACCTTTCATTCTCCATAGGAAACTTTCAAAAACTCTTCATTAATTTCCCGTTTTAATTCCTCTTTTTGTCCTTTCTGACAAATAGTTCTCTGGTCTGCTGAAGACTATAACAGATTTACGCATTTTGAACTGGGAATTTAACAATTTTAAACATCCAGTTTTGGAAATTCTATGTCAGAATTACCTTACTTTCCTGAATCCGGATGTTTCTAAATCAGGTTGTTCCTAAATCAGATTGTTCCTAAATCAGGTTGTTCACTAACAGCTATATTCTTACTGTGAAATCTAACAGCTAATTCTTATTATGAAATCCAGACCAATTCCTGAGCCCGATATCACGCTTGTTATGGGAGTGACTACCTGTCTGGTTGGAACCGCTATTGCAGCAGCAGCTATCCTGAATCTGATGCAACTGGGGGATCCGGCAGCCGGCGAGAGAACAATTTATGATCTGGCTTTCTCCACGGTTCTTAAGATTCCCGCTGAGAGAAATCCTCGCTGCCCTGCCTGCATGTACGCCCGGGATGAAGGATGAAGGCTCACCGTTATTTATTTCGTTCTTTTTTATCCACGCTCGTTTACTGTCGGTAAAATCAGAGTCAGGATAAAGGCATAAAATTCAGCCCGAATACTGGCGAAATTACAAATGTTAAACTGCCGCCAGAGTAGATTTGCAGGTAATACTCTCAGCCTCCTATCAACGTATATCAACGATTCTACCTGTTTGCGTATCTTCATAAACTATAAGGTACAATAATAGACCGGGGTAGATAATTGTGAGTAAATTAATGAAAATTGTTGGTTATGGTGTAGCAGCATTAGGAACCGCTTATGTTGTAAAACAGGTCAGGCGTCGCAAAGAAAGTTCGCGTGGGTGGCATAAAATAAAGGTAGAAGAAAAAACAGCTGGTGCAACTGCGCCCCATGAAACACAGGTAAAAGAGGAAAAACGAACGGGCACAAGGTATGGTTCTAACCCGATCCGTTACTAACCCTACAATTGAGATCTGATTTGAAAAAAATGCTGATAAAAATATAAAAGTTATTTGGTGGAGGCCTTGCCCTCGTACTCATTCAACGGGTATGAATCAGTTAATTTTTTAAGGCCTTTTTCTCTATTTTTTATGTCCTTTCATATCCAAATTTGAATGTTTTGATCACTAATTGTCGGATTTTGCAGATGGGTTATTGACAACCCTATACAGTATAATTTTCTTTATTCTACTTAGTACAAAATAGATACTCGTGTTTTCGAGATCGGTTTTTTCAGATTGATCAAAAACTCATGCGCAGGGCTCATTTAGAAAGTTGATTTATCTAACTTTAATATAATTACATATCTTTTTAGTATCGCTACCGTCAGCGTTTTCAACAGTTAAACTAACAGTATACTTTCCAGCTTTATTGTATTTATGTGTCGGATTCTGAGCTGTTGAAGTGCATTTATCGCCAAAATTCCAGTACCATGAGGAGGGTGATCCTGTACTCTTATCTTTGAATTTTACCTTTAGTGGCGCTTTTCCAGAGATAGGACATGCATAAAAAGCAGCAACGGGTGGGTAGCTAACAACGGTTGGGCAGCTAATAGTACCCATATAAATGTCAGAACCTCCACTGCGCTGATCTGCCCATACAATTTTGTTTTCATAAATTGCAGGATAGTAAGCGTTTCCGCAGGTGGTGATCCGAGTTTCCGTGGATGTGGAGAGATTGTACACATAAATATCCAGATCGTACATATACATGTCTTCAGCTTTCGAGTAAACTATTCTGTCATCGTAAATAGCAGGGGACCTCCAGACCAGTCCACCATTGGTAATTTGAGTTTCATTGTATGTGGAGAGGTCAAACATGTAGATATCTCCATATAGTAAGCCGTCCAGACCCAAATTGCGCTGATCCCTCCATACTATCTTATTACCACATGTTCTGGGATCGAATGCTTTTCCGTTGGTAGTTATCCTGGTTTCTGTGTCAGTTGAAAGATTATACATGTAAATGTCGGAACCCCCGTTTCGTCCGTCCTCCCACAATATCCTGTCTTCCCAGATTACAGGACAAGAAGCTGATCCACTGCTGGTTATCTGGGTCTCAGTAACCGTGGGCGAGTTTGCTGATGCTGTAGGCGAAACGAGGATTAAAAATAAAACCAGTGCTGTTGATGATAAAATTAGTGAATATAATCCTCTATTGGTTTTCATTTTCCTGCTCCGATATCTTCCTTTTATTTTTCATATGAAAAATGTTAATATTCCTGCTTACTTACATAATTAAACTTTTTTATTTGAATCACATTTTACAAAATTTATATAAATTGAAAAATATTCGGATAAATAAATAACATAAAGGCAAACTTGCATATAACATAAAGGCAAGTTCGCATAATAATAGAAATCTATTGGTATAAAAAAGCGACCCGAAACACAGATTTCAATCCTTTTCATTAAAATAAAATTAAAAATGAAAAAAGAGCGGGCACAAGGTACGATTCCAACGCTATCCGTTATTAAACCAAGCCTTTTTAAAAAAGAGCTTGATCGCAAACTTATTGAGAAAAGGTTTGATCAAAAACGGCGTTGTTGACGTGGTCAAGCGGCGCAACGCAAGCCTTTCATCTACAACGGATTGAAACCAGTTTCTTTACCTTTATATAACATGGATGGTTTAATGACTCGCATTAACTAGTAAACAGCATTGTTTGCTGGTTTTATCACGGAGCAATTCCGGGTTAAATAAACAGAATGTGCCCGGAAATTGGGGAAAAAAGATGCAATCTAAACCTGCAAAACGTGAGAATCAGGAATATTTCGCTGCCTGGGATAAAAAGATCGAAAAAACGTGGATGCACATGCTGGCAGACATGGCAATGCCGATTATTATTTTTTTGGTATTGAATATTTTCACTATTGCCATTCTGGTCAAGCTGAACATATATAACCTGAATTTCTAACTTTCTGCTGACTTTGCTCCCAGAACTAACAATAACTATAAATCGAGGTTATTTGAAATAGCCATTTGTGACATCTGGAGAGACTGTGAGGGCGGAAATCCTTGTATCCGGAAGGGTGCAGGGCGTGGGTTTCCGAAGATTTGCAAGAAATGCTGGCGAGCGTCTGGGCGTGAAATCCAATCCCATAAATTTAAGGGACGGCAAGGTTTTTGTCATTGCAGAAGGCAAACCCGAAGCCCTGGAACTCTTTATAAAAGAACTCCGGAAGGGGCCCATGTTTGCTCATGTGGAAGATGTTGATGTCACTTACAGGGAAGCTTTTGGGAATGTATACGACATGTAACCAAACCTTTTTTAAAAAAACTGGATGAGCGCAACCCTTTTCAAAAAACTACTTGAGCGCAAACTTTTTCAGAAAAAGTTTGATCAAAAACCGGCATAGCGGCGTGATCGACCGGTGCAACGGTTTCGGTCAAGCCTTTTCGTAAAAGGGTTGCAGCTCAACGGTTTCGATTGAGCTAGAACATTGGTTCTATTAAATCCACTAATCTTATTTTTCCTCTTCTTCGGTATTCTGGGATTTTTTCAGGATTTTTGCAATAAACACAAGTCCCACAAGATTGACCAATCCTATAACAAAGTACCCTATTAGAGGCGTTAAGCCCGAATCTGACGTTCCTGATTTTCCTTTAGCAAAACTTGCCGAAGAGGTGGAGTCTTTTATGGTATTTGCGTCAGACTCTCTATCTCGCACACCTTTTTTGTCACTTTTCAAGCCTCTTTCTGTGAATTCAATTACCGCATCCGTCTTAAGAGTGAGCTTTTTCTCCTGTTCTTCAAGGCTTTTTCCGGAGTCAAGTGCAGCCCTGACCGTACAGGTACTTCCCGGCTCAAGTCCAAGGAAAACAAATTCGTTATCGTTTTTCAGGGTGGCTATAACATTTCCGTCTTTCTGGAGTTCAGCAGAACCTTTTTCCGGGAGTTCCACTTTCAGGTTTACATGGTCTGTGAGCAGGATCTGATTCCCTTCCGCAAATCTCGGCTTGTCGGGAATATCAAGAATTCCAAGCAGCGTCGGAGCAAAGTCATCCTGCCCGTATTCCTCCGTGAGAATTCCAGTTTCAACATCCTGAGCATGAATTATCAGGGGAACGAGTTGTGCTTCATCAGTCACTGAGAATTTTTCGGACTGGTGGCCTCCTTTTGAATCAGCTTTGGAAAAGCTCATTCCATGGTCTGATGTCAGAACAAAAGCAAGGTTATTCTTTTTGCAGAGTTTATAAAGTCTGGGAAGCTCGGAATCAAGGCACTCTATACAATCTATATATCCATAATTATCCCTGTAATGTCCACTAGAATCTATAGCTCCCACATTGACAGTAAGCAGATATTTTTGCTCTGGACTATTTATGGACATGTATTCAATAATCTCGCATGCAGTATCGATTCCCCACCTGTTATATCCGCTGTATTTATCCCTTGTTTCTTTTGACACGATATAGCCGGGAGCTCTGTCAGCTGCCTCTTCCATAACCCGTAAGAGCCCTTCAGGCAGATCAGGAGCACTATTGGAACGCTCGGGCTGCTCAAGAACGATTTTCATGTTCTTTATCGAGTTATTTTCATCCCTGAGAATGACATCCTGCTCGTCACAGATCGACCATGAATCCCCTTTTTCCATAACCCCAATACAGAGATAACCTTCCCTGTGCAGAATATCGAAAACGGTTGCATCTTTGAAGCTTACAAGTTCACTGTCCGCACCCGGATTTCCCGTGACAAGGACTGAGTGCCCTCCTTCGGTAAAGGTCTGAGGAGCACGGAACTCCAGAAGCCTAGCACTTTCTTTACTTATTTCCGGCAGATTTTCAAGTTCGGCTTTTTCAAGCGGTGTGCCGTCAAGTGCATATGGCGTAAGCTCGGGATAGATGAAAGGTGCACTCAGACCATCCACAATTAACACGACTGCGCCCTGAGGTGTATTAACGGGATTTACCTCCACTTCGGTAAGTGCAGAGGCAACGTCTGGAGAATTAAAAAAAACAGAAAGCATTGCAAGAAAAAACAGAATTGGAAAAGCCCTGGAAACATGAATTATCGGTATCATTGTAAATTATTTTATTTTTAAGCTATAAAGAGCTTATCTTTTGAAGATCTGATTTGGGGACATTTCTGAGAATAACTCTCTAATAGGCATGCTTCAGTCCTGACTCTTACTATTTCAATCCTATTCTTGTTATTTCAGTCCTGTTCTTGCTATTTCAGGCCATTATAGTTAACCTTTTAAACATTTGTTCTATCAGGAAGAGTAAACTTTTATTATATTTGCCGCAAATATTAATAACATTCTGGCAAAACCTATCCCCGAATCAAAAAACAGGAAATGTCCCTATGAAAATGAACCCCCGCTGTACCTACTGCTTGCTTTCAAGAGTTCACTTCCAGTCCAGGCTTTCTACAGATGATGAAGACCTTATAAGCAAGACAATTCAGGAATGTCTTAAAGTTTTGACCAGGCATTACGATCCTGAGGCTGTGTCTGCCTCCGTAGCTACCAAAGTTCACAGGAAATGCTATGAGGTACTGGAAGACAAGGACCCTTATGCGGTAACTAAGAAGCTTATCAACCAGGCTGCACTGAAAGTCCTGCCTGTAGCAAAAGAGAAAATTTATGAGAATAATCCTGATGACGGGGAACTTTTCAGGCGAGCAGTGCTGGCATCAGTGGTTGCAAATTATTTTGATTTCGGAATTATGGGTTTTGATGCCAGTGAGGATAAATTTGAAGCAACTTTTAAAAAATATTTCGAGCACGGGCTTGATGTGGATGATACCCCTAAAATGCTCGGGCTCCTGCAGGATGTCGTTTACATTGCTGATAATTGCGGAGAAATTTTCTTTGATGCGCTTGTTTTTGACATCATCAAAAAACTCGGTGGGAAGCTTACACTCGTAGTCAGGGGTGGACCGATTCTCACAGATGTAACCCTCGAGGAGATAAAAGAGTTCGAGATTGATAAAAAAGTTGACCGAATCATGACTACCGGCTCGAATGCCGTGGGTGTCCTGATCGAGGAGGCTCCGCCTGAACTGCTCGAAGCCATGAAGAATTCAACTCTTATTATCAGTAAGGGCATGGCAAATTACGAGACTCTTTCCGAGCACAACTTCGGGCCTATTGCTTATATGCTTCTTACGAAATGCGAATGCGTGGCAGATGACCTCGGGCTTGAGCAGGGCCTTTCCGTTGCAAAACTGATGAACTATCCCTGAAGCTTTTTCCTGATAGATTTTCGGAAGCTTCTTATCTCTAAGATTCACTAATGTTTATTGCTGTGGATAGTGCAAAATACTTTGGCTTATAGCAGAACGCTTATCCGTGTATAAAATATACCTTATACTGGATAAGATCAGTAAAATTGAATAAAAGAAATAGGTTTGTAGGGTGAAACAAAAATGTGTGAACTCAATGTATTTTTACTTCGTGGAGATGAGCGTGAGAGAATCATGGATTCTGTAGCAAAGATCATAGTCGAGGGTGACTCAATCGAGCTTACCGGGATCCTTGGCGACAAAATGACCGTTGGTGGCTCAATTAAAGAAATTAACTTCTCACGCGGAGAAGCTATTATTCTTGCAAATTGAATTTTTATTTTTTGTTTTACTTCTCCTTTTGGATATAAAACTCATTTTATCCTTTGCTATCCGGAATAACAGTTTAAAACTGCTGTTTTTTAGTTTAGGTAAGTAAATACTACCTGGAAAAAGGCTATATATGCTTGAAATTTTTACTTTAAATAATTTTTTGCTTTGATAAAATATTTAATATAATTTATTTAATACAGTTATGTTATTACTATGTGCTGGAGTTGGGAAATAGAGAAGGGTATCCTCAAAAATACAGGGTTTCCTGAGGTTGCCGATTCTTCCTTGAATCGATATGCTTGGGGAACATAAATTCGAAAATACTGTTTTGGAGGATACAGTAAGTATAGTACCTCTGGGTTTCTCTTGCACTCCTTTTGAAAATTCTTTACCAAATTATAATAAATTTAAGGGGTTAATTCATGAAACATCTAAAAACACATCCAAAATGCCACTCTGGACTGAAATTTTTATCCTGATAATGAGATACAGTACTGCAATGTTTGCAGTTATTTGACAAAAGTGGGTACTGCGAGATTTGGTTCAATAATGATCTATGGATGAGGAATTCACATGAAGGACGCATAGATCTTCTACTAAAAGTTTATGTTTGTTCTCAGAACATAGTGACCAGAATCAATCAGTTAAAATTTCATTGCTACTGAATTTTCTGGCATAACTATAGAAAAAGGAGCTTTAAGCTCTTGAAGCTTTAAACGTCTCTTCTAATTTCCTTAATCAATAAAATCTTCTCGGGAAAAGCATTTATCTGTGCTTACCTATAACCTCAATGTAATCTAAGATACCAGGTTCAGGTTTAAGTCTGGGCATTTAAAAAAGTTTAGCTAAAATGTATCCTGGACCATATGTCGGACAGTTTGCAACAAACAAGCTAAAAATAATGAAAAAGTTATAACCTGTGAATACACTTTAAATTTACACCTACACTCTGAACATATAATCCGTTATCCGAATTGGATCCGGAAATAATTTAATTTTCAATGACTTAGGCTATATCTCGAGTTGGGTAGAAGAGGACTAAACAGGATAGGATATAAATGGCTAAAGCAAAAATCGCAGTAAATGGTTATGGAACTATAGGAAAAAGAGTTGCAGATGCCGTGCAGGCTCAGGACGATATGGAAGTTATTGGAGTTTCCAAAACAAGGCCGAACTATGAAGCTGCAGTGGCGCATCAGCTTGGATATGAGATCTACGCTCCGGCTGCAAATCTTGAAGCTTTTGAGAAAGCAGGTGTGCCTGCCGCTGGGACAATTGAAGAAATGGTAGAAAAGGCTGATCTTGTTGTGGATTGTACGCCAGGGGGAGTCGGGGAAAAAAATAAGCCAATGTATGAAAAGGCCGGGGTAAAGGCAATCTGGCAGGGTGGAGAGAGTCACCCTATCGCAGGTTTCTCATTTAATGCGGTTTGCAACTACGAGCAAGCCGTAGGTCGTGACCTGGTAAGGGTTGTCTCATGCAACACTACAGCCCTTTGTAGGGTCATCTACCCTATAGACAAAGAACTGGGGGTAAAAAAGGTCAGGGCAATTCTCGCAAGAAGGGCAACAGACCCTAACGATGTAAAGAAAGGACCAATTAACGCAATTGTACCGGACCCCGCCAGGCTTCCATCCCACCATGGTCCTGATGTAAGGAGTGTACTTCCAAACATCAACATTACAAGTGCAGCCTTGAAGATTCCGACAACTCTGATGCATGTACACACAGTAAATATGGAGGTCAATACCGATTGTACGGCAGAAGACATTAAGAACATCCTGGGTTCCCAGTCGAGAATTCTTTTCGTAGGGCAGGGAATATCGTCAACAGCGGAAATAATAGAGTTTGCGCGGGACATAGGACGCCCAAGAAACGATATGTGGGAAAACTGCATTTGGCCTGAATCTATAACTGTAACCGAAAATGAGCTTTACTTCTTCCAGGCTGTCCATCAGGAATCGATTGTAACCCCGGAAAACGTAGATGCTATAAGGGCTATGATGGAACTTGAAAGCGATGGTGCAAAGTCAATTGAGAAGACAAATAAAGCCTTAGGGCTATAAAGCTCTGTAGAAGTCTGAAGCCTTCAGGACTCCGGAGTTTAATTTGAATGACCGGAGTCCGGCTTTTAAGTCGGATATTTTATCCAGGGAATTCTGAAACACAAAAGACCGGATTTGTGAATTCTGATAATTCCATATCTGATAACAAAATCTGGTTTAATTAAAAAAACGATCCATATGAATTCAGCAGACTCAGGATTTTTGAAACTATGTCGGGAGGCTTTTAAAGCCACTTCCGACTCCATTGCAGATCTCAAGGGGACGGATGAAGCGGGTAGCTTTGTTGGTATGGGAGCCGATGGAACCCCGACTTCCAGAATAGACCGTGCAGCAGAGGATGCTATTGTTGAAGTTCTTAAAAACGACGGCAGGTCCATGAGAATTATCAGTGAGGAACTTGGCGAACTTATTCTCGGGGACTCCCCGGAATTTTCTATTATTCTTGACCCACTTGATGGCACCTACAATTCCTATGTGGGAATTCCTTTTTACAGTCTCTCCCTGGCAGTCTCTTCCTACGACCTGTCGAATTTGAGATTCGGTTATGTGAGTAGCCTTGCTCTGCCTGAGGAATACTATGCAGACGCCGGGAAAGGAGCCTACCTTAATGGAAAAAAGATCAGGGCGTCCGTTAACTCGGAACTGAGGGAGCTGTGCGTAAGCATGTACGGCTACCGGCAAAATGTGGCTAGGACCCGTAAGATCTACAGTAGTGTCCGTAGGGTCAGGTTACTTGGAAGTGTAGCGCTTGAGCTGTGTTATGTAGCTTCAGGCCGGCTTGATGCTTTTGTGGATGTCAGGAGAGCTTTGCGTGTAACTGACGTGGCAGCAGGGCAACTGATTCTGAAGGAGGCAGGTGGGCGTGTTACAGATGGATATGGAAAAACTCTGAGGCTTCCTGATAATGTCACCGCCAGATTGGAAATGGTCGCATCCAATGGGCGCGTACATGAAAAAATACTAAAGCTGCTCTCGGGGGAATAAATTGGCAATAAAGAAGATAGGAATCTCTTCACGCTGTGATAGACCTGAAGTAATTCGAATGGTCCGGGAAATCCTCGCACGATTCAGCTCCAGTGTTAAAATTTTCGTTGCCACCCCCACGGCTGAGGTGCTCGGGATAGAAGGGGTTCCGGTTGAGAGAATGAGGGAAGAGGGGGTAGAACTCATTATCAGTGTAGGAGGTGACGGCACGGTCCTCCGGAACATTGCCAAGATGAAAGATCCTCTCCCTATACTTGGAATTAATATGGGTACCCTCGGTTTTCTTGTTGACGTCGAGCCAGAAGATGCCCTTGAAACCATAGAAGAAGTGCTTTACGGTTTTTCATATATCGAAAGGATGAGGGTTGATGTATTCCTTAATGGGGAAATGCTTGATACCGCAACGAATGAGATTGCGGTAATGTCTGCAAAGCCCGCAAAGATTATCCAGTTTGAGGTTTATGTAGGGGACTGCCTTCTTGATTCGATGCGCGCGGATGGTGTTGTCTTTGCAACCCCGACTGGCTCCACTGCTTATGCAATGAGCGCAGGCGGACCCATTATAAGCCCCAGGGTAAGTGCGATAGTAGTTGTTCCTGTCGCCCCTTTTAAGCTCTCTTCAAGACCCTGGGTTATCCCGTCGGACAGCGAGATCACAATAAAGTTAACGGCTCCGAAAAAGGAGGCTGTCATTGCAACTGACGGGCAGAAATCCTATCGGATAAAGCCTGATGATATTGTCAAACTTAAAAAGTCCAAGTTTCCAGCCCGCTTTGTAAAGATTTCCGATACCTGCTTTTATGAAAGGGTTCAGAGGAAGCTTACATGAGAAAGCCTTTGCCTCTGCTTGAAAAAACCTTTACCCACTACCATCGAAGGATTTTAATTTGTTAATAGAGATGCTTTATCTGCCTCCTGAAAGAGTCTTTTATTTAAAGCTTGAGTTTTCTCAATACTCTAGATTTTTTCACTGGTATAAGCACTTTTGAATCTTTTTATAACACCTATTGACTTAAGTCTCCCGATCAGGGGTAGATGTCGATTTTTAGCTAATTTTGATCTACTCTTTCGAGAAGCTGTTGCCGGAAATTCTTTTCCTCCGAGGAAAACATTTATACATATGAAGGTAAAGCTATGCTTAATTTTGACGAGATACTAGATTTTCTGACTTTTAGGGGCGTTTGAACCCTGGTACCTCCTTATTCAAGCCTTTGAGTCAGTTTCTGGCTACATTACCTGTATATCATTAAAAATAATCAAAAATCCTCACTATAATGAGAACTAAAGGAAGCAGTAACCATGTTAGAGAGTGAGCAGTATTCCAGAAATAATCTTATGGACTTTATTCAATATCGTCCCCTGGATATCGAGATCTGTGACGTGACTCTCCGTGATGGGGAACAGACCCCAGGCGTTGCATTTACAAAGGAACAGAAGCTGGCAATTGCCAGCGAACTTGATTCCATGGGCATTGAGATTATAGAAGCTGGATTTCCTGTGGTTTCGGAAAAAGAAAAGGAAATTGTAAAGGAAATCGCAAATCAGGGTTTTAAGTCGAGAATCTGCTGCCTTTCACGCGCGGTAAAAGGAGACGTGGATGCTGCCCTTGAATGTGATGTAGATATTGTGAGCATTTTCATTGCCATGTCCGATCTGCACCTCAAATACAAATACCACAAAAGCTTTGAGGAAATGCTCCACTGCGCCAAAGAAACCATTGAGTATGCATCCGATCACGGATTGAAAATACGCTTTGCAGCCGAGGATTCAAGCCGAACCCCAATTGACCGTCTCAAACAGGCGTTCAAGGAAGTTGAAACCGAATATAAAGTGCAGTACGTAAGCCTTGCAGACACGGTTGGCATCCTGAACCCTACAACGACCCATTACCTTGTTAGCGAAATTTTCAAAGAGATCAATACCTCGATCTGTATTCACTGCCACGACGACCTTGGAATGGCTACTGCAAATACTCTTGCTGCTGCCGAAGCCGGGGCAAAACAGCTCCATACCACGGTTAATGCAATCGGGGAACGTGCAGGCAACGCTGCCCTTGAGGAAGTACTGGTTGCTCTCAGGGTGCAGTACGGAATAGATCGCTATGATACTACAAGGCTGACTGCCCTTTCCAGAATGGTCTCGGATTACTCAGGCATTATACCCTCGGTTAACAAAGCTGTTGTCGGACAAAATGCCTTTACCCACGAGTCCGGAATTCACGTTGCTGCAATCCTGGAAGAGCCGCTCACCTATGAACTCTTCCCCCCGGAAATGGTTGGCGGGAAACGCAACCTCGTTATCGGGAAACACACCGGCAAAAAAGCCTTAAAAGGCATTATTAACAGCATAGGTCTTTGCCTTGAGCGTGAAGAACTCTGCGCTCTGATTGAGAAAGTAAAGGTCTGCACCGAAGAAAAGAATAAAAGCATCTCCAGGGACCAGCTTGAAAGGATGATAACCCAGGTCAGGCAGGAAACGAAAACAACAGAAAAGGGAGAAGAGAAGTTTTCGATCTAAAAACTTCCCTACCCGTTTGAAAACTCCCTTAAGCACTTTTATTTATTTTTTGATTCTCGTATTTTAGTTAATTTTTGTTATTTGTAGTATTTCTTTGTAATATTTTTAATACCATCTTCTATGTTTCCTGCACTTTTTAATTCCATATTACCTATTATGAAATGTATGTGGAAGTCCACTCGGGTCTTTCCGGTGGATTTACCTCAAGCATTTCTCTCCATTTTTCATCGGTAAGACGGTCGGACGTGGGCTGTTTGAATTCATAATAACTCATAACCGGTCCCGCAGCCAGAAAAATCCTGCCGTCAGGTAATTTGTAAGCCACAATCACCATATCCACATACCCTGTTCCTTCTTCAAGCACGAGTTCATTATTTGGCTCGGTGTAGACATCTGCAACAAGGGTAGTTTTCCTGGCTTCTTCATCGGCACTTGAGCTCAATTTAATTATTTCTCCAAACTTGAAGATGTAATATTTGTCTTCTTCTGTCAGTTTCTCGTTTTTAAGTTCTTTTTCGGAAATCTCAATAAGCTTATTCAGCACACTTTCGAGGCTTTCAAAATTCCTTGCTGTATCTTCATCGAGTGTATCCAGTTCCTCAAGCCCGTCTGCTGTCATCCTGATAAGAGCCAGCAGTCTGTTATAAAATTCGGGCACAGGTTCCACGTATCCTGCGGGGTTGTCTCCAAACACTGGAAGCTCATCTGCTATCCCGTAGGTTTGCTTGGCATAGAGGATAGTATCGTGCCTGAGTTCGGTCCAGGAAGCCAGTGACGTACTCATTGCCTTGTCCTGCCAGGCGTCGGTCTGCATGAAGGTCGGATAGCCTTCACCGTAATCTTTTAAGAGAGGCTGGAGTGAGTAAAGCCAGGACCAGTAGAGGTTTCTGTTCCAGTCGGCTGCGCTGAAGTTTGAAAACTCGGAATCCAGTTCCCCGTACCTGAGACTGTAATTTTTGTAACTTGAATCATCCAGCTCATCTAGCCAGTAAACAGCTCTTTCCGAGCCCAGCAGAGCCATGGTATCAAGCCCCCGAGGGAAGCCCCTGTTATTTCCGTAATCGGAATAAATATAGGTAAAAGGCACCTGTTCCGGATTTCCTGTGTACTCTTTAGTATAGGGGCCGATGAGTCTGGAGAAAATATAAGAATCCGGAACAAAACGCTGCCCCATGAACCTGAAACCTTTCGTATCCTCAAGAAGTTCATCAGCTTGCTCAGCCGTTAGAATAGGTTCGTGATCTCCACTTCCTGTGCCTCCGTAGATCTCAGGGCTCCTATATCCGGCAAGCTCTATTTTTAGCTCTTCCATCGCTGTTGCGTTAAAATTCTTTGACCCATTTCCAAATACTGATTCCATTGCTTCCATATATTCATATGGTCCAAGATCATCCGAAACTCCAACATAAAAAGCCGTAATCGCATACAGCCTTTCCCATTTCTTGAGGAGTTCTGGATTGTCTTCGAGCTCGGAAGTAATCAGGCTTGCTTGGATAGTCTGGATGCGGGCTTCTTTTTCCGGGTTTTCTGCAGGGATTAATTTACCCTTGAGGAGCATGCTCATCCTGCCGTGCCATATGAAGGCTTTGAAGTAGTTCTTCAGAATTTCCGAGTGAGTATAGTGTCCCCTGGGTAAATACTGGGAATAATCTTCTTTATAAAGGAAAATGGGAGAGTGATCAAAGCCTTCGTGAGCTTCGATAAGGGACAGTTCGGCTTTGACGTCATCTTCTACAAACGCCGGAATCTCAAACTGGTATTTTTCCTTTGCTGCAGGGTCAAAATACATTCCTGCCTCAGGGTCGTAAGGATTCTTTATCTCCTTTATCTGTTCTTCCCTGGGCTGGAGCAGGCTTAAAGCAACCGCAAAGTAGGCTGCGTTTCTTTTTGCAGCTTCTTTTTCTTCCCCTGATGCATTATTATATTTTTCTATCGAAGCATCGAGCAGGGCTTTATCAAGTTCCCACAAAATTCCATATAATTCATTCTGCTCGACCTGGCTCATACTCTCGTCAAACTGAACGTGATAGAGGTGGAGAAGCGTATCCGAAGTTATAAAAATCTGCTGTCCTTCGTTTTCAAGCCTGTCATACATAGCAGTAATGTCTTCTTCTCGCGGATTGTAAGGGTTGGGAATTACAACAAACCCGTTTTCTTTCAGCTTCTCCATTGCCGCCTCATCTGTCAAAAATTTTTGAGAAAATTCTCTATAATTTACAATATCTGATTCTTGCAGGGGAAGTTTATACTGGGGAGCTTTCAGTTCTATGTCAAGAGCATCAAGCCTGTAATTTCCTGAAAGCGATAAATTTCCTGCTTCAATATCGGAAAGATCTACGGCTTCGGTTTGGAGGCGACCTGAAGGGTCGTCTTTGTTTTTATCTGCTTCTTCTTTCTGCATTGTTTCATTTTCCCCACCTAACCCTGAACTCTGCTCAAGGCATCCTCCCATAAAGAGGGAAACTAAAAAAATAAGAAATATTAAAAGTGTTACAGTTATCTGAGTTCGATTTTTCATTATTTCTTTCATTCTTTCATCCCAGTCGCTTTGGATCAGTCTGATTTGAGCTTTGCTCGCTCAAAAGGTGATTTTTACCTTCGAAATCAAGGTTCTGATTATTCCTGTTTTGTAACCTAATGTTGTACATGTTCGAACATTTGAAAAATCTTTCTGCCATGTCTATACTTTTTACAATATTTCAGTTTATTCGAAATTCGGTTAAAAATGGATCTGCTAAAATAAATTAACTGAAGTCAGGCAGACAAATCATGCAAATAAAATTAAAAATTAAAAATTAAAAATTAAAAAAATACATGAGATAAGAATTAAAAAATGTAGGTAGAAGTCCACTCGGGCCTTTCGGGTGGATTTACCTCAAGCATTTCTCTCCATTTTTCATCGGTCAGGCGCTCGGATACTAGCTGCTTGAACTCATAATGGCTCATAACGGGCCCGGCTCCTAGAAGGATTCTGCCATCCGGGAGCTTATATGCAACCACAAGCATGTCAACATACCCAACGCCCTCTTCAAGAACGGTCTCTGTATTTGCGTCGGTATGGACATCAGCCACGACTGTAGTTTTTCTGGCTTTCTCGTCAACGTCTTCTATTGTTCCTTCAAGCTGGTCCTCGAAGTTTTTGATAAACTCATAATCTTCGGCTGTCAGTTCCTCATTTTCGAGTTCCTTTTCGGAAATATCCTGAAGCCTTGACAGGATATCTTCAAGATTTGCAAGTCTTGCCTTTGAAACAGGATCGAGCACACCCATTTCATCCAGGCCCTGGTGTGTCATTTTTGTTAAGGCAAGCAAGCGGGCGTAGAAATCAGGTACAGGCTCAACATAACCCACTACAGGTCTTTCTTCAGGAGGCATAATTGCAGTATCAACCATAGTGTAGCTCTGTTTGGAGTAAAGAATTGTATCGTGCCTGAGTTCGGTCCACGAGGCAAGCGAGGTGCTCAGTTCCTTGTCCTGCCAGGCGTCGGTCTGCATGAAGGTCGGATAGCCTTCTCCGTAGTCTTTCAGTAGGGGCTGAAGGGAATAGAGCCAGGACCAGTAAAGGTTCCTGTTCCATTCGGCTGCACTGAAGTTCGAGAATTCTGAATCCAGCTTTCCATACTGGGTACTGTAGTTTTCATAACTGGAATCGTTAAGTTCATCGAGCCAGTAGACTGCCCTTTCCGAGCCCAAGAGAGCCATTGCATCAAGCCCGCGAGGGAAGCCGCGAACAGGCACTCCGGCTCTTGAGATTACAAGAGTAAATGGGGACTCGTTTTCATTGTATTGTCCCTTATATCCCCCTGTATAAGCTCCTACCAGGTTTGAGAATACATAGGAGTCCGGAATAAAGCGCTGTCCCATAAACCGAAAGCCTGTAGTGTTTTCGAGACATTCGTCCGCCTGCTCAGGAGTAAAGGGCGGCTCAATAACACAGTTTCCTGTGCCGCCATAAATTTTCGGGCCCTGGTACTCAGCAAGTGTAGTTTTCAGTTCTTCAACCGTTGCCTCGTTAAATACTCTCTTTCCGCTGCCAAATACCGAATCCATGGCTTCCATATACTCATATGGGCCAAAGTCATCAGAAAAGCCCACATAAAAAGCTGTAACCCCATAGATCCGGTCCCAGTTCTCGAGCAGGTCAGGTTCATTCTGGAGCTTTGAAGCGATGAGGCTTGCCTGAATAGTCTGGATGCGGGCGTCCTTTGCAGGATCTTCGGATTCAATCAATTTTTCCTTCAGGAGCATGCTCATCCTACCATGCCACATAAAAGCCCTGAAATAGTTTTGCAGCTTCTCGGACCTGGTATAGTGGCCTCTAGGAATATACTGGGAATAATCTTCCTTATAATTGAATATGGGAGAAAGCTCAAAACCTCCATGTACTTCAATCAAGGCAAGTTCGGCTTCAACCTCTTTTTTTACGAAATCTGGAATTTCAAACTGATATTGCTCCTCTGCACCTGCAGGGAAAAGGGACTCATCAATAATGCCAAAAGTACCTGCTGCTCCCTGCACCTGTGCGGGTTTCGGCTGAAGCAGGCTCAGGGCTACAGCAAAGTAGGCTGCGTTTCTTCTTGCTGCTTCTTTTTCTTCCCCTGAGGCGGTATTATACTTCTCGATAGAAGCATTTAACAGATCAAAATCAGTCTCCCAGAGCGTATTGTAAAACTCCTTTTCTTCGATCTGGCGAAGAGTCTCATCAAACTGAATATGGTAGAGATGCAACAGGGAGTCCGTGGTAATGAAGATAGGGACCTCTTTTTCCCTGAGGGTCGAATACATCGAGGTTATATCCTCTTCTTCTGGATTGTAAGGGTTTTCGATTACAACGAAACCGTTACTTTCCAGCAGTTTGAGGGCTGAATCATTCAGAGGAATCCTGCCTGAGAAATTTTCATAATTTGAGACCTCGTCCCTGTGCAGGGGCAGCTCATAAGAAGGCGCTTTTAACTCAATATTGAGGGCTTCAAGCCTGTAATTTCCTACAATAGGGGAGTTTTCTGTCCCGGAACCGGAGAGATTTACTTCTTCGGTTATCAGGCGGCTTACAGAAGAAAATTCGCTTGGATTATTTCTTTCTTTTATTTCGGACTTGTTTTCAAAGCTCAACCCGGAACTCTGCTCCAGGCACCCTCCTGTAAGGAGGGAAGCTAAAAGGATTAAAAGAATTAAACGGGTTACAACTGGCTTTGTTCGGTATATCATTGTCTCATCCCGGTCGCTTTTGCATCTGAAGCCCTGTATATGGCATCAGGTTATTTAGAAAATAAATTTTATTAGACAGTTATTCGACAACATATTTTAACTTATTCAGAATTCTTTAATCAATTTGTAGTAAGAGTTAAGAAAAGCAGGCTAATGTGGTAAGGGTTAAGAAAACAGACCAAACGAATTTGAGACAACAGACTAAATGTAGTAAGATTAAGAAAATAGATTAAACGAGTTTGAGAAAACAGACTAAATGTAGTAAGGATTAAGAAAACAGACTAAATGAGTTTGAGGTAAATCATTAAGAGTAAAAGAGTAAGTTCTGAAAGAAGAAAAGATGTCCTTTTTCTTCTTCCCTTTTCTTTTATATTTGTTAGTCGTTTGGACTTAGAGGATCTATCCTGAAAAGCAAAAACATAAATAGTGCAGTTACAGTTCCTGTGCCCAATAAAAGTGGATCTCTTGTAAAGTTAAGGAGCACACCCATTACCAGCAGTAAAGCTCCAATAATCAGTAATATCTGAGATCTTCTCTCCAAATCTTTTCCCCCTTATTTCCCTTTTTGAGCAATTAATTCTCAAACATTGGTTCAGGTGTAAAAAACACCCATAAGTTTTTCCCTAAACATAATTGATTTTTCTTCATTATCTATTTTTTGACATAGAACCTTTTTCTTATCAACTCCATTAAACATAACAAATATATTTTGAAATATATTCGTCTGAATCGGACAATTACATGACTGAAAATGTGAATCTAAAATAGGGAAGGATCAGGAGTGCTGTATCACAGGTTAGAAGAAAAGGAATGCAGTTATCAGCTTAAATGTCAGATGAAAAAGCTTCTCCCAAGAAAAGAGAGGCGCTGTCAGGTAAGCAGAATTATTGATTCTAGCATAACGGATACGTGCAATTACCATCATCGATATTATGAAACGGTGTCAATAGCCAGCAATTAACGGGAACTGGTTATGAAAAATTTGTCCATTGAGCCCTATTAAAGACGATGTTGAAGTCGTTTCTCCCAGGCTGAACAGTGGAATAAAAACATTTTCCGGGATTAGGCTGCACATTAGAGCGAAACTGCAGCACTAAAAAAGTCTTTTTCTGCAGTCTTCTGCTTGAAAAAGGTTGAAGGTTGTAGCAGGATATACTTAAACGTATTTACAAAGTGGCATGGTGAAACCTGAATTTCTTAAAATCTTAAACTAGCTGTAATCAAAAAATAAAAAATGTTATTCTGGTGTTGATATTGCCTTAATCTTATTTTTGAAAAATTGTATTTACTTTCTTTAATTTTGCCGCTTCTCACCAGATTTTCTACAGCCCTTCTTCTCCCCAGGGTTTATTCTTCTCCCATTTCTTTCCTGAATTCTATGTAATCTCTCTCAACTTCTTCGAGCTCGTATTCCATTTTTATCCCCCCGTCTTCGATTATGATAACAGTAATTTATTCTTTCTTTTGTTTATTAACAAAAGCTAATTCTTTGAATTTACCTTAGTCCCCATTTTGGAGATAGCTCTTTACTTATATAAAGTTTTCCGTTAACCCATATCCCTTCATACTAATAGCCAAAAGTTGACATTTCTCAGTATTATTTTTTATAATGCATAGAAGTGATGAGATATTTTTTAATGAGAGCTGGTTATTTTCTGTCTTCATGCTTAAAAGTTCAATGCCTGAACTCGTTGTGGGAGTCAGGAACCTATCAGGGCTTGAAGCCTGTTCACGATATGCCGATGCAGTTTACTTTTCAACCGATAAGCTCAGTCTCAGGGCTAAAGCAAAGGAAATTACTCTGGAGACTCTTGATGATTTTGTTTTTGAGGTAAAAACCAGGGGGCTCAAGGCTTATCTGGCTGTAAACTCGACAGTAAATGAGGGAAGGCTCGCGGATGCATCGAATGTGATAACTGCAGCTTCAAATGCAGGAGTTGACGCAATTATTGCCTGGGATCCGGCTGTAATTCTCAGGGCGCGGAAAGCTGGGCTTCAAATCCATATCTCCACGCAGGCAAACATTTCCAACCATGAAACTGCAAATTTTTACCGCAGCCTCGGAGCAGAATGGGTTGTACTTTCGAGGGAGCTTTCCCTTGAAGAGATAAGGAATATAAGCCAGTGGACTGATGTGGAAATTGAAACTTTTGTCCACGGCGCAATGTGCATGGCAATCTCAGGCCGATGCCACCTCTCCGCTTATGCTCTCGGGAAATCTGGAAACTGCGGGAAATGCACACAGCCCTGCCGCTGGGAGTGGGAACTTCATGGGGAAAATGGGCTTGTTACAGCAAGTTTTGGGAAGTACCTTCTCAGTGCAAAAGACCTTTGTATGATAGGGCATATACCCGAACTTCTTGAAGCTGGCATAACTGCCTTCAAGGTGGAAGGGCGGTTGCGGGATCCGAGCTACCTTGAGACAGTTTCCCGCTGCTACAGGGAGGCAATCAATGCCTGTAGAGAAGGAAACTATACTCCCGAGAAAATAGAAATCTGGAAAAAAGAACTTGCTTCGGTCTATAACAGGGGCTTTTCCACTGGTTTCTATTTTGGGGCTCCAGGTCTTGAGGGCTTTTCTCCTGAGAAAGATATGAATGCCTCGAAAAAGCAGCGCAGGGCTGTTGCAGTAATTGATAACTATTACCCAAAACAGAAGGCTGCTGCCGTCAGACTCCTTGAGGCAGGGCTTGCGGTTGGAGATGAGATAGTAATTGAAGGAAACACCACATATTTAAGGCAGAGAATCCGTTCCTTGATGAAAAAAGGCGAGGCTCTTGAAGAGTTGAAAAAGGAGATATCATTGGCCTTGCTGTTGACGGGCCAGTTCGGAAGAATGACCGGATTTTCATAATATGTTGAAATAATAAAATACTCTAATTAAAATAATAAAACAGTATCTATATATTGGATTCTTCTTATACGGATAACAACCACAGGCAAGAGAAATTTGAGGAAAGAACCAACTTGTACATGGCACTATATTATCCGATAATATATCCAATTTACTGGATATCCTTTTATTGGATAAATAACCTTGTCTGTTAACTCTGATAGGTGGATTGAAATTTCATTCTGGTAAACAGAGCCGATTAATACCAATCAAAGGAACGATAAAACACCTGATTGGTATTATCCTTCACAAGCGATGTTCTTTATAAGCAATTCTCTGACCGGTAAACAGTCTTCCTGCTTGTTAAAAGCAGGTGAGAATTAACTCCAGGGTGAGGATAATACTGTTTATCCGGAGCCAGTAGTAAAGGTGATATATTGATAAGCGTCAATGAAATGGGATCATACGTCATAGAAGAGATGCTCGACTGGGGCGAAGACCTGAAAACTGAAGTGATCAAGCTCGAAAACGGGGCTACGGTTATCGATTGTGGAGTTAAAGCCGAGGGTGGATACGAAGCTGGAATGTACCTGGCAAGACTCTGCCTGGCTGATCTTGCTGATCTCAAATATACCACTTTTGACCTGAAAGGTCTCAAATGGCCTGCCATCCAGGTAGCAACCGACAATCCTGTAATTGCCTGTATGGCTTCCCAGTATGCAGGCTGGAGAATTTCCGTGGGCAATTATTTTGGAATGGGTTCAGGTCCTGCACGTGCTCTTGGCTTAAAACCGAAGGAGCTCTACGAGGAAATCGGGTATGAGGATGACTACGAAGCTGCTGTCCTGGTTATGGAATCCGATAAGCTTCCTGATGAAAAGGTTGTGGAATATATTGCAAAACACTGCAGCGTGGATCCCGAAAATATAATGATTGCCGTTGCTCCTACAGCCTCTATTGCCGGTTCTGTCCAGATTTCAGCACGCGTTGTAGAAACCGGAATCCACAAGTTTGAATCCATTGGTTTTGATATCAACTGCATTAAAAGCGGATACGGAGTCGCACCGGTTGCCCCGATTGTCGGAAACGATGTGCAGTGCATGGGGTCGACCAATGATTGTGTGATCTACTGTGGCGAAACAAATTACACAGTCCATTTTGATGGGGAACTGGCTGACCTTGAGGAATTCGTAAAGAAGGTGCCTTCCAAAACCTCCAGAGACTTCGGAAAGCCCTTCTACCAGACCTTCAAAGAAGCAAACTTTGATTTCTTTAAAGTTGACGCAGGAATGTTCGCCCCTGCAAGGCTTACAGTGAACGACCTTAAGAGCACGAAAACAATTTCCAGCGGTGGACTCTATCCGGAAATCCTGCTTCAGTCCTTTGGAATAAGGCAGGTTTAAAGGGCAACCGCCCTTCAATCCATTTATTTTTAATTTTCCTGTTTTTATTCTCGTTTTTCTCTCTTTTAGTTCTTTTTAATTCTCTTTTCTGGTAGTCCCTTTTCATTATCTTTTTTAGTTTTATTTTTTAGTTATCTTTTAATTCTTTCATGTTAATCTGCCAGCTCATTTTGCTTTTCGTTTTTTCTATTCCCTTTCCTATCAAGTACTTTCCTTACACCCGGTTCCTTCTTAAAAACGGTGTAAACATCATTTATTTAAGTGAGTGTCTCCAATCTTACAATAAATACACAATGATTTAAAAATGCTAAAAATAGATTTTATTTAAAACTTGAGGAGAGAATTTCATGCCGATAATAAACACTTCACAGGGAGTAGGAGGCATCCTTAACAGTTTCAGGAGCCTTGTCGAAGGCGCAGGGAGGATTACTTTTGTGGGAACTCCAGGGTTCTGCACTCCATTTGCCGAACTTCTCGGTTTCGTGGTACGGGATCGGGAGCTTGCTTTCATTTCCAGCCAGGACTTTGAGAAAGCCAGATCTATCTTTATGGATTATGAAGGCATGCAGCTTGGGAAGCTCACGGATCCTCATGCCGACGTTGTTGTCCTTCTCGGTGGGCTTGCAATGCCAAAGATCGGAATAACTCCAGAAAAAGCAAAAGAAGTCGCCAGGAAAATTCTTGAGGGCTCGGAAAAAGGTAAAATCGTCGGGGTCTGTTTCCAGTCTGCATTCATGCAGCAGAAATGGGATGAGATTATCAACTTTGATTATATTATTAACTCTGACCTGGCGGTTGAGGTACTGGAAGTCTGAATTTCTCCGAAGCAAATTTTCAGGAACTTCTGATGCCTCCAGACAAAAGAGATTCTTTTTTTTTGAGTTTTTTATTTTTAATTCCCCCAGCTCTGCAATTTTCTAATTAGACTATGAGATACTATTATATCCGATCCTGACTTATAACATATGATAATTATGGAGAAGGCAATTAAAGAAATAAAGGAACTCAAAGGGTTTTTGCCCAGATCTATTGTGTATGCAGGAAAGATAAACGAAGACTTTGCCGAAGGGATAGCAGGCTTTTATAAAGCAGTCTGGGAGGAAAGGGAAGGCGGAATTTCTACGAAGCAGAAACATCTCATTGTCTTTGCTATAGCCTGCTCCAACAATAATGTCCAGAGTGCGGTTAAAATCCTGGAAAGGCTTCACAAGTTCGGAGCTACAAAAGCCGAGATAAACGATGCCATGATGCTCGCAGCCTGGACAGGCGGAATCCAGAGTTTCACAGATTTCAGTTCAGCCATACTTAAGGAAATGGAAAGATTGGGTTACTGAGTTATTGAAAACAATTTCCTTAAATTATTTTCCTTAATTTTTTTTGAATTTTTTAGCACATTTTATAGATTTTCTGATTACTCTTTGCACCAAATTCCTGATTTCTTATATATCTTGTAGTTTTTATTAAAATATGAATATTTTCAAAATTTTAAAATAAATGTTATATACAATTTTTATATTTTTCGGAAGGTTTATCTACTCAGTTTTTATAGGAAAAGTTAGGAAGATTTTCATGGAACAGCAGGAAACACACTTGATTTATCGGGAGGTACAGGATCTGCGCAATAACTTTTTCCTGGTTACTGTCCTTTATCCTGCACTCCTTCTCTGGTATATCCATATCCATACCCTTGTCTTCGGGAAACCTATCGGAATCCAGAATGTTCCTGGCACATACCTGTTTATGCTCTGGGTTATCTTCGGGTTATTTTTTCCTTTTGTATATTACCATACAAAGCACATAACCGAGGTCAGAAGTGATGGAATATACATTCGCCTGGTGCCCCTGAATCTTTCCTTCAAGAAGATCCCCTTCTATATACTGGAAGAGTGTAAAATTAAGGCTTGTGACACTCTTACAGGAAAAGAATCTGATGCTTCAAAGTCTTCCAAAAAAGTTAGTCCGGTTGTAATCCTGAAGCTTATCTCGGGAGAAAGAATGATTATCAATTCAAGTAAACCCGAAGAACTCTGCAGTGCAATTAAACAGGCTGCAGCACAATATTGAAAATTCTTGAGAATTCCTCAGAATTCAGCATTGAGAATTCCTGCTTCCCAGAGCCTTCAAGCTATCGACTTTTAGCTCCTGGCCTTACTTTAGCGGAGTAATCCCTCTGGATAATCTGAGAATTTATATTTATAAAAGTTTAATATCTATTTCGAGGGGAAACGCATTAACAGAGACCGGAGGAAAAAATTCTCACAGGAAGGGACCACTTCTCTTTACAGGGAACATGCTGGAAAACCTGTTATCGAACTTGAACTCAATAGCCTAATGCAGTTATTCGATTCCTTTGACCCTGCTCCATTCCGTGAAAAAGAACTTGACCCCGACGCGGAAGAATACATTTACAATGCTGTAGATGAATTTCCTCTGAATAAACCCCTTGAGATCATGATATATCTTCCTCCTGAAGAAGTAAGTGCAGAAATCGAAGCTGACCTCAAAGAAGCTATCCGAAACCACTTTTCTTACAAGAAACTCCTTACTGAAATCGACCTGAGGAGGCTTTTTCATCGGGGAAGAAAGAATCTTATAATAGCGCTTTTTTTCCTGTTTTTGTGCCTTCTTACAATCCGGCTGTTTTCGACTTTCGAGGAAAGCCTGTTGAACACCCTGCTTTCCGAAGGTCTCCTCATAATCGGCTGGGTTGCCATGTGGGAACCAGTATATATTTTTCTCTATGGCTGGTGGCCTATTGTCCACAAGCGCAATATTTACCAGAAAATTGTTGACATGGATGTGTATATAGGAACAGGTTCGCCTTAAGAGGATAAAAGCCAGTTACGAGCTGATGGCGCCTAATTTGGCGAATAAGCTTTCATTCAAATATCCGGGCATCCACAACGACATGCAGGATGCCTGGAGAGTATTTTTTAATCCTGCGTGTCTCCAGAATCTCTACTTTCCTTCCAAGTGCGTATGCAACTCTCCTTATCCTTTCCTGAGGGCGGATTCTGGCAAGGTGTTCCGGGACTGTCTCGTGATAATGAAGAATCCCACCGCTTTTTTTCAGGGCTTTTATTGCCGGTTCAAGGTAGTGATGTGTTGTTCCCACATATCCCATGAGCACACGGTCAGCTGTTCCTTCCGGGGCAGCCTTTGAGCAATCTCCGCAGATAGGGACAAAGATCTCCTCTACCTTATTCAGCCCGATGTTTTCTTTCAGGTAGGCAAAAGACTCGGGATTAATTTCAATCCCGATTATTTTCTTCGGCCTGGAATGCACAGCCATGGGAATTGAAAAATACCCTATCCCTGCAAACATGTCCACTACAACTTCCCCTCCCCCTAACCTGCTCATCCGTTTTCTTTCTTCAAGGTTGCCTTTGGAGTACATCACTTTTGTAACATCCTGCTTAAAAAAGCAGCCGTGCTCTTTATGGATAGTTTCGGTTCCACTGCCCAGCAGAAGTTCTCTTTTTGGCTTGCGGAACTGTCCTTCGATTCCAAAGTCCCTTACAACGGTTCTGCACCTGGGATACATCGAGAGCAGAGCTTCAGCTATCCTTGCTTTTTTATTTTCCAGAGTTTCAGGTATGCTGACTATTACCACATCTCCCAGAATCTGCCAGCTTGCCGGGACGCATGCGAGTTCGGCTTCGGAAAGAGAATCTTTGAGGTATTCTTTGGGGGAGCAGGGCTTTCCAGGAAATTCTGGATTTTCCTGTTCAATAACCGAAAAACCTTCAATACTTTCGCCTGCAGCCTCTGTGACAGGGATCTCAAGAAAAACTCCTTCTTTGGTCTGGAGTTTTCGGATCTTTCTTGCAGTATCCAGAATTTTTTCCTTAACTGCTTTTTTCCTGAACTCTTCCCCTTTTTCCGAGGGAACCCTGATTACTCCGTACATTGAGATCTTAGGATACATGCATAGGATTAATGTTTTTTGTCTGAACTTTTTTGTAAATCAATTGTTTAATCAACATCAGGTGACTTGAGACGTACTTTACATACTGAAAAATTACATGAATAAAAAGTATGAATAGTTCAAAAAGGGATTTGTAGAAAAACTATCTAAACCAGCCTGTAAGACATTGAAAATATAAAAATATATCAGACCATTCAGTTCAAACTGATGGAGAACCTGAACATATCGAGGAAGGGAATTCCTGCCTTCTAAGGTTTAATGAGCAGCAATTAAATTTATAAGTAGTCAAATAATAGATAGATAGATAGATATAAACAAAAAAATTAATAGAGAAATAGGAATGAGAAATAACTTAAAAGAAACTCTAACAAGCTGGCAGTTCTTTCTCTTTGCGTTTGTATCTCTGATTCCACATCTCCTTTATACTGCAGGTGTTGCCTTTGCAGGCATGCTTTCAGTATATATACTTTTTCCTGCAGGAATGGGGTTTTTTACCTTTTTCCAGCTATACCTTGTTTTTTATTTCTTTGGTTGGACTTCTCTTGCTGTCTATTTCTCAGCTATCTTTTTTTCTTTTCTATGGGTTCGGATTTTACAGAAGATTTACAGGGAAGACTCATCGGCAGCTCATATTTTCTATGCAATTACTTTCCTTGTGGTATTTTGGGCTACTATTACAGGAATCATGCCACCGGATTGAATCTCCCTCGGTTTTAATCTCTAATTTTAGAATACTCATTTTATGACCTGAAGGAATATTCTCCTGATTAGGAAAAATAGATCGGTATTTTTGAATTTTTTATTTATTCTTTTCTAATATTTCTATTTCTTTAATTAAAGCAATTCTACACTCTGTTCTGACCGTGCAGGCTGATTTATTATCAGGAATTTTAGAGTTATATTTCCGGTATTGTATGTGGTCTGGACCGAACCCGCAGGGATATATATGAGCTGGTCCGGGTACATCTCTACCGGAATTCCGTCAATATAAATCAAGCCCTGACCTTCAAGGATATAATGGATTTCAGGAGTTTTCACCACATGGGATGCGGTGTTATTCCCAGGTTCTATAACAGAATGTGCGAGGCTGCAGTCAAGCTCAAGGTTCCTATCGAGACTTACAGGGTTCAGGAGTTCGGCAATTTGAGGGCTTCCCGCCGGCTCATCTGTGTATTCGCACGCCTCAAGGTTCCTGCAAACGATGTAATTTTCCAGATAGAGGTCAGCCCCTACAATGTAGGTTTTTCCCTCTGAAGAAGCCTTTTTGACGAAAGTACACTTGTGGTAAGGCTCGGAATTGTTCTTATCCTTCCAGTTGTACTCAATCCAGCCCTCGCCTTTTTCATTCAGAGCTGTTTCTATAAAAAGTTCTCCTATTGGCTTGCCGTCTGCATCTGCAAGCTCTTTGATATTTTTGCCCTCACGGCTCGGGTCTGGGGGACAGACTACCTGGGTCCCATCCTCATTCAAGACAAAAATGCAGAAACTCTCCTGGAACCAGGGAGATCCCTCTTCCCGGAGTGAGGGAAACAGTTTTTCACCCTGGGCTTCAATGAGTCTGACTGTAGCTCTTACCTTGTTTTCGATATTCCTTCTTTCGGCTGCAAGCTTACTTTCCCCCTTTTCCAGAATAGTGGAATCTGGCGCAGGTCTTGAAACAGCAGGCGCGTGCATCTCACCTTTTTCCTCAGCCTGCACAGTGCCGGCTACCCCGGCGACATCTGAGCTTATGGTTTCACTTTCAAGCTCGGGCGAGACTGCTGGCACTTCATCCTTATCCCCGCTGGTAAAGATTCCCAGAAAGAATGCAACTGCAAGCATAACACAGGCAATTTTTATCAAATCCATAAATTTCCCTGCTGTCCTGGCTTAAACCTTATAAATTACTAATTGAAGGTGAGCACGTATACTGAGCGTTTTTCTGAGTAATTATCTGAAGTATTATTTTATTTTTTCATTTTGTTCGCGCTCGAACCATTTAAGAGCATTTGCTGGCTAAATAGGGAGCATTTATTTATTAAGAATTTGAATTATTTTCAACCTAATTCGGTCTACTCTCAGTTCAATCAGTTTTACCCGATTTCATTCAGTTTTCGGTCTGATTTCGATCCAATTTAGATCAGTTAATTCTAATTTCAGTTCACTTAAGTTTGGATTATCTTTTAGCTGCTCTAATCGCATTACAAAAATCAAATTTGAAACGCTACTGGAGATAGGAAAATGTCTGGCCACTACAATCTTGTTTCCTGGAACGTAAATGGCCTTCGGGCTGCAATAAAGAAAGGTTTTCTTGAGCTCCTGCTGGAACAAAAATTTGATATTGTCTGTATTCAAGAAACTAAAGTTTCTCCTGATAAACTCCCCAGAGAAGCCAAAAATATCCCAGGTTACTATAATTACTTTGTTTCAGCAGAAAAGAACGGCTACAGTGGGGTCGGAATCTTCTCGAAGCAAAAACCCCTGGATCTCGAAACCGGCATGGGGATAAGAAAATTTGATAGGGAAGGCCGCTTCCTTAGGGCTGATTACGAAGACTTCACCTTAATGAATATCTATTTTCCTAACGGCAAAGCCTCCCAGGAGCGCCTGGAATACAAAATGGATTTTTATGAAATCTTTTTAGATTACGCAAACACCCTCAAAGCAGACGGAAAAAAGCTTGTGATCTGCGGGGACGTAAACACCGCCCATAAGGAGATTGACCTTGCCCGTCCCAAACAAAATGAAATGATATCCGGTTTTCTTCCTGAAGAGCGAGCCTGGATGGATAAATTCGTTGCAGCTGGCTTTATTGACACCTTCCGCATGTTCAATCCTGAAGGCGGAAATTATACCTGGTGGTCAATGAGAACCGGTTCACGCAAAAGAAATGTCGGCTGGCGCCTGGATTATTTCTTTGTCAGTGAAAACCTGCAAGACAACGTTAAATCTTCTTCGATTTACTCTGATATCATGGGCTCGGACCACTGCCCTGTCGGACTCGAACTTGAATTTTAATTAGTTTCTACCTTTAATATTCTCATTTTTTTATCTGAATAGCTGAACAATCTTCTTCAGCGCGACCGTTGCGCCGGTCGTTACGCTCAGGTTACGACGGTTTAGATACTCGGGCGGGACAGAACTCTGGCGGTAACTCGGGAGAATCATGTCTGCTTCACATTGACCCTTATCCTGAACTCAGTACCTTTATCCCTTTCCATTTCGATTTCGCCGCCCAGTTGATCAACAAGGATAGCTACAAGCTGTAGACCAAGCGTGTCCGGATTTTCGAAATCAATATTTCTGGGAATGCCCACTCCATTATCTGAAACTATGAGAGTATATGCATTGCCTCTTTCGGCAAGCTGCCCTTTATTACTCCGTTCATCTACGGATTTCTCACTGGAAAGCTTAATTTGAATTATACCCTTCTCATCCCTGCCTGGAAACGCATGTTTGAAGGAATTGGATACAAGCTCATTAACTATCATTCCCAATGGGACCGCGGTATTAACATCAAAGAAAAGGTTTTCTTCCAGATCTATCTTCAAGCTAATCCCAGCATTTCCAATCCTGTAGGTCTGGAAAAGATTTTCAATGAGCTTCTTAAGGTATACTGAGAAGTTGAGTTCGTTATCTCCTCCACCTTCATGCAGCTCCTCATGAATGAGTGCAATGGACATTACTCTGTCCTGGCTTTCCCTGAAAGCGGCAAAAACTTCGGAATCCTTAATACATTCCCGATTATTGAATTTTTCAGCCTGGAGGTCCAGCAGGGAAGAAATTACCTGAAGGTTATTCTTTATCCTGTGATGAATTTCCTTTTTACGGGCAATTTCAATTTTGGCAAGCATCTCCTCTGCTTTTTTGTGCTCGGTTATATCCCGAGCGACAGATACTGATCCAATAATATTTCCACCTTTATCGCGTACCGGGGCAGCGCTCACCTGGCGGTAGCGTGATTTCCTATGGGCAGGCATGCAAACTATCTCCTCCTGGTTCTTCACGACTTCGCCCTGCAGGGCACGCAGGGCTGGAGATTCATTAATAGGGCGCAGACTGCCATCTGGACGATAGACTTTCACATTCTCTAGAAACTTTTCCACCTCTATTTCTTTCCCGGGAGGGATGTAGAACTCACTGTATGCAGGGGGATTAATCAAGGTAAAGTTTTTTCGGGTATCTGCAAACCAGACTTCGTCGGTAATACTGTTAATCAGTGCAGCCAGTCGGTCTTTCTCCTGCTGGATAGCACTGACCAACCGTTCCCGCTCTTCTTCTGCCTGTTTACGCTCCGTAACATCTTCAAATACTGCGACCAGCTCGCCAGAGGGCAGCCTGTATACATAGTTAGTCACCCACAGGGCGATATTCTCATCTTTATAATATGTCATAGGAAATGATTCCGGCTTCCCGGTCAGCCATACACGCCTAAATATTGCATCAAGTCCTATCTCACTTACATGAGGAAAAAATTCATAAAGACTTTTCCCAACAATATCCTCCCGCCGGACGTGATTAATTTGCTCGCCAGCAGGATTAATATCCCTAAAGATGAAATCACGCCCATCATCGATAACATCATAGATGATTACCCCACTTGATATGACCTCAAACAGGTTTCGGAAACGAGATTCGCTCTCCTGCAGCTCTTTTTCAATCCGTTTGCGCTCGGTAATATCCTGCACTATCCCTCTCATTCGTACAGGAGTATTTTTCTCATCAAAGATAACTTCGGATTGCATATTGACTATACGTTCTTCTCCATTAGTCCGCATAATCCTGTAATCAGTACTGTAGAATTTGCCACTTAATGCATCCTTAAGGGCATTACTTACATAGCCTCGATCTTCAGGATGTACATAATTTAAAAATTCGTCATATTGTGGAGCTGGTTCTCGAAGATCACGCCCAAAAATAAGATACATCTCATGAGACCAGTATATTTTACCAGTTTCAATGTTCAAATCCCAATTTCCAAGGTGGGCCAACTTCTGAGCTTCAGCAAGACTTTCTTTACTTTCCTTCAATAAATTGTAAGCCTTCTCAAGTTCAGCTGTTCGTTCTTTAACTTTTTCTTCCAGATTTTCCATCGTTTCTCTCAATTTAGCTTCTGCTTCTTTCCGTGCAGTAATATCTGTGAGCATGCTCATAGAGCCTGTAAATTTGCCAGCGTTATCAAAAAGAGGCTTGGAACTCACAATTGTCCATAAAGGTGAACCATCTTTGCGTATAAATTTAAACTCATAGCTCTCACTGATGCCCTGTCGTCTCTTTTCAATATACTTCTTAATAATTGGTTTTTCTTCCTCACTGACAAAGTCCCATGCGAATTTCCCTAATACCTCATCCTGAGTATATCCCAGTATTTCAGTCATTCTTTTATTGATATATACCGTCCTGGCTTCAGCGTCGCCTACCCATATACCTTCGCTAGCTGTTTCAACAATAGTGCGGTATTTCTCCTCGCTCTCCCGGAGTGCTTCCTCAGCCTGCTTTCTTCCTGTTATATCTCTAAAAGTAGCTGCAACTTTCTCTTTATCAGGACTGAACACGTAAGTATCGAAGTACTTGCTCGTTACCTGACTGAAGATCTCAAAATGCTCTAATTTGCCTGAGAGCACTGTTTCGCCGATTTATTTGCCTTCCTTTTGGTAAAAAAACTCAAAATTAGTTGATTTGCCTGTGAGTGCCACTTCACCGTACTTTTCAATCACTGCGGGATCTGAATCGGGAAATACTTCCAGGCAAGACTTGCCTAATATCTGTTCTCTTTTGATACCTGTAATGAGCTCGTAGGCGGGATTTATCTCCAGGTAGCGATAGTCATACGGTTTACCATCCTTATCACAAATGATTTCTGCAAGGTAGAATCCCTCGGTCATATTTGTGAAAAGCGTCCTGTAGCGCTTCTCGCTCTCTTGCAGTATCTCTTCTGTCTTTTTGTTCTCAATGATATCTGCAGCCAGCCGGGCCAGAATATCAATTAACATCAGTTCGCGCTCAGACGGCGTATGAATGTGGTTGAAGTGGGTAGATATAATGCCCATAAATTGACCCGACCAGCTCACCATAGGTGTGGATTGAACGGCTCTCAATCCTTCATCCAGCAATATATTAAGTGCATTGCTCCCAAGGAAAATGGGACTTCGAGTAATGTCCTCAACTATCACACGTTCCATCTGCTTCATTGCAGTTCCACATGTTGCTGCTTCCTCAGTGTCAACAAGTTCGAAAAACTTTAAAAACTGAGAGCTAAATTCTTTCTGGGCTGCAATCTTTAATTTCCCAGTTGATGGATCGAGAATCTGTATGTTTCCTTTGTCCGCTCTGGTAATTGCAATTGCAGCCTCAATCGTTTCCTGGAGAATCGAAAACAAATCTTTGCCTTCGATATATCGCATGCTCAATTTGTGGAGAATATTCGTGTCTCGAACCTCAACTTCAAGTTTATCCCTGAGTTCAATCAGCTCGTTCTTCAAGCGTCTGCATTCGAGAATCTCAGCGCGCAGTTCTTGAATGCTTTTGTCAGGTTCGTCAGTACTCAGGTGGTCAGAATTAGTCATAATTTTCCAGTCCTGCTTTTAAAATAAGAGACCAATAGTATATTTATCACATGTTCTTTTGTCGGGCAAAGCTGATAATAATCTGTTCCCACAGGATATTTCTCCAGTAACACGAGTACCAGAAAATCTAATGTTGTTTTGCATATTTTATTACTACATTATAAAATATCTGATAAAAAATTCATATCAAGCTACTACTTTCACTAAAAAGCAGTTTATATGCAAATTTATTTTTTAGCATTTCAGATACATTTTCTGGGAAGATTAACTTTTATCTTCAATGCTTATAAATAATCAAATAAATAATTATCTACAGATGTTAGTGATGAAAAAGCATTAGTATTTATGCGCAACTATGCGTTACTGCCAGAAAATTCTTGAGATAAAACAAAACTGATTTGTTCTAATAAAATCTTGAATTAAGATATGGTCAGTCAAACTTCTGTACTACCCTGTTAATCTTGATTAAAAGCGGTAAAAGTTTAATCTGATACATCGACCATATGCAAATTCAGATTGAATAAAATAATAAGAAGACACGGTAAAATCCAGCTAATAAAGTAATGTTAAAAATAGGCCAAAGCCACTGAATCCTTTTACTGTATCCCCCAATACAGTCTCTCCTAAGCTTATGCTCCCCCAAGCATACGGGCTTGAAGAAGGATCAGTGACTTCCAAGCGATTTTTTGTGTGGTAGATTCTGACTTACCCCTCACCCCAACTTCTCAACTCCAGAATATACTAATAACCTAAATTATTTTAAATTATTTATATCAAAAATTGTTTTCAAACAAATAATATTTTAAGGTAAAAAATTTCAAAACAAATATAGAATTTTCAGTTTAACGAGATTGTTTATCTCTAGATGTCGTTAAACCCGATACAAAATTCTGTTCCCTGGTTTCTTCTAAGCTCTAAACAGCCTTCTATTTGTTCAACAAGAATATTTACAAGCTGCAAGCCAAGCGAATCAGCGTTCCGAAAGTTTATTTCCTCTGGAATACCCCTTCCGTTGTCTGCTACTGTAAGCGTGTACTGGAAATCTTTTTCCTGGCTACATGCGCTGTCTGCCCTGGAGATCTCTTTATTTGCAGCAAGGTCTTTTATTTTCTTTAAACTTATACTGATTTCCCAGTTGTTCCCGTTAGGGAAAGCATGTTTTAGAGAGTTTGTCACCAGTTCATTTACTATGATACCTAAAGGGATTGCAGTATCAAGACCAAGATAAATCTGCTCAAAGTCCAGATTAAGGCAGATATTCTTATTTTGAAGATTATAAGAGCTGAAAAGATCTGCAGTCAATTTCCTCAGGTAATCTCCGAACTCAAGGGTATCGATTTTATCCCCTTTATATAACTCTTCGTGAATAAGGCCATTGAAGCTACACGGTTCTGGCTTTCTTTGAAGGATTCAAGGATTTTTGAATCAGTAAATTTCTCAGCCTCGAGACTGAGCAAAGATGAGATAACCTGCAGATTATTTTTAATTCTGTGATGAATTTCTTTTACGCGCATCTCATCAATTTTTGCCAAGGCTTCTTCTGTCCGTTTGTGCTCTGTAATATCCTGAACTGTTCCAAACATTCGGACAGGAAGATTTTTCTCGTCAAAAATAGTTTTGCCCTGTTCATGGACAATACGTTCCTCTCCATTGTTAAGGATGAGCCGGTAATTAATATCGTAGGGCTTTCCTTCTAAAGCTTCCTTGATGGCATTATCTACATAATCTCTGTCATCAGGATGTACATAGCTTAAAAACACATCGTAAGTTGCTTCAATTTCTTTAGGCTTAAGTCCAAAAATACGATACAATTCATCAGACCAGTATCTTTCATTAGTAGCAATATCCCATTCCCAGTTTCCAATATGAGCCATTCTTTGAGCTTCAGCAAGCCTTCTTTCACTTTCTTTCAAAGAATAATAAGCTTTTTCAAGTTCTTCTGTACGCTGTTTAACTTTTTCTTCTAAATTGTTATGTGCTTTTTTAAGGATTTCTTCTGCTTTTTTACGCTTGGTAACGTCAATGTCCATCTCGAGGATCATGGAGGAACCATCAATATCGGTAAATGGAATATCATAAACATCAAACACGTTTCCGTCCAGGGTGGTGACCTCCCAGTTGTGGGGCTGACCGGTTACAAGTACCTTATAAGCCTCACAGAACTCACACGGTCCGGTGTTCCCAAAACAATACTCATAACAGTGCTTGCCTCTGGGTTCGCCGAACTTTTCACGAAAGCTGCGGTTGATGAAGGCAATGCGATGGTCAGATGTTAACAGGGCTATCATTGCTGGCAGCTTATCCAGCACGTCTAAAAGCCGCTTTCGTTCATCTTCCCTGGCTTCGGCAACCTTACGGCGTGATTCGCTCTCACGGAGTGCCGCTTCAGCCTGTTTACGCTCAGTGACATCTCGTATAATAGCAACTACCCGTGGCTCTCCATTAGTATCGAAGAAGATGGAAGTGCTTACTTCCCCAGGAAAAGTGGTTCCATCCTTGCGCCTGTAAGTAATCTCGGCTTTTGCTGTCCCGGAGCGTGCACGCTCATCTAACAGAGTAGATAATGCTGGGTCTTCCAGGTCAAATATTATATCCTTCCACCCTTTGCCAATCAATTCTTCTTCTGTCCATCCAAGCATGTGGCAAGCGGCTGGGTTAGCTGACAGGATTTTTCCACCCTTTCTTGGGTCAGTCAGCATAATACCATCCATGCTATGGTCGAATAGCATGCGATACAGTTTTTCGCCTTCCTGCGATTTTTTATCTATGCTATCGCTTTTCATATTCTTATCCTGCCACAGATAAAGAGCTAAAATTTTTCTCTCAGGTTTTGCTTTATTCTACTATGTACTCACCACATTTTAAAGTAATCTCCGAAGATCAATTTTATATCCTAATACATATTAAATAATTTGTATAAGTTGTTTCATAATAAATATTTTTTATACTCAGCAGAAAGAATCTTTTTATATCTTGGTATACCTGACAATATTTTTACAACCCGATTAAAATAATTGAGTTAAAACTTTTGGTATAATATAATTTTTTACTTATATTAAAATTTCAAGTAAGAAACAATGTTTCGTACCGGTTATGATATATAATTCTGTCATTATATATGTTTTGATTAAGAGTAATAGGGTTTCCTCTTAATCTTTGGGTTGGATCGCAGGTAGGGATCTGAGAATAGGGACTCAGACCCTACCATCTACTTCTAGATTGATTTTCCAGACTATTTATTTCAAATTTTCCAGACTGTTTGTTTCAAAAGCAGAAGTGTATTGTTATTTGCTAATTTCTTCCTTAAATTGGGTATTATTTACCAATTCTCTTCTTTTTCACTTTTGCTCACAAAGCCGCTCTCCTACGTCGAGCGTGACAAAAACGGCATTTGATAGCTAATATGGTTTTACGGGGGAAGTTAGAGACCGGTAGTATATCGTTTAATTTACTGAAACTGAAACAAAATAGCAGGAAAAATCAGATTATGTTTAACAATTCCAAGCCCATTTTAATAAAAGCCAATCCGAATACTATCTGTGCAATTCCCAGAATCTGGATGATCGAAAAATAATATTTGCTGTTGATAAATGATTTTGATTTCTCTACAATTAATGTTATAGCTACCTTCGATCCTACTAGAAAGCTATAGAATCCCAATATAAATAGAATTGTAACTAAAGCGTGAGTATTCAGGCTCTTAAAAATTAACGGTCCCCCTATTGAAATCCAGAAGATGTATGGATGCGGGTTTCCAAAGTTAACAATAATTCCTTTTTTTAGGGCATCTTTTTTCTCTATATTTAATTCAACGTTATTCGGTTTAATTTTCAGGGATTCCACTCCTGAATATATAAGGTATGAAGCCCCAAAAAATGCAATAATTCCTATGAAAAAACCATAATTTGTTAAATGTGATAAAATAAACATCGTGGATAGAATTATTGGTAGATCTGTAATTAGAGGAGAAACTGCAACCTTTATCCCTTCCCATTTGCCGTGTTGCAGAGTTTCGGAGATGGTTACAGCTAGCAGGGGACCTGGAGATGTACCTGCTGCAAGACCTAGAAAAGCTCCCAAAAATAAGAATTCGATAAGATCCAGCATCTGTAATGCCTCATTTTGTATTAAATTCACAGCCTTATTTTTATATCTTAATTCAAACCGGATACAGCTAATATTTTAGATACGATTAATTAACCACCTAACTTAAATGTATATAATAATACAACAATGGTTTAGAATAAACTTTAATGCTATATATAATACCCTGATTTATCTTGCCCTAATTTATCCGAAATTTTGATCTCAAAATGGTGTTTCCGGAAGGAGGAAGGCGTTTATGCCTCTATTTTAGAGAAGAATACTGTACCGACTGCGCAAATAATAATTGAGAGTAAACCTATTACTGTCAGGTCGTAATAGATACCAAACACGCTAATTCCAGCAATGGCTCCTCTTAAGCCATCAACTCCGTAGGTGAGAGGGTCGATCCTGCTTATGAAATAAATCGCTGGCGGCAGGTTCTCAAGGGGGAAAAGGGCGCCGGATAGGAAGAAGATGGGCATGATAAGGAAATTCATAATGAGCTGGAAACCATGCATATCTTTCATTTTTGAAGCTATCGCAAGGCCTAAGCCCGTAAAGAAGATCGCTATCAGGAACATGAAGACCAGTCCAAGCCCGAGGCTTGCGAGATCCGAAATCCTGAACCCTAGCACATAGGTCAGGCTCAGCACAATCAGACCCTGGATCATGGCTATAGTTGCCCCTCCAAGGGTTTTTCCGATCATGATCTCTGTCCTTGAGATTGGGGCTACGAGCGTCTCCTTAAGAAAGCCGAACTGTCTGTCCCATATGACCTCTAGCCCTGAAAAGACAGCAGTAAAGAGGATCGACATGGAAACAATCCCTGGTGCAAGGAAGTCCATGTAGTCTGCCCCTCCGCTTGCCCGTGCATACATGGGACCGAACCCAAACCCGAAAGTCACCAGAAAGAGCAGGGGCTGTCCCAGAGAACCCAGCAACCTGGCTTTGGAGCGCCAGTAGTGTTTTATCTGCCTGAGCCAGAGGACATAGATTACCTCGATCAATTCCTGTTCCTCCTTCTCATGCTCCTTATTGTTCGCATTTTAATTCCAGACTCGTTATTCTCATCCCTGATGTCCCTGCCTGTCAGCTTCAGAAAAGCATCCTCCAGGGATTCGGTTTCTGTCCGCTTCTTTATTTCTTCAACAGTGCCGGATTCTATAATTTTTCCGTGGTCAATGATTGCGATATGGTCAGCAACTGCCTCGGCTTCTTCCATATAATGCGTGGTAAGAAAAATTGTCATGCCTTTTTCCTGATTCAGGCTCTTGATGTGGTTCCAGATGGATCTTCGAGTCTGGGGATCAAGCCCTACCGTTGGCTCGTCAAGGAAAAGGATTTTTGGGTAATGAACAAGTGCCCGCGCAATCTCAAGCCTGCGCTTCATGCCGCCTGAATACTTTTTAACATAATCTTCCCGCCTGTCCCAGAGCCCGACAATTTCCAGGGCTTTTCGGACTCTTTCAGCCCTCTCTTTCTTGGGCACTTTGTAAATTACGGCATGGTATACAATGTTCTCGTAAGCAGTCAATTCTTCGTCAAGACTGTGATCCTGAAAGACGATTCCGAAAGATGCACGAGCCCTGTCCTGTTCTTTGAGTGCATTAAAACCGTTAATGCTTATTTCCCCTGTTGTGGGCTTAAGGACTGTTGTGAGCATTTTAATGGTTGTAGATTTACCTGCGCCGTTTGGGCCGAGAAAAGCAAAAATCGAGCCCGTTTTAACATTGAAACTTATGTCTTTTACAGCCGTAAAATCATCGAATTTTTTTGTAAGGGATTGGACTGAGAGTATATTTTGCATGGCTTGACCCTATACTTTTTTCAATAAGGAGAGACTTTCGTAAAGATAATTTAATCATGGAATTTCTTCTGTTAGCAGTCCCTGATTCCTGCCTCTTAGGAGAACCGTGCTGAAGTTCTGCAGGGAAGAAATATAGTTTTAGGTGAATCGTATATTCTGTATCTGGAGACAAATACGCGTTTATAAATCATTCAGCATTTATAAACCAAACCATTATTAGGACTTGTATAATCCTGTTATTCAGCGCTTATATATCCTACTATGTAGGTTTTATAATGTCTTATATAGATTTGAACTTATTTTCTATGAATCTGTGATTCTATCAGGGAAATTATATTTAAATTGCATATAATCTGTTATTTATATTCAAGATTCCTAAATCAATTATTTATATCTAATTCTTTCTTTGTTCCTAAGTATATTTTTAAGATGTCTTCTTCTACTTTCTATGATAAATAAATTTTTTTAAACTCTCTGTTCTTCTATTCTATCTGTTTAATTAGTCTCTTAAAGTAACAGAAATTTTGAGCTTTTCCTTAAAGGGGAAAGAATTTTAATCTTTAAGGAAATATTTTATTGGATATATATAGCTGAGCTGACTTCCACATTCTGGGTGAGAGTTGGCTATATCATGAGCTTGCTGCCTTTATTTGGGATTTCCTTCCAATTTACTCATGTAATGCGCGCATATTTGATCTGTACGTGGTTAAATTTATTCATGTGACACACAAATATTTTATCTGCATACGGTTAACCTGCAAACTCATTCAATCGGACCTGGCTCCTATTTAACGTAAGTATGATTATAATTTAGCTCACATATAATCACTTAACCTCACTTAACTGTAATCGCACTTAATTTGATTCACCTTTAAATCATGCTCAGGAGCAGTAATCAATGAAAAGAAAATGGGAACGGGACTTGGGACTTCAGGGACGGATGATTTTCACAATGTTTCTTCTGGCAGCAGTTTATCTTTTTTTCCTGGCGTTTCTTTCGTATTACGGGACGCCTCCGATTCTCATGTTTCTGTTTGTCGGGTCTTTCATGGCTATCCAGTATTTTTATTCGGATAAACTTGTACTTATGTCGTCAGGAGCACGTGTTGTTTCTGAAAGCGAAGCCCCGCAACTGCATGGGATGATTACCAGGCTTTGCGCAATAGCTGACCTCCCAAAACCGCAGGTGGCAATTGTCAGGTCCCAGATTCCAAACGCCTTTGCAACAGGCAGAAACCGGAATAAAGCTGTCGTTGCAGTTACAACAGGGATTATGGACAAACTTTCTCCAGCCGAACTTGAGGCCGTGCTTGCCCATGAACTCAGTCATGTAAAGAACAGGGATATGGCTGTCATGACAATTGCCAGCTTCATCTCGACTCTTGCTTTCTACTTTATGCGCTACAGTCTTTATTTCGGAGGTATGGGAGGAGGAAACCGGCGGCGGGATGGAGGAGGAATTATATTCATCTGGCTGGTCTCAATTGCGGTCTGGATTGTCAGCTTCATACTGATACGTGCCCTTTCCCGTTACAGGGAGTATGCTGCAGACCGGGGCTCAGCTATTATTACCGGGCAGCCATCGGTTCTTGCATCTGCCCTTATGAAAATAAGCGGGGTTATGGCAAGAGTTCCGAGTCAAGACCTCAGGTCAGTAGAGGGAATGAATGCCTTTTTCACGGTGCCTGCAATCTCAGGTTCTTCTATAATGGATATTTTCTCAACCCATCCATCGGTGGAGAAAAGAATAGCAAGGCTTGAGAAAATGCAGCGGGAAATGATCTAAACATATATAAATAAACGTAATATAGTTCAAATCCAAGAGATTGCCAAAACATAAGTTAAATATGGAGAAATTAAATGGGTCTCCGAGATTTTATGGATTCAATCCTCGGAAGGAGCAGGCTTCCGAAAGCAAAAACTGACAAGCTCTTTGCAATTTCTACTGCAAGCGTTACTCTGGAAATAAGCCTGGGTTTGAAGCCGTCTGGGGCTGCAGGAATTTGTTTTAAGCCAATTGCTGCCTCGGCATATGAATCCGCTCGCAAAGAGATTCAGGAACTTCTGGAGTACAGTTCAAAGGAAACAAAAACCGAGTTCAGGCTTGAAAAAGACGAGTTTAACTTCCTGTGGGCTATCTTTAAAGACCAGGATTTTGAAGACCTTGTTGCAAGCGTTCATCTTGTAAGTGAGACTCTTGAAGGTCACGGCTTTGGAGAGCAGCTTCTTTGTGCCATTTATAGGTTTGACAGCGAACCCGAAGTTGGAAATATCGGCGATAGAAAAGCAGTTTACTGGATATACAATTTTAAACAAGGAACTTATTACCCCTTTGTCCCGCTATCAGGCAAGCAGAGAGACAACCCCTTAGAGTTCAGGTTAAGGGCGGAAATGGAAAGGGAAATGCCTGTTGAGAAAAATGTAGAAAAGTGGTACCCTCTCTGGGGAATTCCTTTCTGAAAAACGCCTGTGCCCGTTAATTGAAGAAATCTAATTCTTAATCGTGCTCAAATCTAATCCTTCAGCTTTGAGTTTCTCAATAAGCTCTTTCGAATATTCAGGTACCGAACCTGGTTTTGATGCAACGTACGACCCGAGAATGGAAGCGATTGAAGCAGCTTTCGAGGCTCCGTATCCTAAGAGGCAGGCATAAAGGAAACCTGCGGAAAAGGCATCGCCGGCTCCGACAGTATCGGTAACTTCTACGGGAGTTGTTCCTACCTCTTCATAGATGCCTTTATGATAAACAGCAGCTCCTTCTGGTCCTTTTGTTATGCAGATTACGGATATTCGGGAATATTTTTCCTTAAGGAGCCTGCAGAAAGCCTCGTAAGAGCAGGAAAGCTTGCAGGCATAAGCAATACCGGAAATCAGGTTTGAAAGCTCATCAGCCTCTTCTTCATTCATTTTCAGTATTGTGGTGTGTTCGAGAGAAGATAGTATCCACTCTTTTTTATAGAACCCAGTTCTCAGGTTTATGTCGTAAAAGAAATGCTTAGACCTTATTTCCGAAAGCAACCTTCCCAGAGTTTCACGGTTTTTTTCAGTCCGCTGGGCAAGGGTGCCAAAACAAAAAACATCCCATTCTTCCTCGGAAAGAGCTCTAAACTCCCTTTCGCCCAGCGTAATCGCGTCCCAGGCGACACCCTCATTAATCGTAAAAATCGGAATCCCTTCAGCCTTCAGTTCGACAGTAACCGTGCCTGTCGGCCTCTTTTCATCAATCAGGATGTATGATGTGTCAATTCCCATTGCTTCAGCCCTGGTAAGCAAGATTTTGCCAAGTTTATCCCTTCCCACTGCTGTAATCACAGCCGGTTTTGCTCCTAATTTTGCAAAATGGGCTGCAAGGTTAAGTGGAGCTCCCCCAAGGTGGGCTGAACCTTTGATAATATCGAAAAGGGCTTCCCCGAATGTAAGGACTTTAATCGGCTTCAGGATCTCTTTTTCCAAATTTTCACTCCATTCTACCAATCATATTGAGATTATATGCTCTAACTCTTATTTCGGTTTACTCCTATTAATCTCGAAAACAAAATCCTTCAGAGTACGTTTTTGCATTCTGGTTAGAGATAGACTGGATAAGACCTGGATAAGTAAGAAAAATAGATAAGGGAATTATCTTGCTTCTTTGTCAGGCTGCATTACTCCGAATATGTTTTTTTCAGTATCGAGGCAGTAAGCATACCAGCCTACACCCCTTATGGGTTTTTTTTCCATAGTTACTATGCCGCCGCTCTTCTGTATCCTTCTAAGGTATTCATCGATGTTCGGGACATCTATTGTGCAGATATATGTGCCTATCGGAGTATCTGCACCCGGTTCCCCTCCCTGCCTTTTCATCAATCCACCATCAATTCCAGGCTCGTCCGAATTGTCGGTTGTTATGTTCCAATATTCCAGCGAACCTTCCGATCTCTCTATCTTCCAGCCGAACACCTCTTCATAGAATTTTTTAGCCCTTGAAACATCTCTCGCATATATCTCAAAATATATTACTCTTAACGTGATAATTACCCCCTTCTTACTTAGATGGTTTATATGGTACTATCTGTTAGTTTAAAGTTTGTATTTTTCAGGCATATAATTCTTCAGGCCAGGAGAATTTTGTTGAGGTTTTTTACAAAATCGACTTTATAATTTAGAAACTGTAAAAAACTGTGGAATTGTAAAAAATCTAGAAGACTATAAAAAGTGTAAAAAGAGTTGCCGGAACCTTCTTCAGGAAGAAGGATGCCAGCTTTTCCTGCACCGAAATCAGATTACGGCTGCAAGGGTTTTGACTGCTTCGGGGATACGGAGGCGAATATTTAATCTGAGAGCCTTCCGGATCTCGCCCAGCATCTGAATTTCAGTGCTATCAAGTACGTTTGCCCTGTGTACAATTGTGAAATACCCGACTATAAAGACTGCGTATTCCCAGGTTGCTCCGGTAAGCAGATGAGCACTTTTAGCTGCGAGCATGCCTCCGACCATCAGGACAACAATGCAGGTCACTTTCCTGTACATTGAGGTAAATGGGTGCATGTTCTGCTTTCTCCAGGCTCTCAAAGTCATTAGGACTTCAATTGAAGCATAGGATACTGCAGTTCCTATAGCTGCACCTACCATGCCATACTCAGGTATAAGCGTGAAGTTAATTACGGCATTGATACCTGCACTTGCTACCGAGCACTTCATAAGGAAGTCCGAATCTCCGGAGGCTAACAGGGTATGGTAGTTAAATCCGAAGTATGAATTTGTTATGAACCCCAGGGCAAGGATCCTCAGGGCAGTGGCGCCACTTACATATTCCGCTCCATAGAGTTTTGTGATAAAGTACTCAGGATACACGAAGATCAGCGCAAAGAGAGGGAATGTGAGCAGGAAGCACCATTTGGTCATTACCGTATAGATTGAGCCAAGAGGCGAGATATTATTCTGACCCCAGAGCTTGGATGTTACAGGGACATACACAAAGCCCATGGAAGCAATTACCAGGGACAGGAATCCTACAAGAGGATACACTGCGTTGTAAACCCCAACGACTTCAGCCGGCTTGAAGTAGCCGAGCATTATTATGTCTATCCAGCTCATGAGGTTGAGTATGGTTGCGGTTATTAAGAGCGGGAATGAGTACCTTATCAGCTGCTTTGTCGGCTCGCTGAATTTAATTTTCCATTCCTGCTTGAATGGTGGCTTCTTTATGAAGTACAGCGACATTATACCGAAGGTAAATACCATTGAAAGCAGGTCCGCGAAGACAACTCCTTTCAGGGAAGCTCCGACAAACACGGAACCTAGGGCAAACCCGAGCAGGGATACTGGCCTTATAATGTTATAGAAGTACATGTTAACATTTGTGCGGTCGAATCCTCTATAGATTGCTACTGCCAGGTTCAGGAGTATTGTGAATGGAACTGCAAAGATCAGGATCTTCACAACAGACAGGACATGACCATCTGAATCAAAGCTATCTCCAGCCAGACTCTGGAACAGAGAAGGTGAGACCAGAATTGCAAGCAAACCTGCAATCAAACCCATTATCATGGCCGAAATTATCAATTCATGTACTTTCTGTTCCTCGTGCCTGCCCCTGAAGAACGCAATATATCTCGGCACGCCTTCATTGAGTCCAAGAGTTGCGAATGCTCCTGTAATCGATATTACGGTAAGTGCAATGGAGTATGTGCCGAAGTCGGCTGGTGTGAGGTGAGCTGTGAGTACTTTTTTGGTAATAATGTCGAGAAGCATTCCAATAAAGGTTCCTGCAAGTATTACGCCGGAACCCACAACTATCCGGTTGACTGAGTCGTTAACTGACATGTTAACTCCGTTTTATTGTGATCAGTTCCCGACTTCGGGGGTCAACGGGCAGGAGCAAGCTTCTGTTGCCTGACCACTGGCGATTGCCTGTAAACGGTTCTCGGTCAATTGCAGATTGAAGTCCAGGAGATCTTTCTTTGCAGTCTGCAGGAAAGCCAGGTTTTGCTCTTCAACCTTGCAGGTATTACCAGATAGGGTACTGGTACCGTATGGGATGGAAAATCTTATTTTAGGGTTTCGGGTTTCAAAATTTGCTGTCTCAAGTTTCTTTAAACAGCCGTGAGTTCTTAATTTGTCTAAGGTTCTGTCTTTTTGCTCAACTTCTTGTCTGGCTGCCTCGTTATGAGCTTTCAAGACAAGGTCTATGTAGGGTTTCTTGATAAGCTGCATGATTTCTTTCGACCTTTAGGGTTGGATCGGAAATTGTATTCGATTGGATCCCGGGGTCAATTTCCAGGTTGGATCGCAGGTTGAGTCCTGGTTGGGTCCCGAACTGGCTCGAATGCAAATTTTGGGTTAATCCTCGGTTGGGTGCCGAAACTTCGAGCTGGATCTTGAGTTGAATCCGGGAGGACCCCTGTTGGATCGCAGGTTGGGTTTTGGGTTGGGTTTTTTGGGTCCTGGGAATCCGTTCTTACTCAAGCACAAGCGTGGCGTCGCCTGATCAAAGCCATTGCGCTGAAACCGTTGCGCCGGATTATCACGCCGACCACGCATATCAGCCGTTTTCGCTCAAGCCTTTTTTGAAAAGGCTTGTGATCAAACTTTTTCTTAAAAAGTTTGTGTTTATCACGCCGGATAGGGTTAGGGGATAAGGTTCTCAAATCCAATGCTTATGTCGTTTTGAGAAGGATTGTGGTAGGACCCCTGTGTAATTGTAGGATGAATCCTGGGTAAGATTCAGGGTTGGTTTATAGAAGGCAGGTCTGGGTATTACCTGCCTGTGTAATTGTGATTTGCTTTCGAATTTTACAGACTTCTGTCTGCTTTTCGAAGCAGGGAATCTATTTTGAAGTTGTATTTGTAGGTCTGCTTATGAGACGCGTTGAGCCTTCTTAGTTTTTAGCTCCACAGGTGCTCGTAATCAATTTAGCCATTTCAGTTCTGGCAAGAAACTTGAAGAATAGGAACTTATTAAACTACTTTTAGGTCCCCCCAAGGTTTCCATGATGTACCTGCTCGACTAAATATAAAAGCTTTTCGGGGTCACCCTGAGCTTATCACTATGAGGTGAGACAACAGCTTGGAAGAAAACTCATTTAAGAAGTTCCTGTCAAAGCCCTTGCTGGATACCAATTCTTGCTTGGTTTTTGCTGTCGTTAACCACTAACAGTTTAAGGCAATAAGAAACCGCAGATTAAGGAAATAAACCATTAGAGAACATGGATATAAGCTGAAAATCCGATTTGCCTTTTTAGGATAATTTTAATTTCTTTCATTCAGTCAGGAGGAACCCTGATTTTGATGAGCTTTTGCTGAGACTATAACGTTCTGGAGCGAAGAAAGACATTAATTTCAGAGATCAGGTGAATCTAAGCGAAACTTTCGAATATCACCATCTGTCGGCACAATCATAAAATACTCTTTAATTTACCCACCAGAGTCATGCATAAAAGAGAGGTGAAGATTTAAAATCTTCACTTTTGTTTTTATTAATTTTTGACTTTATTTGATTCAGCTTTTTTAATCAATTAAGCTTTCTTTTCACTCATGCTGTTGCTTCTTTTCATTTAATTCAATTGACGTCTTTACCCATTCGATTGCTACTTATAATTCAATTTCATGGCTTCATTTTTCTGTACAGAAACAGGGCAAGTAGGGAGCTAAGCCCGTAAATGGTTTCAAATCCTGGGGCGGTTGCCTTTTTCTCAAGCGCTAGCTCAACATTTGCGTTGTTTATTGTGCCAGAATTTTCTACGTTAAAACCCCTGGCATCTGACCCGGAAGGCTGTGAATCAGCCGAATCGGCAACTAATACTTCTCCCTCGCTCTGACCGGTTACTGCAAAGAATGAAAATCCTGGAGGCTGTGCTGTGAAATAGAGGAAGCTGTTATCTTCTCCAGTTAGGTTTACAGGCAACAGTTCCCATTTCCCAGCATTATACGTGTTGAGCTTGATTGAAGCCTGTTCAATATGCTTATCCCGTATCCAGGTCTTCTCAACCTTAAAGCATACTACAGGTTTTTCAATATTAGCTGAGGTCGCATATTCTCCGTCCCCAATCCAGATATTGAAATACCTGTAGACCTCATCTGAAAGCGGCTCTGAAGCAAGTGAAGAATTTGCTTTTAACATCTCAACTATAGCAGTTGTCTTACCCACAGTCTTTTTTGAATTGAAAGTCAAATAAGCAACGCAGGTCTCGTTCTTCTCAAAGTCAAACTTCACCTCTCTATCGTCTGTGACAAAGGTCTCTGAGATCTCCTTACTCTCTACGTTTCTTGCAGGTTCAGGCGATACGTCTGTCGTGCTTTCATCGCTATTGTCTTCGTTGACACTTGTGTAGTTGCTTCTGCTGGTATTATCAATCTCAAAATTTGTTACCGAAAGTATGGGCTTCTCAGGCTTGGGTACTGAGACAAGTGGCAATTCATCAGAATAGATGCTGTTTGCGAGCCTGTATACAGAATCCGCAATTCCGTCTTCGTTCGCATCGTCTGCAGTTTCTGAAAACCCTGTACCATCAGGTTCTGCCCAGAAATTACCTCCAAGGTAAGGACCACCGACAATATTTACGCCTTCAGCCTTCATAATATTGTAGGCGTTTTCGGTTCCATTTTTGATATCTGCATTGACGGTGTTGTTGAAGTAGTTATTAAAAACCAGGTTGTTGTCGCTCCTGGGGCAAACAAAAAGGCCGCAAACGTCATTTGAGGAAATAACATTGCCTGAAAGTGTATTGCCTTTTGAGAGCAAAAGATAAACTCCATAACCATTATTGAGGATTTTGTTGTACTCAAGGATGCAGTTATTACATTCAGAAAGATAAATTCCTGCATAACTATCCATAGCCCCTGTAATTCCAAGCCCGCTAATTCCCACGTTATTAGCCTGCAAGGTAATTACATGATCGCTTGAGCTCGCCGCTGCAATTATTGTATCATCAGGACTCCCGGATTCCGAACTTATTACAAGGTTATCCTTGTTTACTTTTACGTTCTCGGTATACGTTCCGGGTTTTAGGAGAATCACATCACCTGAGACTGCATTATCCACTGCGGTTTGTATTGAATCTCCAGGCTGGACATAAATCTCAGCTGCAATTCCAATACCCGAGCCTAATGTTAAGAGGAAAAAAGCTGCCAATAAAATGATTAACCTGCTCAATTTAATACCCCGGTACATCCAAAGTAAGGGTTTTACTTTGATTAGTTAACCGAAAATTCATATAAAGTAATATAAGTATATTGGTTCAAATTATATTAAACTGCTAATATAAATTTACACAGTAATTGATAAATTGACCACATCTAAATCAAACTTTAAAACCTCTGTTTAAATCATTTCTTATAGTGTTCTGCGAACCCATGAAGACTGGCTAAAGTTATGAAAAATTCTATATAAATTATAAAAATAGGTTATAATGAGCTGTTTAATAGTAGATTTCCTGTATTTGAAAGAAAAGTAAACGGATTAACTGTTATTTTGTCTTAAGATGGCTTATAAGACAAAATTTAAGGAAAAAACATACTGGCTCTGGATTCTGATATATTCTTTATTTATTCCTCGGTTCACATAAAGTATCCTGAACCAACTTCAAAGTATCCTGAACCAGCGTTATTTATTAAAGCCTGCCGTCATAAGAACAATGAGATTATTGCAAGTATAATAAAGATTATAACGAGCCACTTTGCAATCTCCATTGAGAAGCCGGCAATCCCCCGTGCACCCAGTATATACGCAACCAATGCTAATATTAGAAAGACCACAGCAAGTCCTATCAAATCCGGTATGTTTAACTCCCCCATTGATTATTAACTAATAGATCAATTATTAGATTGAAGGTATTTATAATTTGACTGTCGAATTAAGTCGTTTTTTCATAAACTTACATCCTTTTAATGAAGTTGTTACTTTTAAAATTATATGAAATGTCCTAATTCTTTCCTGTTTATTACAGTTAAAACGCAAAGAGAAATAGGGAGAAGAACGAAAAAGAGGGTGGTCAATGAAAAGAGAAGATAAAGATAGAAATAAGGATAAAAAGAGAAGATAAAGAAAAAAAATAGGATGAAATAAGAGAAAAAGAGTAAAAATAATGGAAAGAGAGAGAAGATAGAAATGAGAATGAAAAAGATTGAAAATAGTTTGAGGCCAGAAAGTCTTATATAGTAATTTTCCTGGCCTCTATATAATATCTTTTCTCATTTTCCTTCCCAAGGGAAAACGATTTTCTCGGAAGGGCTCCTTTCTTTTTTATAAGAGTAAAAAACTCGCTCTTCCTTAACGGAGGAAGGAAGAAACCAGTATTTCCCTGTTTCCTACCAAGCTTTTCAACGACCTCCGGATCATGCTCATACTCAACTGAATAATTGTCAATAATCTCATCAAGGGTTTCGACCTCAAGGTCGTGTACTGGATTATCAAAAACAAGCACACCACTGCTATCCTTTGTAATAAACCCGATTGAATGTTCTTTGGCTGAAAGATCGAGATTTGAAGGGCGGTCCTGAACTCTTTCAATCCTTGCATCGAATTTCCTGAGCAACTCTTCCGGGTCAATTCCACTTACAACCCTGTGAATTGGCTCAAAGGAAAGACCTGGATCATGAATATTTACAAGCTCGACCATTGCATATCTTGCAGGATGATCTTCCTCTACAGTCCCTTTAATTTTTTCCCAGAAACTCTTTGCAGCAGCAAGGCTGTGGTTTCCATCCCCAACAAGAAGAGTCCCAAGGTTAAGAATTTTATCCGAGATATCTTTAATTATCTTTTCATTACTGATCCTGTAGCCCTTGATATGACCGCCATTTTCCATAAGGTCAAAATCATAAACCAGATTTTCTTCACAAACGAGGTCATCTGTATTCCTGGGTATAACTGTGAAATCAGGATCATTATATAATACCAGGATATGCGATAGTTCCAGTTCGGCATTTTCCCTTATCCTGATTCTTGCAGGAAGCCTTTCTTTAATGGTGCCTTCAGTTGGTCTGATAATTGAATCCAACCCATTGAACTGGTATTCTTCAAGGTCGACCGCAACCACAAGCCCGATTCTATCCCTGTCTGAGACTGAACGACTCACAAGGATAAAGCATGGGCCGTGATCAACAAGAATTTTTTTATAATCACTTAGAGTTTTATGGATCTTATTCACTCTATTTTCATCTAAAGGAAGGTATATTTCAGGATAAATGAGATTGAAAGTAGAAGGGGAATCTCCAACAAATTCTTCAACTCTTTTCCAGTATTCCAGATCCTGAGTGTGCTGATCACAGGCAATTACTGCCCACTTTTCCCAATTGTCCTTTGGAAGAAGAATGTGGGGAACGTGTAAAACCATGGTAAATTAAAAAAGAAAGAGAGAATATAAAGGTTTCCAAACTTGTTTTCTGAGTGTATGAATTAATAAGGAGTTCAACTTATTTTACCACGTCGTATCCGGCATTTTTCCACGCAGTCATGCTGCCAAGTACATTATATACGCTACTATAACCGTGCTTTTTCAAAATTGAAGCTGCTATGCTGGAACGCCGGGAACTATCACAATATATTATTGTCGGAAGCTCCTTTGGAATTTTATCCAGATTTTTTTCAAGCTCACCAACATATATATGTTGAGCTCCTTCAATGTGTCCTTCATTCCATTCTTTTTCCTTTCTCACATCCAGAAGTGTCATTTCTTCGTGCTTTTCCAGTTTATGCTTCAGATCGTGGACCGATATGAATTCTAACTTGTCTACTGGCAAAGCTCTCATATACCAGGCTGCAATCCCCCCGTTTAAGAAACCTGTAATATTGTCATAGCCCAGGCGAACCAGATACCTTACCGCAGTTTCAAGTTGTTCTTTTTCTTCCAGAATGAGAAGTATAGGCTTATCATAAGGGAGCACCCAGCCGGCAAAGGAAGGTATTCCTCCTAGCCAGATGCTGTAGCTGCTTTTTATATGCGCCCCTCCAAACGAATGGGGCATGCGGGTATCTACGACCACAGCCCCTTTTTCCATCTCAGCCCTGAACTCTCCTGGTGAAAGCTGCTTCAGAACATTCAGGCCATTAAGTAGAGGAGGACCCTGCTGATTATACTGCTCCATTCTCCTGAAGTAAGGAGGAAATTCAAGTTTTTCTTCAAGTTTGAATTTGATAAATTCTTCCTTCTCGGTCTTTTGCAGAAGAGGATTCTGGATGCGCTCAAGTCCTAGAGTACTGTAGTCCCTTTTGGCGATAGCGCCCCCACAAACCGAGCCTGCGCCGTGCGCAGGACATAGTATTACTTCGTCTCCCAGGGGAAGAATCTTGTTAAAGATGCTGTCATAAAGGTTTGCTGCCAGCCTTGGAGCCTCCTCGGGACCGTACAGGTCGGTTCTTCCTGTATCGCCTATGAACAGGGTGTCTCCTGTAAAGACCATTACCGGCTCTTTTCCTGTTTCAAGATCTGTCAAAGTATAGGATATGCTCTCATCCGTATGGCCAGGCGTATGTAAAGCAGTCAGTCTCAAAGAGCCAAAGTCGAATTCCTGACCCTCAATCAAATAGTTTCCATATTTGAAATCGACCCCCTTGCCGTGATAAATCTCTGCACCCGTAAGCTTCTTTAGTTCCAGGGAACCGATTATATAATCCTCATTTCTGTGGGTCTCAAAAATATATTTTATATTCATACCTTCTCTTCTGGCAAGATCGGCATAGACCTGACAGTCTCTGCGAGGGTCGATAACTATAGCTTCATCTTTCGAACCAATAAAATAAGAAAGATGAGCCAGACCTTCTGATTTAACTCGTTCGAATATCAAAGTAACCCCCCTTCAGCTATATTTTATACATTATGTGATAATTTTCTGCATATTGTAGACTCCTTTCTTTAATATATAACCACACACTTCATAATTTTTTCATAAAAAATATATTATGATAATTATTCAGAAAATAGAGTTACAAGTAAGAGAATGGAGATTGTAGTAGCAGAAAAGTAGAGTTATGACTGTAAAATGCAGAATTGTGACATTAAGGAAAGAAGGTTATAACAATAAAGGAAAGGGTCTTGGTAATTATACAGTTTAATATAATATAGTCCTATATGTAATTCTCTGAATCACAGCTCCTAAGCTTTCTGGAGAAGTGTAGACTGGAAGGCTTACTTTCTTGGCTATTGCACAGTCCATGATAAATGGATTACAGGGCCACCGGTAAAACCGATGGCTTGCTGTTAAAATTATCTCTTCCGGATTTGGAGGCGTTTTGCTCATTTCCAATTAAACAGACCAATTCCTCAATGGTGCCTGAATGATGCCTGTACCCACATCATCCTCTTCGCTGCCTGGGGCTAAAGAGTCAAAGGTGCCGCTAGCAATAAGTTGAGCCATCAGGCTCACGTTATTTATCCTCCCGGTCAATTCCAGCTGACGCTGTGCCCACAGGGCAGCAATACCCGCAGCGTGAGGTGTCGCCATGCTGGTTCCATTCATGCTGACAAGACCATCCGTGCCTGCGTCGGCAGAGATGACGTTAACGCCTGGGGCGGCAATGTTCACCTGATTATTTGAAAATCTGGCAACAGTATAGCCCCTATTGGATTCACCCAGTGCGCCAATGGCAACAATGCCCGTGGCGGCAGCAGGAGGTGATACCGAAATTTCGTATTTAGGTCGATTGCTTTCGTTACCGCTGGCCGCAACGATGATTGCAGATCGCCCAAATTCCCCCTGTGCTGCCACAACGCGCGCTAACTCGGTGAACAGGTTGACGTTTGCACGATACTCTTCCAGCGCCAGGGATGTCGCTGGCTTAATATCCATCCTATATTCGCGGACCAGCCAATCTACATAGCCCGGAAAATCAATTCCTAGGGACATAGAAATGACATTTGCGCCTTCATTGACTGCCCACTGGATGGCCTTGGCGAGCGTGTCTGAGGAACCCCCTCCTTTGCCCAGCACTTTGCCAATTAGGGCGCATTTAATGTTTTTGGCGATACCGATGCGGATATCATTGACGTCCTGGCCAAAAATAGTCCCTGCACAATGCGTACCATGGCCGTGAATATCATTATCGGCTTCCTCAGTGAAGTTCTTCTGAACCAGCTTCACACCTTTAAATGCAGGGTGATTTGGATCGATTCCAGTATCCAGCACAGCTACAGTGATACCAGTTCCGTCATATGGTGATTCCGATGCGCGTACTGCGTCGATTCCCCAGCATTTTGTAGCTGTTGGAGCACTGGGGCTGCCAACCGGCTCAACCAGTTTCATTGGCATAGGTTTGGCAATGGCAAGTGTTGTGGGATCTCTGCGCAGATAATTGACCTCCCGCTTTGTAAGTTCTGCATCCTCTAACTTGACGATTGGCTGGGCCGCTTCCAAGGGGAGCATTTCTGCTCGGTGTGCTCTTCCTATATCTCCCCGTGCAGGTGGTAATATCTCACTGCTTCGCAGGATAATATATTTTGTTGAATCCATACCTTTACCCTCCATTCGTATTTCGATAAAATTGTATAAACTCTAGAATAATATGCAAAAATAGTATAAAAAAAATGAAGTATATATTAAGGAGCATAAGTACTGTATATTAGTACATATCTAGGACTTATGCGGTTGCCTACTTTGCAGGCAACTTTTGAAATTTTCTCTTTTTATTCTAAGGTGTAAACTGGCTTTCTTGTAAATTGGTTAACAGCGTTTCTTATATTTCCTGTAAAAAAATAAGAACACATATAGAAACTATCTGGATTTCATTTTGATATATATGCTGAAATATAGGAAAATACAGATACTCTATTTTTTGTTTTTATCTGTAAATATACAAAAATATGCGGATCTAATTTCGTTTAATCTCGGAAAAAAGCCGAAAGCCTCATCTGCTCAATTTCCCGAATCTTATTGATTCCCCTAACGGTTTCAATTTGCCCTTTCTGATTCTGTTGCTTTTGTTGCTCTTGTCTTTTATTCGTTTTATCTTTTTCATTAAACTCCATAAAGTTATCAAAAAAAGCAATTTCACTTCCAAAATTTAGTGAATCCCTTTAATGTTCGATTGTTTTCTCCTGCCAGTTCTCGGAGAGCAGCAGGAACTCCATTCCCCTTCTCTCTTCATTCCATTCCCAGACTCCAGCCTGGTAAAAAATAGCTCCTAACTGGCTCGAGAGTTGCGCATAAGACACCTCCGGACGGAGTTTGTACAGGAATTTCCCAATGCCGTCCTTCTCCGTTCCTGTGTACAGTTTTGCAGCGTTATTCGCAAGAGCTTTCCATTCCCTGTCCTGCATGAACTCGCAGAGCCTGTCAAGATGGCGGCAGCTAATCTTATCGATTCTTGGAAAACGACTGTTTCTGAACTTCCTTTTTATGAAAAGGTTTCCTCGATTATCTATGCGCCAGGAAAAGCCCTTCGGTTTTGTACCAAGAGTTCTGGACCTAGACCAGAAGGCTGCCATCGAGGGTAAATCGGATTTTAAATATAAAAATTGTATGTTATGCTGTAATTTCTTTATTGTCTCTTCACATGTTTGTTGTATCTCTTACTCATTTGTTATTCATTATCCAGCGGTACCGGTAAATCTAAAGGCTCAATCAAAAAACTCTTTCATACAGTCTTCAGTAATCAAAAGTTCTTTCTCTAAATTTTTAAAGTTAAGGTGCACAGGCATTTAGATAAGCCCTTACAATAATCCATAGAGCAAGCCAACCAATTGCCGAAATCAAATCGTTTCTGAACTGTGTTTCCATAAACTTATATAACCCTAACATCCCATTTAATTTTTTTCATCTGTTTAAAATTGTCTGGGCTGCATTTTATTCTGCAGGAAATTTTTATTTTTTCAGTCCTTTTGTCCAGATTCCTGTGTCTGTTAATATTTTACAAATTTGACTATAAAATAAGAGAAAATATATCAGGTCATCCAGTTAGGTGAATTAAGATCCATTATTTCACAGGATTTCTACAGAGCCAGAAAAATAAATGTTACAGGATAAAGCGAACTTACTGTTTAAAAAGTTGCGTGACCTGTCAGATATGCACGGAATGTTCACTATATTTCACTATATTATTCACCTTATTATTCACCTGTGCTATTATCCATAATGTCAGTGGTTCAGAATAGTCAAATGTTCTCATTTCGATTTAGTCAACTGTTTTCATTTTCGACTCTTTAACCAGTTTCTCTAAAAGTTCATCCAGGCGTTCATAAGAGTCGTTGACGCCCTTTTCCATGTCAGACTGGAGTTCACCGTCACGATCCTTAACCGACTGGAAGACAGCTTGAGACGCCAGCCTTGTCCTGTTACCTGGCAGCGCTTCAAATCTTGCAGTTTCAAGAGCTACGTGCCCTTTTTCAGGAAGACCTTCAAATTCAAAAGTGCTGATAATTCTCTCGGGAGCTGTAACCTCATGATACACTCCGTGGAATGCATATTCATTACCGTCCTGATCTTTATGAATATATCGCCACTTACCTCCGTTTTTAGGTTCGAAAACTTCGAGCTTCATTGTAAAGCCTCGGGGCCCAAGCCACTGTGCGTAGAGTTCTGGATCAGTGAATGCTTTGAACACAAGCTCTCGCGGCGCGTCAAACTCACGTGTAATAACAATTTCCTGTTTGCCAGGTTCGGCTGAAATTTTTGTTTTCTTATTATTTGTCATATATCGACCTGCCTCTTTGTACGAGCTTTTAAGAATTAACTGACAGTTTGTTTGAGACGACTGAAAGTATGCTATCGCGCTCTTGCTTTCCTCCAGACAACATGTATCAAGCCCTGCAGTATCGAGCCGCCGCCAGAACGCGAAGGCTGCCTCCATTTTGTATACTCCTCCATTCGTCAAGCGCCTACTAAGCCTATGATTACAACCGGCTGCATCAAGATGCTAGGTTAAAATCTAACTAAGGTTTTGAAGCCACCATAAGCCATGCGTCTATAATCAAATGGTGGTTCTGCGCCTGATTCCATCATTTCCTTAATCCTTGGGTCGTTCATGACTGCCGCGTTCACCCGATCTCTGTGCTCCTTAGATTCAAAAACGATCCATGAAAAAATTACGGTCTCATCTTCGGAGGTATTGGCTGCCTTCTTGAAAGAAACCATGTCTTCAACATCCAGGTCATCGCCAATACATTCGTAATACTCCAGGGCACCAAGCTCTTTCCAAATCTCGCCGCCTCTTTGAGCCATCTCTCTGTATTCGTTTACCCTGCCTTTAGCGATAGGAATTAAAAACCCATCTACATACTTTTCCATACCTTCCATGCTCTCTCCCTTTTCCTTCTCTAATTTCCTTCTATAATTATAGCCTGACGATGAATGTCACTTACATTCTCGCCGTTACAGCATGAAGACGATACAACCGCTTGCTGGATTCACTCTTCATATCTTCGATGATTATAATTTTTTTTATTGTTTTAATTTTATTTAAATCCTTAAGTAACTATTCAGCGTACCTAAAATCAGTATATCGGCATGAATTTGAGTTGCTAAAAATGTCTAAAAGTTTAGAATTAACTAGTAGATCCTCAATTCAGTTAGAGGGCCATTACAGTTAAAAAGATTGACTGATTATAATTTCAGTTAAAAAAGGAAATTGATCTAATTATAAGCCCTTCAATGTGCTCTCTCTCCCAAACCTGGTTTAAAAAAGTTAATCAGTTATTCGACCTGTTCTCCAGTAAAGCGGAAACAAGATTTTGCTGGCTTATGAAATCTTTTTTAAACCTGAAAAATATCTCGGCATTGTCATCCGACGGTAACCGTTCGCTCATCTCGATCCATTTCCTGATTATTTCGGATTTCTTATCAAAAACAGCCAGTTTTTCAGGTGAAAATTCCTCAATCAGGTTTCTGGCAGAGGAAGCCCAGGTTATGTATTTCTTAAATAGTTCTTCCTGTTCAAGAAACTGGTCATTTGTCAACTTGAACCATCGGTAATGAAGAGGAACTGGTTCTCCTTCATAGGGGTTAGTGTGAATACCGGTGTCGTAATCCCACATTTTTGGCAGGTCTGACACACTGAAGGGTCCGATTTCTAGGAAAGGGTCATACTGAATGGGCACTGAATAGAAAAGCTTACGCAAACCCTCAAGAAGGGAATTGGATTCAGAAATAAGGTCTTCAATTTGCTTTTTAATTACTTCAGACACTCTCTGCATCTCCAAAAAGCAGTATTTCCGTTCTTTTACAGTTATCGTTAACAATATTTGTCTTGAATATTAAATAAGCTTTGAGGGATTTACCTGTACTGGGATGAAGCGTATAAGGGAAAACCACCATGGGACATCGACTATCCCCAACCGGCCTTTCAGGCTCTTATAAAAAGTGGAGAGATTAAGCCTGGCAGGGTCCTTGATGTCGGATGTGGCAGAGGCGAGAACGCAATAATGCTGGCAAGAAATGGCTGTGATGTCACGGGTATAGACATCGCTGAAAATGCAATCGCTGATGCAAACGCAAAGGCTATAGAGCGTCATGTTAAGGTAAGCTTTATAGTAGGGGATGTACTGCGGATGGACCGGCTTTTCATGGAGGGAGAATTCGACACAGTTATTGATTCCGGCCTGTTTCATGTGATGACGGATGAGGAGAGACCGGTTTTTGCGCGGCAGATATACAGGGTGCTCAGGACAGGCGGCAAATATTTCATGCTCTGTTTCTCAGATAAGGAGCCTGCCGGATACGGGCCCAGGAGAGTTTCAAAAGCTGAAATCGAGCAAACTTTCACACCTTTTTTTAATATAATTTATATAAAAGATACGAGTTTTGACTCGCGCCTCGGCCCGGACAGCAGTAAAGCCTACCTCTTATCGGCTGTCAGGAAGTGATTGAAAAAATTGATTATAGTCCTTGACGTAAGGTATTACACACATTAACTCATATTATCCTTTTATGGTGGGGAAGGAACAAATTGCTATTGATCAGAAGTTAAGTCTTGATGAGGTTAACTCCTTAATCAAACATGA
>FZPS01000175.1_pt69 | contig 150240 bp, 163 predicted proteins | sample 1817821 | NCBI WGS metagenome assembly FZPS01 (sample SAMEA104158645, study PRJEB21678) | metagenome | place: Germany | collected 2015-04-21 | reverse complement strand
ATTCTTTTTGTTGTTGCACAAATGGCAACCCGCATGCGGGGGTAGGTGTATTCTCTGTCGGGCCCATGTTGCCTCTCTGCGGTAATACTTCCCGTCTCCCTAGAATAAGATGCAGAAGAACGCAGACTATTCCAGGAAGAAGTGAGGCCCTTGGCAAAGAGCTGGCATCTTACCCCGATAACAAAACTCCTGACGGATTTAGATGTAAAGCCGCACGTGGGATTGACGGCCAAGGCCGCCCGGGAGCGCCTGCATCGTCTTGGTCCCAATCTCTTAGATACAAAGCCCCCGGTTTCACCTCTGCTTCTTTTCTTCCGCCAATTCCAGGATTTTATGGTCTTGGTTCTCTTAGGTACCGTCGTCATTTCTGTGTTTCTAGGTGAGTACCTCGATGCCACCGCTATCTTTGCCATTGTCTTTCTCAATGCCGTTTTAGGCTTCTCCCAGGAATACAAGGCGGAGCAATCCCTCTTGGCCCTGGGCAAGCTGGCCGCACCCCACTGCAAAGTACTCCGGGATGGACATAAGTCGGTTGTGGATGCCTCCACTTTAGTCCCTGGAGATATTATCTTTTTAGAACCGGGAGACCGTGTTCCAGCCGATGCGCGCCTTTTGGAAAGCCAGCTTCTTGCGGTGGACGAATCAAATCTGACAGGCGAATCGGTCCCTGTTACCAAGAACGAAGAGTACAAGGGCACACCCGAGACGCCGATTGGAGATGTCAGAAATGTCGTCTTCAAGAGCACCTTAGTTACCCGTGGTTATGGCAAGGCTGTGGTCGTTACCACCGGTATGGATACGGAGATCGGTGAAATCGCCTATCTGCTCCAAGAAAAGGGTGATGAACCCACTCCCCTGCAGAGGCGATTGGCTCAGCTGGGGAAGGTCTTGGTGCTAGCCTGCCTAGCCATTGTAGCCGTAGTTTTTCTGGCCGGGATCAGGCAAGGACTCCCCGTCTACCGCATGTTTATGGTAGGAGTGACCTTAGCTGTGGCCGCCATCCCCGAAGGATTGCCCGCGGTGGTGACCATTGCCCTGTCTTTGGGCGTCCAGCGCATGAGCAAGCAAAATGCCATTATTCGTCAATTGCCTGCAGTAGAGACCCTGGGCTGCGCTACGGTGATCTGTTCCGACAAGACGGGGACCTTGACTTTAAACCAGATGGAAGTGCAAGCCCTGTGGACACCCCAGACGAAGTGGACCTTAAGTGAAGGTAAGGGGCTAAGGGTCGATCCAGGGGTGAAGGACGCTCTCTACTACGCTCTGGTCAGCGGTTTGCTCTGCACAAATGCTGAGGCTTATAGTGACGGGACCTTCTTCGGTGAACCAACAGAGCTGGCCTTGGTGCGCCTGGGGGAGCGGAGCGGCCTGAGACAGGCTGCCTTGAAACGCACCTACAAAAAGGTGAACACGATCCCCTTTGACTCCGAACGCAAACGCATGTCTGTTCTGGTTAACGAGGGACGGGACCAATTTGTTCTGGTCAAAGGAGCACCGGATGTGGTCATGCAGCGCTGCACCCACATTCTCCTAGGTAGAGAGGTGGTACCCCTTCGACAAGACTATCGTCAGCAAGCGTTAGGAGCCCTGGAAGAGATGGCAGAGGGCGCCCTGAGGGTCTTAGCCACGGCCTATAAACCCTTGGGATCGAAAGTCCCCCCAGCATCCCAATGGGAGCAAGGCTTAATCCTAACCGGGCTGATTGGGATGCTGGATCCTCCCCGGCCCGAAGTGGCTGGGGCTATCCGGGCCGCCCGGCTAGGGGGTATCCGTACCATCATGGTCACAGGGGATCACAAAAAAACAGCGGCCGCCATCGCAGAGAGCATCGGACTGATCACGCCCTCCGCTTCCCAGGTAATGACCGGAACAGAGTGGGAGAACTTAACACCCCTGCAGCAAAGGGAAGAAATCAATTCCACCGCCGTTTTTGCTAGAGTGGCCCCTAGCCATAAACTCTCCATCGTCCGAGCTCTCCAGGCCAATGGGGAAATTGTGGCCATGACAGGCGATGGGGTGAACGATGCGCCCGCGGTCAAAGAAGCCCATATCGGGGTGAGCATGGGGATCCAAGGGACCGACGTAACCAGAGAGGCATCGGATATGGTCTTGCTCGATGACAACTTCGGAACGATCATCAAGGCGATTAGGGAAGGGCGGGGCATCTACGATAATATTCGCAAATTCATCCTCTACCTTTTGGGCTGTAATGTGGGGGAAGTCCTGACCATGCTCGCCGCCACCTTACTGGGGCTGCCGCTGCCCTTGATACCCATGCAGATTCTGTGGATGAACCTTGTCACAGACGGCCTGCCCGCCATCGCTTTGGGCCTGGATCCCCCGGATAGAGATTCTATGCTGGAGAGACCCCGCGATCCAAAGGAGGGTGTTTTTGCCCGGGGCCTGCTGCAGCGGATCCTCTTTTCCGGAACCATGATCAGCCTGGCCACCTTAGCTCTGTTCCTATTCAGTCTCTGGTATCACTCAGGCGATATACTCCGCAGCAGAACCATGGCCTTTACCACCTTGGTCCTAGCCCAGCTGGTGTTTTCCTTCCAGTGCCGCTGGGAACGCCATTCCATCTTTGAGCGGGGGATCTGGGGGAATACCTATCTCCTGGTTGCCGTCTTGCTCTCGGCAGGAGCCCAGGTTCTTATACTCTACAACTCCTTTCTGGCCAACATGTTTCAAACCATGCCCCTAACCCAGGACGACTGGATCCTGGTCGCCCTCTTTTCCATCTTCCCCCTCTTTGCTGAGACAGTGCTGCGGATGATGCGTAAAGCGGTAAAAAGACACCTTTCCCTGCTAAAAGTGTGAAACGAGGCAGGATTATTTTGCCAGAACCAGAATTGAATAGAGCAGACGTTTAGTTTGGGGGAGACAATCTTGATCAGAAGCATGACTGGTTTTGGACAAGGGGAAGCTAGAAGCGACGAATACTCGGTGCAGATCGAGGTTAAATCGGTTAATCATCGCTATTTGGACCTGTTTTTTCGCATACCTCGGCAGTACAGTCCCCTTGAGGAGGCCATGCGATCGGAGATAGCAGGGCGAATCGCCAGGGGCCGGGTGGAAGTCATGCTCACTGTGGAGGAGTTCGGCAATAAAGAGCGAATTGTACATATCAATGACGGTCTCTTGCAGGCCTATCTTCAGGCCATAGCAGCCGTCAAAGGGGAGATGGGAAGTGAGGAGGTTCCCTCCCTGTCCTTGATCCTGTCCCTACCTGGGCTTTTAGAGGTGGACGAGCCGCCTCTTGATTTCGAGGAACTGCAAAGAATCACCCTAGAGGCGATGGGCTTCGCCCTGGACGGGGTGGAGAGAATGCGGGTGGCAGAAGGGCGCCGACTTTCCGCCGATTTGCAGGACAAAGTCGAGCAGTTAGAACAGCTCTGCCTCCAACTCGCCAAACTGGCCCCCCAGGTGGTCGAAGACTACAGAGGTAGACTGAGGGAGCGTCTAGAGGAACTTCTTGACGGGACAACCATCACCGAAGAGCGCTTCTTGGGTGAAGTGGCCATCTTTGCAGACCGCGCCAGTATCGATGAAGAACTGGTGCGGATGGCCAGCCATCTTCAGCAGTTTAGAGAAACCCTGCAAACCAAGGAGCCGGTAGGGCGCAAATTGGACTTTTTGGTCCAGGAGATGAACCGTGAAGTGAACACCATTGGCTCTAAAGGCAACAATGTGCATATAGCGGGGCACGTGGTTACGATGAAAAGCGTCTTGGAGAAAATCCGAGAACAGATTCAGAACATCGAATAGTTTTGGTACACGCCAAGACAGGGCAAAGGAGGTGAGCAACGATGTCGCTACCATTTTTGAGCCAGGATGAAAAACTGGATGCGTTGAAGAAGGCACAGGAAATGAGGAGTAAGAGAGCGGAACTGCGGATGAAGCTGAAGAGGGGCAACATGACCCTCCAAGAAGTCTTGGACTCCGCAGATGACGAAGTGATCGCCAGGATGCGGGTTACCTACCTTCTCCAGTCTTTGCCGCAAGTGGGTAAAGTCACGTCTGAGAAAATCATGCGTGAAATTGGGATTAATGAGAATAGGCGAGTACAAGGTTTGGGCAACAGACAAAGAGAGCAGTTGCTGGAAAGACTAGGATAATGCGTAAGGAGCTCGATCATGGGGATACGACTCATTAACATAGGTTTCGGGAATATTGTCGCGGCAAACAGGGTTGTGGCTATCGTTAGCCCCGAATCAGCTCCCATTAAGCGCATGGTGCAGGAGGCTAGGGACAGGGGCATGCTGATCGATGCCACCTTTGGCCGACGCACAAGAGCTGTGATCATCGCAGACAGTGATCACGTGATTTTATCAGCAGTGCAACCTGAAACTGTGGCACATCGTTTGACAAATAAAGACAATCTTGAACTGAATGAGAAATAGGGAGTTGCTGCTGAATTGAAGGGAACACTAAGGAATGTCAGGGATGGTGGGGTAAAAACCAAAGGCTTTCTGATCGTTTTGTCCGGTCCGAGCGGGGCCGGGAAAAACTCTGTGATGAATGCCGTTTTTCCCACTATCCCTAACTTAAAGTACTCCATTAGCGTGACAACTCGCCCCCCTCGCCTCGGCGAGGTGGATGCAGTCAACTATTTCTTCCGTACCGAGCAAGAATTTGACAAAATGCTCCAAGACGATCTATTATTAGAGTCTGCCACCTTCGTGGGGTACCGTTACGGCACCCCCAAGAGTTTTGTGTATGAGCAGATTGATGCGGGCAATGCAGTTATCATGGATATTGATATTCAAGGCGCCGCGCAGATTCGAGAAAAGATGCCCGAAGCGGTGTTTGTGTTTTTGTTGCCTCCCACCCCTGAAGAGCTTGGCAAGCGCCTCCAAGATCGAGGATCCGATTCGGAGGAAGTGATTAAAAGGCGTTTGGCGAAATCAAGGGAGGAAGTTAAGCATATAGTGGACTACGATTACTTTATCATCAACGATGACCTGGGCCTTGCAGCAGAGCAGCTGCGGCAAATTATCTTAAGTGAATGGTCCAGAGTGAGTCGCATCGATATGGACGAACTGAGCAGAGTCTGGGAAGGAGGTCCGTCAAAGTGAAACCAGCACAAGAAGCCAATCGTTATACCGCCATTGTGGCCGTTTCCCAACGGGCCAGGCAGCTGATTGATGGTGCCGAGCCCGTGATAGAGTGTAGAGCAATGAAGCCTGTAACCATCGCCATTGAGGAGTTAAGAGCAGGCAAGATTCAATGGAAGCACAGCAAGGGTGCACAGAAATAAGAGAAGCCTGTGGTCGATGCCACGGGCTTTTTTTGGATGGTGATTGAACATGGAAAAGCCTGGGCCCCTCTATGCCGGAGTTGTTGTGGATGTACGGGTCGAAGCGGTCAATCGTGTTTTTCAATACAGAGTCCCGGAGACCTTCAGAGAACGTGTACAAATCGGTCACCGGGTTCTCGTTCCTTTTGGGCGCCGCAAAGTGGAAGGGTATGTCCTGGAGCTCAGCGGTGAGCTGGAGATCGAAGAGGCCAGGCTGAAAAGCCTCTTGGCCCTCCTGGATCCAGAACCGATCATTTTACCCTCCCTTGTTGAACTGGCCAAATGGATGGAAACATCGTATGTGGGCCTGGTATCTGAAGCCCTGCAATACATGCTGCCCCCGTCCTTTAGGTGGGGAAAGGAGAGGGTCAGGACTAAGACGGGGCAGATGGTAACCCTGCTGGAGAAAAACCCCACCCTGCCCAAGAACGCCTCGGCCCAACGACGAGTCGTCGAGATTCTCCAAAAGACCCAGGAGATGCTCGCCGCGGAACTGGTCACTCAGGCCAGGGCGAGCCACGCCACGCTGCGGGCTTTGGAGGACAAGGGGATTTTGGCTGTGGGTCAAACGACCCTAGAGCGCCCGATCAGTTGGGACCCTATACCCGATCCCAAGCTCAACCTAACGGACGAACAGGTGGAAGCCATCCGCCGCATCCAGGCCGAACTTGAGGGCGCGAAAAGGCCCGTACTCCTCCACGGTGTAACGGGCAGCGGCAAGACCGAAGTTTACCTGAACATGATTGCCGATGTGATCAAGGCTGGCCGGCAAGCCATTGTGTTAGTCCCGGAAATCGCCCTAACCCCCCAGACCCTGAATCGCTTTGCCGCACGCTTTGGTCAACGGGTCTCCCTTCTGCACAGCGGGCTGTCCCTGGGTGAGCGCTTTGATCAGTGGTGGAAAACCTACCGCGGTGAGGTGGATGTGGTGATTGGGGCCCGTTCGGCGGTGTTTGCCCCCACGCCCAATCTGGGACTGATTGTCCTTGATGAGGAGCACGAGGGAACCTACAAGCAGGAGGAAGGTTCTATTCGCTATCAAACCCGGGATGTGGCCATCAAGCGAGCGGCCTTAGTTGACGGACAGGTCATCTTGGGGAGCGCCACACCTGCAGTGGAAAGTTACCACCGGGCTCTGCAGGGACACTACTGCCTAGCCGAACTCACCGCCAGGGTGGAGGATCGTCCCCTGCCCACAGTAAAGGTAGTGGATATGCGGGAGCAGTTCGAACAGGGAAATCGATCGATGTTCAGCACCGAATTACGCCAAGCCTTGGAGGAACTTGCGGGCACCGATAATCAAGCCATCATTCTTTTAAATCGCCGCGGCTATTCCCGCTTTGTCCTCTGCCGCCAGTGCGGTCAGGTACTAGAGTGCCCCAATTGCCAGGTGTCCCTAACCTATCATAGGGACGATGACCGCCTGCATTGCCATTACTGCCTGCATCGGGAGTCCCTCCCGGGGAAATGTCCCCATTGCGCTTCTCGCTTTCTACGCCAGTTTGGTGTTGGTACCGAACAGGTGCAGCAGGTCTTGGCTAAAGAGTTTCCCAACCTGCAGGCCGTCCGCCTCGATGCGGATACAACACGCCGCAAGGGATCCCACAGGGCCATTATGAACCAGTTTGCCTCAGGCCAGGCCCAGGTTCTGATCGGAACACAAATGGTGGCCAAAGGGTTGGACTTTCCCCATGTGACCCTCGTTGGCGTCCTGAGCGCCGATTTGTCCCTGAATTTCCCCGACATCCGCTCGTCCGAACGTACCTTTCAGCTGCTCACCCAGGTGGCGGGGCGGAGCGGGCGGGGAGAGAAGGAAGGTCGCGTGATCATTCAGTCCTATGATCCTACTCATTTTGCCATTACGGCTGCCCAAAACCACGATTATCTAGGCTTTTTCCGTCAGGAGATCAGCTTTCGCCGCAGCCTTGGCTATCCGCCCTTTCGCCACCTAACCCGCATCCTGGCCAGCGGTCCCCAGCAGGAAGCCAAGGAGGCCGTGGAGGGTATCTACCACTTCCTGCTCCAGCAGGGACTCCCGGCTGAGGATCTGCTGGGACCGGCGCCGGCGCCTATTGGCCGCATCCAGGGACGTTACCGCTGGCAAATTCTGATCAAGAGTACGGGATCGATGGCAGATATCTGCCGGGCTCTTCCCCCGGTTCAGCCTGTGGTACAGGTTACAGTGGATATTGACCCCCTATTTTTACTCTGAATATGCTATAATTGAAATAGACGAAGCGAGGTGAAGCACCATGGCAAAGCTTCCTATTGTCACAGTCGGGGACCCCGTCTTGGAGCAAAGAGCAGAGGAAGTCCCCAAAATCACCAAGAAAGTGGCGAAATTGATCGATGATATGCTTGAAACCATGTATGAAGCCAATGGTGTTGGTTTGGCCGCCCCTCAGGTAGGGGTGAGCCAGCGGATCATTGTCTTGGACCCGGGGGACGGCCCGGTTATCATCGTCAACCCCGTCCTAAACGAAGCCAGTGGAGAGGAAATTGACGTGGAAGGCTGTCTGAGCATTCCTGAACGCTGGGTCTACGTGAAGCGTGCCACAGAGGTGGAAGTGACGGGTCTTAACGAAAAGGGAAAACCCCTGCGAGTCCAGGCAGAGGGCCTGTTTGCCAGGGCTCTGCAGCACGAAATTGACCATCTCGATGGAGTGCTCATGCTCGATCGAATGTTAGGTGAAGCAGAGGTCGTGCAAGTAGCGGATGAAGAAATGGCAGAGGCAGAAGAAGTGGAAGCAGCTGAAGAGGGTGAGTGAATGCGGGTTCTTTTTATGGGTACCCCGGAGTTTGCCGTACCCAGTTTACGGGCGCTTATAGACGAACATGAAGTGGTAGCCGTTGTGACCCAGCCCGATCGCAGGAGGGGGCGGGGACAGAAATATGCCTTTTCACCTGTGAAGCAGGTGGCCCTAGAACACGGCCTGCCTGTTTTGCAGCCGGAGCGGATGGGAACGGAAGAGTTACACCATGAACTCCAAGGGTACCAGGCGAATCTCTTTGTCGTTGTGGCCTTCGGACAGAAGCTGCCCGATGCAATTCTTGCCCTGCCGCCCCTGGGCTGTATCAATGTACACAGTTCACTGCTGCCCAAATACCGCGGTGCAGCACCCATCAACGCAGCTATCCTGGCCGGGGACACCGTCACCGGAGTTAGTACCATGTATATGGGATCGGGCTGGGATACTGGAGATATCATTCTCCAGGTCGAGGAGGCCATCCTACCTCGAGATACCGCTGGTTCCCTCCACGATCGACTGATGGTCAGGGGGGCGGAACTCCTCCAGGAGACTGTTCGCCAAATCGCAGAAGGCCGGGCACCCCGCATACCCCAAAACCACTCCCAAGCTACCTTCGCCTTTAAGCTGGCCAAAGAAGACGCCTTTTTTGGTTTTAACCGGCCCGCGGAGGAGCTGGATCGCCTGATTCGAGGAATGAACCCCTGGCCTTTAGCTTACACTGAGGTAAGGGGAGAAAAGGTGAAGATCTGGGAAGCCCTTCCCTGCTCCCAAGGGGGAACCCCAGGTAAAGTCCTGGCCCTGGAGGGATCAGGCCTGCTCGTTGCCTGTCAACAGGGATCGCTGTATCTGCAGCAGGTGCAGCGACCAGGCGGCAGGGTTGTCTCAGGTGCAGATTTTGCCAACGGCTTACGACTCTCTATTGGAGACATATTGTAAGTATAGAGAAAGGAGAGGGTGGAATGTTCTACGATCCTACTTTTATTTTCGTTCTTCCCGCATTGTTTTTTGCCATGTGGGCGCAGTTCAGGGTGAACAGCACCTTTAGCCGCTACTTAAGGGAACGTTCCTATGCAGGTTTCACAGGAAGCCAGGTAGCCCGGCGCATCCTCGACGAAAACGGAATGCGCGATGTGAGCGTGGAACGTATCGGCGGTCAACTCAGCGATCACTACGATCCCCGGTCGAAAACCGTCCGCCTATCAAACGAGGTGTACAGTGGCACCAGTGTGGCCGCCTTAGGAGTGGCAGCCCACGAAGTGGGCCATGCCCTGCAGCATGCTAGGGACTACGGACCCCTGTCCCTAAGGACCAGCCTTTTTCCAGTGGCAAGTATCGGCTCGCAAATGGCTTTTCCCTTGTTTATGATTGGCTTTTTGTTTAGTTTCGACGTTCTGATGCTGGTGGGGATCTGGTTTTTCATTGCAGCTTTGGGTTTTCAGCTGATCACGCTGCCTGTGGAGTTTAACGCCTCAAGGAGGGCCCTGGCCCAGCTAAGTGAGGGCGGCTTCCTCACTGGCGCCGAAGTCCCCAAGGCCAAGGCAGTACTCAATGCGGCAGCCCTGACCTATGTAGCGGCAGTCGCTGTCTCGGCCACACAGCTGATTCGTCTGCTCCTGCTCAGAGGATCGCGGAGACGCTGATGAAGCCTGTCACCAATCCTCGTCAGCTGGCCGTCTTGACCTTACATGAACTGGAGGAAAGAGGGGACTTCCTACGGGAAGTCCTCGATTTGCATTTGCGCCAAAATGCCCTAAGCGTCCTTGACCAGGGCCTGTACACCGAGTTGGTCTACGGAACAGTACGCATGCGCCGCAACCTCGACTATATCTTGTCCCAGTTTAGCTCAAGGCCCCTGGAGAAGCTCGATGGCCATATCCTGCAGCTTCTGCGTACAGCCTTGTACCAGATTCTCTACCTTGATCGGGTACCCCCGGCCGCAGCAGTGAACGAAGCGGTCAAATTGGCGCGCCATTTTGGCCATGAGGGAGTGGCCAAGTTCACCAATGCAGTGCTACGCCAAGTGCAGCGCAAACAGAATACCATTTTCTATCCCTCGATAGAAGACGACCCGGTCGAGCATATCGGACTGAAGCATTCTTTTCCCTCCTGGATCGTAAAAATGTGGGTCGAAAAATGGGGGAGTAAAGAGGCAGCTCGCTTGTGCCAGGCCATGAACGAGGTGCCCCAGATGCATCTGCGGGTGAACACCCTGAAGACATCCCCAGCGGAGGTACGATCCCATTTCGAAGGGCAGGGGGCCACTGTGCAGGCCGGCCGCTATCTGCCCGAGGTCCTCCAGGTCCGGCCGGCTCACCTTGTGGTCCATGACCCATGGCTGGAGCAAGGTATGTACTACATTCAGGATGAAAGCAGCGCCCTGGCCGCCCATGCCCTCCAGGTTGAGCCGGGGCAGAGGGTGTATGATCTATGCAGTGCTCCTGGGGGAAAAGCCACCCACCTCGCCCAGCTGATGGAGGACCAAGGTCAGATCCTGGCCCTGGACATGAAGGAAAACCGCCTGGGTTTGGTGAAGGAGAACGCTGCCAAGCTTGGCATTTCCATTATTGAGACACGCCAGGGCGATGCAACCCAAGACCTTGGTTTACCTCCCGCCCAGAGAGTGTTAGTCGATGCACCCTGTTCCGGTCTTGGCACCATGCGTCATCGTCCCGATATCCGCTGGCGAAAAAAACCCGGGGAAATCCTGGAATTGGCCCTGCTCCAAAAAAAGATCCTCCAGGCCGCAGCCAACTATGTAGCCCCCGGAGGGCTCCTGCTCTATTCCACCTGCACCTTAACGGCAGATGAAAACGAAGACGTAGCTACGTGGTTCTTAGACACCCATCGCGATTTCCAGGGGCATCCCCTACCTTCCTGGTTTCCCGCCTCCCCCGAGCCCAGCTGGACTCGGACCTTTCTTCCCCATAAACACAGTCTAGATGGGTTTTTTGTGTCGGTTTTTATAAAATATTGAGTAAAAGAATGATTACCAATTTAGCAGGATATCCAAATTGTTCGTCGAATTTCCTCTAGCGAAACGTAAAATGGGGGGGCTGTGGGTGCGAATTCTTGTCGTGGACAACAATGTGGAGCTTTGTCGCGTACTGCAAGCTTATCTGGACGCCGAGCACGACCTAGAAGTCGTAGGCATAGCTTACGACGGTGAACAGGCGTTAACCCAGATTCAGAGTCTGGAGCCTGATGTCGTTTTGTTGGATATCACTATGCCCCATCTAGACGGGGTAGGGGTCTTGGAAAGGCTACATACTCTGGATCTGAGGCGTAAACCCAAAATCTTGGCCATCACAGCGTTCAGTACCGATGGACTGCTGGCGCATTTGATGGCTCTCGGTGCTGACTTTTTCTTGGTGAAACCCTTCAAATTGGATATTCTGGCCCAAAGGCTGCGGCAGTTTGCCCAGGCCGACCCGAAAATGGCCGCCCTGGAGGAGGCTCCGACTTCGGAGACCCGACTCACCGCCGATCAGCGGGTGACCAGGCTTTTGCATACCATGGGGGTGCCGCCCCATTACAAGGGGTTTTCCTATCTAAAAGAGGCGGTACTGATGTACAGCGATGATGGTTACTTCGCAGGAGGACTGACCAAAGAACTCTATCCAACCCTGGCCAAGAAGTACCATACCACGGCCAGCGGAGTGGAAGCGGCCATTCGCAACGCGGTGGTAGCAGCGTGGGAAAATGGTAATCGCGAGTTCATCCGCAAGCTCTGCGAACCCTATTGCCGAGAGCGGATGCCAACCAACTCCCTGATTATTGCCAAGGTGTCCGAAGAAGGGCGGGCACACTAGCATATCCTCAGGGCGCGCATCCCCCGCAGATCCTGGTTACCCGTTGACAAAGGGGTCTCTTGGGGTTTATACTAAATCTGCGGGGCGTGGCTCAGTTTGGTAGAGCATCGCGTTCGGGACGCGGAGGTCGCACGTTCAAATCGTGTCGCCCCGACCAATTTTTCTATGAACCAGGTGCTGATCTGGTTCTTTTTGTCTGTTTAGGATCTCTTCCGCCTCAATGGCCAGCTTTTCCCGGGCAAAGAGGAAAAACTTCCGCAGCGTCTTTTCCAGGCGGGCGCGATACGCCTCGGAGTGGTGCATACTACAGATGTAGGAGTCCACTTGCTCTCTTGTCGTGTTGGCTAAAAGAAAACGCAGAAAGCGTGAGGCGTCCCCTAGATAGTACTCTTCCGAACGAATACCCTGATCGAGAAGGTACTCGACATAGGCGGTGAGAAAGTGTATCTTGGCTCGTTTACTCATTCTGGCACCCCTTGCATTGGAGGTTCATACATGGAACTGCTCGGGCTTTTTCCCGAAGAAATCAAAGAGTGGCTGCAGAGTCACGGAATCCCCGCCTTCCGGGGCGATCAGATCTTCTCTTGGCTGCACAAACACGCTGTAGAGCGCTTCGAGCAGATGACAAATGTACCTGGAGATGTGATCCTGCGTCTCCAGGAAGCCTTCGGGACGCCGTGGCCCCTGGAGCTTGCAGCGAGGCGCAGATCCTTGGATGGAACGGAAAAGTATCTGTTTGCCCTCAAGGACCAAACCACAATCGAGACAGTCTATCTTCCCGAGGAGGAGCGGCAGACGGTCTGCCTTTCGACCCAGGTTGGCTGCGCCATGAACTGTTCCTTTTGTGCCACGGGTCAAAGCGGCTATGTGCGCAATCTCTCGGCTGCAGAAATCGTGACACAGGTCTTGTGGCTAGAGCACCAACTGCGCGCCTTTGGCAAGAGTATTACCAATGTCGTCTATATGGGTATGGGAGAACCACTGGCCAACTACGGGGCGGTCCTGCGCTCGGCCCACTTGCTGAACCATCCCCAGGGACGCAATTTGGGTGCCAGGCGCCTAACCATCTCCACTTGCGGCCTGGTGCCGCAAATCAGGGCTTTGGCCAACGAAGAGCTTCAGGTGAATCTAGCCGTCTCCCTGCACGCAGTGACAGACGCTGACCGCTCCAGGATCATGCCCGTCAATCGGCGTTTCCCCCTGCAAGAACTGCTGCAAGCTTGCGATTACTACACGCAGCAAACAAACCGCCGCATCTCCTATGAGTATGCCCTAATCGGCGGCGTTAATGATTCGCTGGCAGCAGCGCACCGCCTGCGCCAACTGCTTCAGGGCCGCCTCTGTCATGTGAACTTGATTCCCATCAATCCCGTTGGAACCGAAAGGAGACCGTCCATGGCGAAGGTGGCCCAGTTTGCTAAGGTTCTGGAAGAGGGGCGAGTTCCCGTATCCATTCGCAAGGAGCGGGGGACGGACATTGAAGCAGCATGTGGCCAACTACGTCAAACCCAACTACAGGAGTGACAAATTTGCTGGACCGGTTCAAAGCGCGGATCGCAACAATAATCGCTGGATTAAAAGGGAAACCCTCAAGGCAGGACGAACATAGAGAGGATAGAATCGATGATCTGGGCCCCACCAAAGAGTACAGGCGCACCCCTACTCCTAAGATGCGCCTGGAGGGGCGAGCGTATCTCCTGACGGAGTCAGGAGCCATTATGCTCCAACCAGGGTTTTCGGTGGGGCGGGGCGAGAGCTGTCACCTCAAGCTTACCGATCCTGGTGCCAGCCGAGTCCATGCCAGTTTCACCCCGGTGGGTGCGGGGTGGTTACTGAAAGATAATGCCAGTAAGAACGGAACCTTGTTAAATGGAAAGTCCATACGCAGCGCTGTACTGAAGTCAGGTGATCAGATCCAAATTGGGCAGACGATGTTGATCTACGAGGAGAGATGAACATGGCCCTGATCCACTGGATAGCTAGGGCGATTGTAGTGGTTTGGCTGGTGAGAATTGTCCTTCAGTTTGTCAAAGCTATGCTCGAAGAGCTAAAGTAGGAGTGTTAGCCGTGGATGTAAAGTCAGCAACAGATGTGGGACGTGTAAGGGAAAATAATGAAGACGCCTTTTGGGTCGCCTCAAACTGCCTTGTTGTCTGTGACGGCATGGGGGGACATCAAGCTGGAGAAGTAGCAGCGGCCATGGCAATCCAAACGGTCTCAGAATTCCCCTTTCGCGGTCAAGACCCCGAGGAGGAAGTAATGGCAGCCATTTGGCAGGCGCAGGAAAAGATCGCCCGCGCCTCTGCGGAAAATGCAAGCTACAGCGGCATGGGGAGCACCATCACGCTGGTCTGGATCTCCGAACCCGGCCAGGACGGAATCTCCCGGCTGACCTGCGGGCATGTGGGGGACAGCCGCTGTTACGTTTACTCTCAAGGGGTCTTGGAGCAGATCACCAGTGACCACTCTGTCGTTGGCGCCCTCCTTCGTTCGGGCAATATTACCTCTCTCGAGGCCCGTGTCCATCCCAAGAAGCATGTCCTTACCCAGGCTTTAGGTTCCCCGGATGTCAAAATTGAGCTGATCTCCAGGGATCTCGAACCTGGGTCCCTGGTCCTGCTCTGCACCGACGGCCTCAGCGACCTTGTGGATGACTCCCAGATCGCAAACATACTGCAGAAAGGCTTTGACTCCAACGACTTGGCCCAGGATTTAGTGGACCTAGCCAACGCAATGGGTGGAATTGATAACATTACGGTGATTGTGGCCGAGGTGTAGCCAAGGAGGAATTTCCGTGATCAGAACCCTCTATCGTGCTTGGTTGGAGTTTACCAGTTGGCTTGCGGCCCTCATCTTATGGCTGTTCCTCTTGCAGGGTCAAGTGTACTGGTGGCAACCTTTGCTACTTTGGGTTACGTTCATGGTCCTCTTTTTCCTAACTCGGGCCTGGGGGTATGACCCCGGGGCGATGCCCTTTACGGCCGTCTTGGCTTTGACGGGATGGGCGTTTCTAACCCGTCTCAATCCCACCTGGGCCACAGCGCAGTTCTGGGGAGTCCTGGCGGGCTCAGCAGCGTACCTGGTTGGTATCTGGGTGGGTTCCCGCAAACTGTCCTATCCGCTCTTGTGGGCCTCTGCGGCTCTGGGTCTGGTCTTCGTCACCGCCCTCGTTGGGGAAAGCGCAGGTGGAGCCAGAGCCTGGTTACGGGTGGGGGGACTCCGTTTTCAGCCGGTGGAACTGGCCCGCATTGCCCTTGTGATCTACCTGGCACAAGCTCTCAGCCAAGGACGTTCCAAGTACGAACTGTATGCAATCTTAACTGTTTTCTTCTCAGTCTTAGCCTGGCAAAGAGACCTAGGACCTGCCCTTCTAGTCTTCTTTGTATTTGCTTGGATGTCCCTGGCCTGGAAGTTTACCTGGCCCAAGTTTCTCCTCTATCTGGCGGCGACGGCGGGGGGCTTTGCAGCTGCATTCTATTTTTTCCCTCACCTGCGCACTCGGGCCATCGCCTGGCTCCGGCCCTGGGACTATTTGGACAGTAAAGGGTATCAGATCCTCCAAGGCCTCTTTGCTCTGCGAAGCGGCGGCCTGGTAGGTCAGGGACTGGGGGAAGGGATGGACTATGTGATTCCCCAGGTGCACACGGATTATCTGTTTGCAGTCATCGGGGAGGAGTTTGGACTCTTGGGCACCCTGGCCCTCTTAGTTGCCTACCTGAGTTTGGCCTTTTGGGCTATGCAGCTGCTGCAGGACGTTCCCGATCAGACTCTCCGCCTGACAGGACTGGGCCTGAGCCTGCTCCTCCATATCCAGGTGTTTATGGTGGTAGGGGGCATCTTGCGGATTGTACCCTTCTCCGGTATGACCTTGCCTTTGGTAAGTTATGGATCCACATCCTTAGTGGCACAGCTGGCCCTTTTGGGCCTGGTCACAGGTCTGGGGCAAAAAAGGAGCGTGGAGTAAGGTGCGCAAATCCTTCCTTGCTCTGCTCTGCATGTACGGGCTCCTTTTCGCCGGCTTATTCCATTGGCACTTAATCGCTGATCTGCAGAATCATCCCGCCAATCCCCGCTATTATTATATGTTTTCGCGAGACAGGGGCAGGATCTACGACCGTAACGGGCTGATTTTGGCCACATCGACGCCTCTGGAGGGTGGCGTTTATCAGCGCAGCTATGCCACGCCGTCCCTCAGTCATGTGCTGGGCTATTTTCACCAGCGCTACGGGATGACGGGGTTGGAACGCCTGTATCACGAGGATTTGAGTATGGGCCGTACCCTTTTGACCAGCTTGGATTGGAACTTGCAGCAAACCGCGGAAGAGCTTCTGCAAGGTTTAAACGGTGCTGTTTTGGCCATTCGGCCCTCCACAGGTGAAGTCTTGGCCCTGGTATCGTCACCGAGTCTGGACGGAAATGCCTTGGATGCCAATTGGTCAGATTATCTTGATGATCTGCGAAGTCCTTTCTTGAACCGGGCCACCCATGGTCTGTACCCCCCGGGGTCCATTGTGAAACCCATTATCTATGGGGCGGCCTTGGAAAAAGGCAACGTCGATCGCTTCAGCCTGTGGCTGGATGAAGGATCGTTGGCACTGCAAAACCGCACCATCCGCAACTCGGGAGGGAAAGCCCACGGCAATATCGATCTCGATCAAGCCCTGGCGCTTTCGTCCAATGTGGTCTTTGCCCAATTGGCCCTGTCTTTAGGAGAGGGACTCCTCCAGGACCTTAAGGCCTTTGGTCTAGGGCAGGAAGTGGATTTCGAACTGAGCAACTTAAAGGGGACCGTCCCTGCAAAAATTGCCTCTGCCTATGACGGGGCCCAAATCGGCATCGGGCAGGGGGAGCTTTTGGTCACTCCCCTGCAAATGGCGGTGGTGGCCCAGACGATAGCCAATGACGGGGTGATGATGCGTCCCTTCCTGGTGACAGAAGTGCGCGGGGGGCTGAAAATGCGGCAGATTACCCGGCCCCGGGCCATAGGGGAGATTTTGCCCCCAGCTGTGGCCCATGCTCTGCAAGAGGCCATGGCCTTGGCGGCCCGTCAAGGTACCGCCCAAACAGATCTGTCTTCCTCCCTGGACTATGGAGGCAAAACGGGTACCGCCGAGATGAGCCAGGGGCAGGACCATGCCTGGTTCCTGGGATTTGCGCCGAGCACAAATCCCCAAGTGGCCGTGGCCGTCTTGGTGGAACGGGGCGGGTCCGGCAGCGCCGTAGCCGCGCCGATTGGTGCTAAGCTTTTGGCGGCTGCACTGAGAATGGATGAGTAAGAACCGATAAAGGGTGAGATACATGATTGGGGAAATCTTGGCCAATCGTTATGAGATTTTAGAAAAGGTCGGCGATGGAGGAATGGCCTTGGTGTACAGTGCCAAGGATCATTTGCTGAGCCGCGTTGTGGCCGTGAAGATTCTGCGAGCCCAATTTGCCCATGACGAAGAATTCGTGGAACGTTTTCGGAGGGAGGCCAGGTCGGCTGCGAGCTTGTCGCATCCTAATATTGTCAATATCTATGATGTGGGTGAGACCGCCGGTGTCCACTTTATTGTGATGGAGTATGTACAGGGGAAAAACCTCCATGATCTGATCCGGGAAAAAGGACATTTTTCCCAGGACGATGTAATCGATGTGGGCCAGCAAATCGCCATGGGTCTAGCCCATGCCCATTACCACGGAATCATTCATCGGGATATTAAGCCCCACAACATTCTGATCACCACGGAGGGTCGGGTCAAAGTAACCGATTTTGGTATTGCCCAGGCTATGTCCTCAACCAATCTAACCCAGACAGGCATGGTCTTAGGTTCTGTCCACTATTTCTCGCCAGAACAGGCCCGGGGCGTCAATATCCAGGCCGCCAGTGATCTCTATTCCTTAGGTATCGTGCTTTACGAAATGATCGCAGGCCATACTCCCTTTAAAGGTGAATCCCCCATTGCCATTGCCCTCAAGCAAATCCAGGATCACCCCCTGCCCTTAAGGGACCTGCGGCCTGATCTCGACGGTGAGCTGGAGGATTTGGTGCTGAAGCTCTTGAACAAGGAGCCCAAGGCCAGACCAGGAAGTGCAGAAGAGGTGGTCAAAGCCTTTCAGAGAATAAAACGACGCAGGGACGCTATTGGAGATATGCCAGGTCATGAGGACCAGACGATGCCTCTGCCCGTGACAGGCAAGCCGTGGATAGGAGGCTTTGGATTGGCAAATCGAAAGAAGAAAAGTAACAAAAAGCAAACCAAGGGTGCATCCGCAAAAGACCGCGTGCCAAAAAAAGGACGGATCGTCCTGATCATCCTCCTGCTCCTGCTGGGTATGGGATTTGGCGCAGTGCGCCTCATTCCCAAGCTGCTCTTCCCAGACGATGTGCGGGTTCCGGATGTGGTCGGCCTCTTGGAGAACGACGCCCGGCGAGTCTTAGGAGAAGCCGATCTTGTGCTCAAAGTGGAACAGTCCCTCTTTGATAACGAGGTTCCCGCCGGTCATATCATCAGCCAGGATCCTCTGGCGGGACGGATGGTCAAACAACAGCGGGAAATATTGGTTCGGGTTAGTATGGGCGCAGAAGAGGTGGAGATGCCGTCCGTGCTTGGGCTCACAGCCCGAGAAGGCAAGCTCGGATTAACCCAGGCAGGATTTGTGCTGGGAGAAGAAGAGGAAGCCTACGATCCTGAAGTCCTTCCTGGACTTGTTCTGGAACAGTGGCCCGAACCCGGTGAAATTGTTCTGAAGGGGACCGCAGTCAACCTGGTGATCAGTAAAGGCCAAGAGAGCCTGCAGTTCTTCGCGCTGCCTGATTTCCGAGGACAAAACTTTGAACTGGTCAAGGCGCAGATTGCCGAACTAGGCCTACCCCTGGGAAATTCCTGGCCTGAATACAGCACAATCTATCGCCCCGGTGAGGTGGTGGAACAAAATCCAGCCCCCGGCACCCAGGTTCAACCCGGCTATTCCATTGATTTCGTCTATTCCCAGGGCACCGCTTCGCAAACGCCCGAACCGCACACGCCCGCCGATCCTAGGGAAGAACCCCAATGGACCCATGAGAATCTGTGGAAGACGGTGGAGGTCACCATCGACGTTCAGCCGGGGGCCGATCAAGAAGTCGTGATCTTGGTCATCGACGATTTTGGCGCTCGGGAAGTATACAGAGACACACATAAGGGCGGCAGCCGCATTGTCCGCACCGTCCAGGGCAGGGGCCAGGATGCTAAAATCCAGGTCTATATTGGCGGTCGCCAGTTCTTCGATCAAGCCTTTTCGGAGTAGCCCATGAAAGAGGGGATTATTACCAAGGGTGTCGGTGGAACCTATGAAGTACAAACAGACTCGGCCGTGCTTTCCTGCACCTTAAGGGGACGGCTGCGCCTGCGGGACGATCGGGTCTTGGTCGGCGATCGGGTCGAAGTCTCCCTGTTGCCGGGGGACGGCGGCCGAGGTGTGGTGGAAAACATTCTGCCTCGCCACAGCGAGTTGGTGCGACCGAGAATCGCCAATGTAAATCAAGTGGCCGTTGTCTTTGCAGTGGAAAATCCCCCTCCCAATTTCTTGCTCTTGGATCGGATTTTGGTCCAGGCGGAACTGCTCCAGCTCTCCAGTGTAGTGGTGATTAATAAAGGGGATCTTCAGCCAGAGGTCGCCCAAAAGCTGGCCCAGGTGTATTCCAGCATTCCTTATCCTACAGTCGTGACCAGCGTAATCGCGGATCAAGGTCTGGACAGGTTCCGGGAACTGCTGCGGGGCAAGATCACAACCTTAGCAGGTCCATCGGGCGTGGGGAAGTCATCCCTCTTAAACGCTCTCGATCCCAGCTTAAGCCTGGAAACGGGAATGGTTAGCGCCAAAGCTCAAAGGGGCAGACACACAACCCGCAGCGTCCAGCTGATCTCCCTAGGGGATGGATATGTGGCTGATACCCCAGGTTTTTCCCAGCTCACTTTATCTGCGGATCAAGAAGGCGAACTGCAATATGCGTTCCCGGAGTTTCTCCCTCATATTGAGGGGTGCCAGTTTCGCGGCTGTTTGCATCGGCACGAACCGGGTTGCGCAGTGAAGAGAGCGGTAGAGCAGGCAGAGGTTCTGCCCCGGCGCTATCAACACTACCTCACCCTGCTTGAAGAAGCCAAACCCCGCTACTAGAGAGGAGTCCTTCCATGCACATAATCATCAGCCCTTCCATTTTGGCAGCAGATCTAAGTAATTTGCGATCCGAGCTGAAACGAGTTCCAAATGCCGATCGCATCCATATCGATGTGATGGACGGCCGCTACGTGCCCAACATCAGTTTTGGTCTACCCGTGGTGCAAGCGGCGCAACGTTCCACCCATCTTCCCCTTGATATTCATCTCATGATTGAAGAACCCCAGCGTTATCTGGGGGATTTTGCCGCAGCCAGGCCCGAAGTCCTCACCGTGCATTATGAGGCCGTGCCTCATCTGCAGGGCACGCTGAGGCAAATCCGGGACCTGGGAGTGAAGGCCGGCGTCTCCCTCAACCCCCATACACCTTTGGATGGTCTGCAGTATGTCCTCGACGATCTAGATCTGATCTTGGTGATGACCGTGAACCCGGGTTTTGGGGGACAGAGCTTTATCCCGGCCATGCTCCAAAAAGTGAGGGACTGTCGATCGATGATCGGTCCAAGGCAAATCGAGCTGCAAGTGGACGGAGGAGTGAGCCTGGAGACACTGCCCGATTTAGCTCAGGCCGGCGCCACCAACTTCGTAGCTGGATCCGCCGTCTTTGGAGCAGAAAACCCTAAGGAATATATCGAACAGATGCGGTCTTTAGCGGAGCAAGGATGACCTTGCTCTTTTTTTGGATAGAATTATGCAAAAACTACATTGTCATGCTTGACAAATCTGATAATTTAGCATATCATGGTATTAGCCTTGGCGGACAAAGAAATACATACAGAGAGGGGGTATGGAGTTCGGCAGCGATCACCCACAAAATAATACCACTCCCTGGGCATGGAGAATTCGCATGTGCCTGCGAGACCGTAGGCAAAGGAAAGCAGTCCGCTAGTATGGCGCCGCGGGAGCATCTTGGACGCCCAAGATGCTCCTCATTATTTCTGCCGTTTTAGCAGGATTTCCCCCCTAGGAGTAGAAATGAATAGCAAATGAAATAGTTCCGCTAGGGGTGCTTTTGCTGAGACTGGGCGTTTGGCCCTAACCCTTAGAACCTGTTGGTTAATGCCAGCGTAGGGAAGCGGTAGACCGAGACATGGACCGCTGGATCCATGTTTTTTCTATACCAGTGCCAAGAGCGGACATACTGACCAACAAGGAGATGATCATCGTGGGCAACAAAGACCTTCGAATCATGATGGAGACTTCGCTCTTGGTAGGAGCGGCCCTGCTGTTATCGTTTTTGCGACTCTTTCGCATGCCCCAGGGGGGCAGTGTATCTTTGGAGATGCTGCCCATTTTCCTGCTAGCCTTCAGGCATGGGGGAAAAATGGGAATGCTCGGCGGGGCCATGCTTGGTTTTCTCAAGCTCCTGCTATCACCGTACATTATCCATCCCATCCAGCTTCTCTTGGACTATCCTGTTCCTTTTCTAGTCCTGGGCGTGGCCGGATTCGGTCTTTTACGCCAATACCGCCTGCTAGGTGTAGCCACGGGTGCCCTCTTGCGCTATGTAACCCATGTCGTGGCAGGAGTGGTGTTCTTTGCAGAGTATGCCCCGGAAGGAACACCGGTTTTGTTGTATTCGGCGGGATATAATGCATCCTATCTCATTCCAGAGGCAGTGATTACGGCGGTAATCATCGTGCTCTTGGGCAGACGGAGGGAGATTTTTGAACCGCAGTATAAGTAGACCTGCACTGATTGTGGCTTCAGGCGAAGATGTGCCTAAGGAGCCCCCTGCACTGAACGACGGGAACACGCTGGTGATCTGCGCCAACGGCGGGGCGAAGCTTGCCCGTTTGTGGAATCTGACCCCAGGGCTTATTTTGGGAGATCAAGACTCACTGGACGCATCCAGCAAAGAGTATTGGCTAGCCAAGGGAATTCCCTTGCAGAGCGTATCGGCGGTAAAGGATGAAACTGATCTGGATCTGGCGGTGCAGTATGCCTTGAACCAGGGAGCTGACAGCCTCACCCTGGTGGGCGGCTGGGGCAGCCGCATCGATCACTCCTTGGGCAATGTGGAGCTTTTGTATCGCCTTGCCCTCCTGGGGATTCCCAATCAACTCCTCACCCGGGACCACCGCCTCAGCGCGGTGTGCCGCGGCTACAAGACCCAGGTCCGGCAGGGGAGCATTGTTTCCCTCCTGCCCTTAAGCCCGGAAGTGTCGGGCCTCACCACGAGCGGACTTTTGTATGCCTTGGAGAAAGTGACCATAAGGAAGGGCAGTACCCTCACAATTAGTAATGTAGCCACCGCCACAGACATTTCTGTGGAGATGGCTAACGGAGTTCTTTTGATCATCATGGAGCAATAAACTACCCCTAGGAAAACCTAGGGGTATTCATGTCATCAAACAGTTAAACTGGGGCAGTGCTGCCCTGTGGGAGCTCGAGCCTAGACAGAACGTTCTACTTTTCCGCTTTTTAGGCATCTTGTACATACATAAGCGCGTCTAGGACTACCATTGAGTACGATGCGAGCTTTTTGCAGGTTTGGTTTCCAGTCGCGGCGGTTCTTGTTCTCCGCGTGGCTTCTCAGGTTACCGAAAACTGTACCCTTATCGCATATCACACACCGTCTGGCCATGTTTCCTACCCCCTTTGACCAAGTTTCCATAACGAGTTTTATTGTAGCACAGCCTTTTCCCAAATGCAAGCGGGCAATACCGTCTTTTTACAAAAACCTTTACATTCCAAGGTCAAATGGTTAGAATAGGTGTGATAGAATCTGGCCCAATTTGGTAATGTCTGAGGAGGGAACAATTGTGGCCCAAGAAATACAAGCCCAATTCGGGAAAGTGTCCATTCGTGAGGAAGTGATTGCCACCATTTCGGGTGTAGCAGCCATGGAATGCTATGGGCTGGTCGGCATGGCCCCACGAAGTATCCAAGATGAGTTAACCGACTTGCTTCGCCGCGACAATTTTGAGCGCGGTGTAGATATCCAGTTCAATGAAGATAGTGTCACCATCCAACTCTACATTGTTGTGGAGTACGGGGTGAAAATATCGGAAGTGGCTCGGAACGTGCAAGAGCGGGTTAAATACGCTGTTGAAACCATGTTGGGCCTGAAAGTTGACGCTGTCAACGTGAAGGTACAGAGTGTGCGGGTTACATCCGCCAAGAGAAAGTGATCGGAGGAACTGTTTTGGACGCTATTTCGGCTATAACTCTAAAAAACATGCTGCTGGTTGCCGCTCACAATCTAGATCAGCAGAAAGATATGGTCAATGCCCTCAATGTCTTTCCCGTCCCCGACGGTGACACGGGGACAAATATGTCCCTCACCCTCAATTCCGCGCTGAAGGAGCTCGATCGAGGCGATATCTCGAAAATCCCTCGCCTAACCTCCCTCTTAGCCCGGGGTTCTCTCATGGGTGCCAGGGGCAATAGCGGCGTGATCCTATCCCAGTTCTTCCGGGGATTTTCCGACGGCCTCGCCGATGTAAAAAACGATGCCAGCGGAGAAGACGTGGCTCGTGCCTTAGTCTCTGCCTCTAAGACCACCTACAGGGCGGTCATGAAGCCGGTGGAAGGGACCATGCTCACGGTGGCCCGTGTTGCCTCGGAGTATGCACAAGAAGCGTCGGAAGAGGGAGCTAATGCCGTCGATGTGATCCGAGCAGCCTTGAAGGGAGCCCAAGAATCCCTGGCTAACACACCGAATATCCTGCCGGTACTGAAGGAAGCGGGCGTGGTGGATGCGGGAGGACAGGGACTCGTCTGCATTTTTGAGGGTTTCTTAACAGGTTTGACCACCTCCCCGGAGGATCTGGAAGAACAGCTGGCTCAGCCAATTACACCTGCGCTGGAAGAAGCAGAACGCCCCAGGCTTGACCAGGAAGTTATGGTCAATAAGTATTGTACCGAATTTATCATTCTGGGCGATGACATTGATCCGAGTTATGTCCGAGGCGAGCTGGAATCGCAAGGAGATTCCATGATCGTCGTTGGTGACGCTGGGGTCGTGAAGGTGCATATCCATACCGATCATCCCGGCCAGGTTCTTCAGTTCTGCAGTGAACTGGGGAATCTCACCGAGATCGCCATTGATAACATGTTTTTGCAGAACCAAGATTTCGCCCAGCACAGCGAAAACCATCATCTCGATTACGGTCCGGAAAACGCCGGAGGATCGTCCCAGACGGAAGCGTTAGGGCAGCCGAAACCGGTCGGGATTGTAGCTGTGGTGGCCGGGGAAGGGCTGGCTGAGATCTTCCGCAGCCTAGGCGTTGATCATGTGGTGACCGGTGGTCAAACCATGAATCCCAGCACGGAAGATCTGGTGACCGCGGTGAACAGCGTCCATGCCGAATCCGTCATCATCCTTCCCAACAACAAGAACGTGATCTTCTCCGCGCAGCAGGTCAAGGAGCTTGTGGAGAAGAAGGTTGGTGTTGTACCCACTCGATCGGCCCCCCAAGGCATCAGTGCCCTAATGTACTTTGTGGCCAATGACTCCCTGGAGGAAAATGTGGAAGCCATGGAAGGGAGTATGCGCGAAGTGAAGACCGGCGAAGTGACCTACGCCGTTCGCTCCACCGTGGCCGGCGATTTGCAGATCGAAGAACGGGATATTATCGGCCTGGCGGAAGGAAAGATTGCTGTGGTTGGAGCAAGCCCTGACCTGGTCGCCTTGGATCTGCTGCGGGGCATGATCGATGATCAGTCCACTGTCATCAGCATCTATTTTGGTGCGGAGAAAACCGAAGAAGAAGCAGTCGAGCTGCGCACCATACTGTCAGAGGAATACCCCGATTGCGAAATAGAAGTCTATTCCGGGGGGCAGCCCCTTTACTACTACATCGTCTCAGTCGAATAAGCAAAGGAGGGGGATATGGTGGGAAAAATCCACGTGGTAACCGATAGTGGAGCCGATCTGTCTGCCGACGTTCGTCAGCGTCTAGGCATTCATGTTGTGCCCCTAACGGTACAGTTTGGGGATGAGATTTTCAAGGATGGAGTGGAGATATCCACTGCGGAGTTTTATGCCAAACTCGAATCGGATGATCAAATGCCAAGCACATGCCAGCCTTCGCCATCGGATTTTGTGGCGATGTACGAAAGAATCGCCCAGCCGGGAGACACCATTATTTCTGTGCACTTGAGCAGTAAGATGAGTGGAACCTACCAATCGGCCGTGTTGGCCAGCACCATGCTTGATCTGGATGTCACCATTAAGGCCGTCGACAGTAAGGCTGCCTCGATGGGTCTTGGACTTGTGGCCGTGACCGCGGCTGAAGGCGTGCGCGACGGAAAAGACCTGGACACAATTCTCGCCGATGTGCAGCACACTATTGATTCCCTACAAGTCTACTTTGTTGTGGACACCTTGGAGTACTTAAAGAAAAATGGCCGTATTGGCTTGGCCTCGGCCTTGGTGGGTACACTGCTCAACATCAAGCCCATTTTAACCTTGGTCGATGGTCAAGTGGCTCCGTTCGAGAAGATCCGCGGTAAGGCCAAGGCGCTGAAGCGCATTCAGGAGCTGGTGGAAGAGTTCCGGGGCAAGTTTCCTGATCAGAAGATCCGTGCAGCCCTGAGTCATGCGGAAAACCCAGCTGAAGCCGTCCGATTGGCCCAAGTCTTGTCCGAGCTGCTGCCCCTCGACGGTGAGGTTTTGCTGGGCGAGATTGGATCGACAATCGGTGTGCATACGGGGCCTGGCGTGGTGGCACTGTTTCTCTATGCGGTGTAAATAGGCCCGCCCTAGACGCAAGACAGCCCTTATCCTTAACGCATTCAGGATAGGGGTTTTTTCATAGAGTGGGGGTGGTTTTTTGCAGTCGAAGAGGATCTTCGAGGCTCCTGTCACGGTGCTGCCGGGAATCGGCGAAAAGCGGGCGCAAAGCATCAAACAGTTGGGACTGGAGACGGTAGGTGATGTTCTTTTCAGTTACCCAAGAACCTATAAAGACTTTACCCAAGTGGTGCAGCCCCACCAAGTCGAAGTGGGCGTGGAACAGCTCACCTCAGGCCCCCTCACTAATCTGTACGAGCGCAGGATCTCCCAGGGCAGGCGCTTGATCCAGGGACAGCTTGGGGGCATGACCTTAACCTGGTTTGTCTACCATCGGGGGCCCGGGTCCAGTTATCTTTTCCGCAAACTGGAGAGGGCGAAGCAATTATGGGTCTATGGTGTGGCCAAGCCGGGCCTGTTCGGGCCGGAGATGAGCTCACCTGAATTTTTCCTAACCGCCCCCAGCCACCAGGGGTTGATGCCGGTCTATCCACTGATGTCAGGTATTTCCAATGAACAGCGAGTGCGCTGGGTCCGTGCTGCCCTCAAACATCTTCCACTGTTGCCGGAGATTTTGCCAGAGCCCCTTTTGTCCAACTACCTGGGTCGACAGGAAGCCTTGCAGGAAATCCATTTCCCCACCAGCTGGAGCAGCCGGGAGAAGGCCCGGGAACGCCTTGTCTTCGAGGAGTTTTTCCTCTTTCACCTCGGCCTACAGCGGGGAAAGAAACGCCAAGAGGGTATTCGCCACAAACCTAGTGGTGCACTCGTCCAAGCTTTCCTGGATAATTTGCCCTTTGAACTGACCAAGGGACAGCAGGCTGCCCTGCAAGAGGTGGCCAAGGATATGGAAGCTGTTCGCCCCATGCGCCGCCTGATCCAAGGTGATGTTGGTTCTGGAAAGACGGTAGTGGCAGAATTTGGAGCAGTGAAGGCGGTAGAAAGTGGGGGCCAGGTGGCGATGATGGTACCCACGGAAGTCTTGGCCCGGCAGATGGCGGGGCGCCTGAAGGCTTCCCTGGAACCGTTAGGGATCTCTGTGGAGCTTCTGATCGGCAATATGCGCGGCAAGGATCAGGACCAGGTGCGCCAAGCACTGGCTGCAGGATCCCTTGATGTGGTTGTGGGCACCCATGCCCTAATCACAGAAAAGGTCAATTTTTGCCATCTCTCCCTGGCCATTGTGGATGAGCAGCATCGTTTTGGAGTACGGCAGCGTTCGGCGTTGCTCGGAAAGGGTAATGCAGACCTTTTGGTCATGAGTGCTACTCCAATTCCCCGTTCTTTGGCGCTAACACTCTATGGGGATTTGGATACAACGGAGATCCGGGATCTACCCGCAGGGCGCAAGGCGGTGGACACCCGTTTGGTGGATCCCGCCCGCCGTGATGATGTCTACCGTTACCTGGTGTCCCGGGTGCGCCAAGGTGAACAGGCCTATGTCATCTTTCCCATTATTGAAGAGTCTGAGACCATGGACTTAAAAGCGGCTACCCAGGAAATGGAACAGTTGCAGCAAGGACTGCTGGCTGAGGTGAGGGTGGGTTTGATCCATGGTCAGATGGGCAAGGAAAAGGATCAAATCTTTCAGACCTTCTACGACCACGAGATCGATGTCCTTCTGGCCACAACTGTAGTAGAAGTGGGGATGGACGTGCCCAACGCCACTGTGATCGTGATTGAAAACGCGGAACGTTTTGGTTTGGCCCAACTCCATCAGCTGCGGGGCCGCGTCGGACGCAGCAGCAAGGGGGGCATTTGCTTTTTGCTCGCTTACAGCACATCCCCCCACAGCCGGGAGCGTCTGGAGGTCGTGCGCAGATCCAACGATGGCTTCTTTATTGCCGAAGAAGACTTGCGACTGCGGGGACCTGGTGATCTTCTGGGAGTTCGTCAATGGGGACAACCCCTCTTCCGCCTGGGGGATCTGAGGGAGGATCGGCAAGCACTGCAGCTGGCTGCAGAAAAGGCCGATGCCATCTTGACCCAGGATCCCGGCTTGAAATCCTATCCCCACCTGCGGGATGAACTGAATCGTCAGACCTGGTAAGGAGGCTTGGGAGTGCGTATCGTGGCAGGAAAAGCAAAGGGAACGAAACTGGCCAGTATCCCTGGTCTGAACACAAGACCAACGTCTGATCGAGTCAAAGAGGCTTTGTTCAACATCCTTGGCCCTTCCATTCAGAGCAGCTCGTTTTTGGATCTTTATGCAGGCAGTGGAGGTATGGGATTGGAGGCGTTAAGCAGGGGCGCGGAGAAAGTGGTCTGGATCGACTCCAATCCAGCCTGTATCGCCCAGATTCAGAAGAATCTGGACAAGACCCGTCTGGCTGGAGGCGCGTTGATCACCATGGATGTTCTGCGAGGATTGGCTCAGCTCCACCGGGAGAAAGAGTGCTTTGATTTCATCTTCCTTGATCCCCCCTACGACCAAGGTCTTGTAGGTAGAACGCTGCAATGTCTCGATGATCTATCTCTTCTGACCACAGGAGGAATTATCATTGCGGAGACGAGTAAAAAAGAGGAAGGACCACTAGAGATGTCGAAACTTTGCCTAAAGCGCAAACGACGCTATGGGGATACCATGCTCTTGTTTTACGAAGCGAAGGGGGAGTTAGGGTGAGAATTGGGGTGTGTCCGGGAACGTTCGATCCCATCACATACGGACACCTAGATATTATCAAGCGAGCTAGCAGGCTTTTCGACCATCTATACGTAGCTATTTTAGTCAACCCCCACAAGACACCGCTCTTTAGCGTTGAGGAACGCCGGATCATGTTGGAGGCGGAGCTGCGCGGACTGGATAGAGTGAGTGTGGAAACCTTCAGGGGTCTGTCCATAGAGTATGCAAAACAGAAGAACGCTATTGCCATTGTGCGCGGACTGAGGGCTGTCACCGATTTTGAGTTTGAGTTCAAACTGGCCGCCATGAATCGCAATCTTGAAGGTTCCATCGAAACCGTGTTTATGATGACAAGCAGTGAGTATTCCTTCCTAAGCTCCTCGGCTGTGAAGGAGGTCGCGGAGTTTGGTGGCAATGTCTCAAAATGGGTGAGCCCGTCGGTGGCTGCTCTGTTAAGCGATAAATTTAAGAATGGGGAGAGGTAACTGTGAACCGTGTGAATCTTCTGGTCTTAATCGACCAACTGGAAGCGCTAGTGGAAAAGGCACCCGAAGTCCCTTTGGTAGGTAAGGTTCTTGTTGATGCCGATGAGCTCTTTGATCTCCTTGATGTGATTCGGTCCGCCATTCCCGAGGAAGTCAAGCGAGCAGAGGCAGTATCCTCAGAAATGGATAAGATGATTGCCGATGGGCAGCAGCAAGCCGAGCGTATGGTGGCCAAAGCGGAAGAGTACGCCACCAAACTGGTTCGCAGCAGTGAGATTTACCGTCAGGCTGAAGCCGAGAGTAAGCTGCTCCTGGAAGACACCAAACGCCAGGCCGAAGAGATGGAACGTGGCGCGAGGGAATACGCGAAAGAGGTCCTCTCCAATCTAAGTGATGCGTTGGCCAAGACCCTGCAGGTTGTGGAGGCGGGCAAGCAAGAGCTGTCGGGGGAAAATTAGGATCGGGATCGGAAGGAAATGTAGATCATCCGTTTCAAGAGCCAAATGGCACTTAAGATGATCACAAGGATGAGCAAGAAACTTGTGGCCAGTCGTGCTGAGGCCAAGAAGCGCACGGCAAAGCTGCCATTGAGGTAATGGGCCGGACTGACTGCGGGTAGAGTCCGGGTCAATGAAGCCGGGATGAAGCTTGCGGGACCTAAGAGTAAGGCGGTGAGCATGGCTGCAAACATGCCGTGCAGCAAACGTGCATAGAGGTAGGGTTTCAGGCGCAACTTCGCCCCTGTAAGCATAGCTGCGGCCTGTATCTGAACGGAGAGGCCGCTCCAGCCAAGTACCAAACTGGCCACACTGGCCTGGGCTCCCAGTGCTGCAGGCGCCTGGGCGGCCGTGCGGGCCCCCAGGGTTGTTTCAAAGAAGCCACTTAGGACCGCCCCCGCTAAATTCGGATCGATGCCCACAAGGCGCAAGAGCACTCCCAGCAGCGTTTGGAGAGGGCCGAAGATACCGGTGGCAGCAAGCACCTGGACCAAAACAGAAAAGAGCATGATGCATCCACCGATCAGGAGCATGGACTGGAAGGTGCCTCTGACAGCGTCCGCAAACAGTTGTCCCAAGGAACGGCCATCCCTCTTGCGTGCTTGGTCTAAGGAGCGCAAAGCACGGCCTAAATACGAGCCTTCACCTTTTTTGCTTGGGCTCTCCGCTCCCTTGTGCAGGCGCATACAAAAGCCCACAAGCAGAGCCCCTGCGTAATGGGCTATGGCTAAGCTTATGCCGAGTTCGGGACGTTGGAACATGCCCACAGCAACCGCTCCCACCAAAAAGAGAGGTCCGGCGGTGTGGGCAAAACCAGCTAAGCGTTCTACTTCTACCTGGGTGATTTGGCCTTCTCTGGCCAATTCGCCAGTTATTTTTGCCCCCATGGGATATCCTGCCACCAGCCCCATGGCCAGCGCAAAACCTCCCACTCCAGGCAGCCTGAAGAGGGGCCGCATCAAAGGTTCTAATAGGGAGCCCAAGAAGTGCACAATACCCAAACCCATGAGTAAATCAGCCAGGATGAAGAAGGGCAGCAAAGTGGGGAGAACGATTTCGAACCAAAGCTCGAGGCCTTCCAGTGAGGCCCGGAAAGAGACTTCAGGATAGACGACAATCATGATCGTGATCACAAGGACGAGGACAGCCAAGACACGGCTGCGAGTCATGGGCCACACCCTTTCAAGGTCATTATGCTAATTCTTACGAGTACGAGGTGAAGTTTATGCCTAATCCTAAGGTGGGAGTGGCTCTAGGTTCCGGAGCAGCGAGGGGTCTGGCCAATCTCGGTGTATTGCAGGTTCTGCACGAAGAGGGGATCCCTATTGATCTGGTCACAGGGACCAGTGCTGGTGCAGTGATAGCGTGCCTATATGCCGCAGGATCGGATCTGAAGCTGCTGGGAGAAATGGTAGAACAATTGGACTGGGGCGATCTCACCAGCTGGACTCTGCAGCGCAGGGGCCTTGTTTCCAGCGAGAAGCTCCATGCCATGCTCAGGGTGCTAACCCGAGACGCCAATTTCGAGGATCTGGATATTCCCGCCGCGGTGGTGGCCACCGATTTACAGACAGGAGAAGAAGTTGTCCTTCAATCGGGTCCTGTAGCCCAAGCGGTGCAGGCCAGTCTGTCGATTCCGGGAGTCTTTGTCCCTGTGGAACTGGACGGGAGACTTCTAGTGGACGGCGCCTTGGTGAATCGAGTTCCCGCCTCGCTCTGCCGGCAGATCGGTGCGGAGCTGGTGATCGCGGTGGATGTGGGCTTTGCTCCCCTCCGGAGTCATATTCGCAATCTGCCCGATGTGATCACCCAGACCATCGACATTCTGAGCAGACAGGCGTCGCGGAGTATTGAGGCGGATGTACTGATTACGCCCGATTTAGGGAATGTTACTCTTACCCAGCTAAACCGCTCCCGGGAGATCATCGAGATGGGGCGTCTGGCTGCATTGCAGTCCCTTGACCTGATTAGAGACAAGCTAGAGGCACTCAATTGGGGTTGCTCAACCAGTTGACAGGGTGAGGGAATCTTTGTATAATTTATGAGGTGATCGAGATGCGTCTCACGATTCAATCCATCATGGGTCGAAAGGGAGCCTTTTTTCAGGTAGAGAGAACGTTTAACAGCGAGTTTGCCCAAAGGGCTCCGGAAGTGAGCAAGACACTCGGACCTGTGCAGGCCCGGCTGCAAGTGACCAATACAGGAGACGGATACCTCGTAACCGGCGATTTAAGCTTAGAGGTTGAATTTTTCTGCAGCCGCTGCCTAAAGCCCTATCAAACGACCTTGACACCATCCGTGGAAGAAGAGTTTTTCAACCGGCCCCAGGAGGATGATGAACTCAATTGGGACGGAGAACTCCTGGTGGAGGGCCATGAGATCGATCTAGCCAGCCTGATTGAAGAGTCTATCCTGGTGAGCATCCCCATGAAACCCGTTTGCCAAGAAGATTGCCCGGGATTATGTCCCGGCTGCGGAAGGTTTTTGGGTGATGGGATCTGTGACTGCACAGATCCCGATATTGACATTCGATTGGCGCCTTTAGGTAAGTTATTGCAGCAAGCGTCGGAAACGACCGCACCAGAGAGGAGGAAAGCACATGATCGGCCCAAAGAGAAGACACTCCAAAGCGAGGACTAGATCTCGGAACGCCAATTGGCGACGCCTCGAGGCTATGGATCCCAACATCTGTCCTAATTGCCGCGAGCCCAAGTTGCCCCATCGAGTATGCCTCAGCTGTGGCACATATAAAGGACGTCAAGTAATTCAGGTAAAAGAAGCAAAATAAGATGTCTATGCAGAAGGTGTCCTCCTAGGGCATCTTTTTTTTCTTTACTTTTCCAGTGCCATGGACTATACTGAGGTAGTAGTTTATAACCTGGTACTAAGACTTGGCATTAAGGAGGGTGCTTGGTGAAACCAAAACAAAGTCGGCCAGAAAGGCGCAGGGAACTGCAGGACCTGTTACGGACGGATCCCTTTTTAACCGATTGGCAGCTCGCCGATGAACTCGGCGTAAGCGTGGCCACCATCCGTCTGGATCGCATGGCCCTGGATATTCCTGAGCTCCGGGAGAGGGCCCGGACTATCGCCGCCAGTACCTACGGCCAAGTCCGTGCGCTGCATGGAGAGGAAGTTATCGGTGAACTGATCGAACTGAATCTGGGCCAAAATGGTACATCTGTGCTGATGGTCACGGATCAGATGGTCTTCGCCAGAAACCAGATCATGCGGGGCCATTTTCTGTTTGCCCAGGGCAATTCGCTGGCGGTGGCCTTAGTTGATTCGGAGATCGTACTTACCAAGAGTGCCGATGTGCGCTTCTACCAACCCGTTCACCTCGGTGAACGAGTGGTGGCCAAAGCCGGCATCACATCCAGTCAAGGCAGGCGTTACTATGTTCGAGTGAGCAGTTACGTCCACGACGAGATCGTCTTTCGCGGCGATTTTGTTGTAGTGGATGTGGCTGGTAAAGGAGGAGGAGACCGTGACTAGAGTTGCAGTGGATGCTTTTGGCGGAGACTACGCGCCGGAGCAGATTGTGGAAGGCGCGCTGCGAGCGGCAGAAATGGATGGCATTTCGGTGATCCTAACAGGAAATGAAACAAGACTGAAAGCTCTGCTTAACGGGAAACCTGGTAGTGATCGCATCGAGATTGAACATGCACCGGAAGTGATTCAAATGGATGAAGAACCCGTCGATGCCGTGCGCAAGAAGACCCAGTCCTCCTTAGTAACTGCAGCGCGCTTAGTGAAAGAAGGTCGGGCCGAAGCCTTAGTCAGTGCCGGCAGCACCGGAGCGACCATGGCCGCATCCTTGTTTACCATTCGGCGCATCAAGGGCGTGGAACGTCCCGCTATAACAAGCCTGATGCCAACCCTAAGCGGAATGGCCCTGGTTGTGGATGTAGGTGCCAACGTGGATTGCCGTCCCAATCAGCTCTTTCAATTCGCCCAAATGGGTTCCATCTATGCCGAACATGTCCTGAAAATACATGAACCCCGGGTTGGACTGTTGAACATTGGGCATGAACCAAGCAAAGGCAATCACCTCATCAAAGAAGTGTATCCCCTCTTGCAGGAGGCGCCCATCAACTTCGTGGGCAATATCGAAGGACGGGATATCTCCAGGGGAGATTGTGATGTGGTCGTGTGCGACGGTTTTGTAGGAAATGTGGTCTTGAAGTTTGCCGAGGGATTAGCTGACGCCCTTTTTGGCATGATGAAGGAAGAATTTACGAGATCCATTCCGTCGGCCGCGGGCGCACTCTTGCTCAAACCAGCCTTTCGGCGCATTAAGAAGAAAGTAGACTACACAGAATACGGCGGAGCGCCCCTTTTAGGCGTGAACGGCGTGGTAATTATTGCCCACGGGGGATCCAACGCGAAGGCGATCCATAACGCCATACGCGTGGCGAAACAGGGGGCGGAGCAAAATATCGTGCAAGGGATTGCTGAGAGGATGGCGACATCGTGAGCGTGGCAGGCAGGAAGTCTTTTGGTATTCTGGGGACAGGTTCCGCGGTTCCCGAACGCATTCTGACCAACGCGGAGTTAGAAACCATGGTGGATACCTCCGATGAATGGATTGTTTCCCGCACCGGAATCAGGGAGCGGAGAATTGCAGCGGAAGGGACCTCGTCGTCCACCCTGGCCCACCTGGCAGCTAAGGCCGCCCTGGAAGACGCCAAGCTTCAGGCAAACGAAATCGATCTCATTTTATGCGCCACCGTAACTCCGGATATGGCCTTTCCGGCCACAGCCTGTATACTGCAGGATCTGCTCGGTTTGGAGCGAATTCCGGCCTTTGATCTTTCCGCAGGCTGCAGCGGTTTTGGCTACGCCCTGAGTGTGGCGGAAAGCATGCTGCGGAGCGGGCCCTACAAAAAGGCCATGGTTGTGGGGGTGGACCTGCTCAGCAGAATCACAGACTATGAGGATCGTTCCACCTGTGTACTCTTTGGCGATGGGGCCGGTGCTGCCATTTTAGGTCAAGTGCCCCAGGGTTTCGGTATCCTGGCCATAGAATTAGGAGCAGACGGCGCGGGAGGACATGTCCTACAGCAGCCTGCGGGAGGCTCTCTGCGGCCGGCCTCTCGGGCCAGCGTAGAGGAGAGACAGCACTATATTAAGATGCAGGGCAGCGATGTCTTCAAGTTTGCGGTGCGAATTATGGACGAATCAACCAAACGTGTTGTGACCAAGGCAGGATTGGAGCTGAGCGAAGTGGACTTGGTTATCCCGCACCAGGCCAACACGCGCATCATTTCCGCCGCCGCCAATCGCTTAGGTATTCCTGAAGAGAAATTCTTCGTCAATGTCGATCGCTATGGCAATACCTCCGCGGCCAGCATCGGTCTGGCCCTCGATGAAGCCAACCGCTCAGGTCAGCTCAAAGAAGGCGCTCATCTGGTTCTAGTGGGCTTTGGAGCCGGCTTAACCTGGTCAGCTACTGTGATCACATGGTGGGCAGGGGGACTAAACGATGCAGCCCTCTAAGATAGCTGCGGCCTTTCCCGGACAGGGTATTCAAAGGGTGGGGATGGCAGGGGCCATTGCCCCTACCTCGGCCTGGACGTTTTTTGAGCAAGCCAGTGAGCTTATCGGCTATGACCTGGGCCAGCTCTGTCTGGAGGGACCCCAAGAAACACTGGACAACACTGCCCAAACCCAAATCGCTGTTTTTGTCACCTGCTGGTCCCTGTGGGAACTGCAGAAAGAGCGTTTCCGACCCCAAATTTTCCTGGGACACAGCCTGGGAGAGATTGTGGCCCTGGGCGCAGCAGGTGCTTTTAGCTTTCAGGAAGGCGTGCGACTGGTTCAAGCACGGGGCCAAGCCATGTCGCAAGTGAAAACAGGGGGTATGACGGCCATCTTAGGTTTGGATGGGCAAACTGTCGAAACCCTTTGTGCCGAGGTCGCTTCTACCGGCTTGGTGCAAGTGGCCAACTGGAATTCACCGTTCCAGACTGTTGTCAGTGGAGAGTTCCGGGCCCTTGAGGCCGTGGGTACTTTATCCAAAGAACGGGGAGCAAAAAGAGTTGTCCAGCTCAACGTGTCGGGACCCTTTCATTCCAGACTGATGGAACCCGCTGCCCAAGCGTTCGCTGAGGTGGTCCAGGACCTAGAACTCAGGGTTTGTCACACCCCTGTTTTGAGCAATGACGGGCAGAGCATGCTGCAAGACCCCGGGGATATTCGGCGAAGTCTGGTCCGGCAAATCACCGGTCCCGTTCGTTTCACCGATCAGTTGCATACACTGGTGCGAATGGGGGTCACAGAGTTCGTCGAACTAAGTCCAGAAAGCCTTTTGATCCCCCTGGCCCGGCGCAGCCAGCCAAATTTACAGTTTACTCTTGTCAGTGATGGAGGTATGGTGTAGCATGAATATGCTTGGGAAGATTGCATTGGTTACTGGAGCCACCCGTGGTATCGGCAAGGCGATCGCGGGCAGACTGAAGGCAGCCGGTGCTGAGCTAGTGGTCACTGGCCGCGATCAAGCACTGCTCCAGGCTTGGGAAGACCAGGGGGCACTGGCCATCCGAGCCGATGTAACCCAGGTGCAAGAGGTGAATGACCTGATTGAAGCCACAATCAGACATTTCGGGCAACTTGATGTTGTGGTAAACAATGCAGGGGTCACCCAGGATGGCCTGTTGATGCGGATGAGTGACGCAGACTGGAACAAAGTCCTCGCAACCAACCTGACGGGAGTGTTCCATGTCTGCCGGGCGGCCATTCGGCCCATGCTCAAGCAGCGTCAGGGCAAGATCGTGAATATCTCCTCGGTCATTGGGGTCATAGGCAACCCCGGGCAGACCAACTATGCCGCTTCCAAAGCAGGAGTGATTGGTTTTAGCAAGGCTCTGGCCAAGGAGGTGGCGGGCCGCAACATTTTAGTCAATGTGGTGGCACCTGGCTATATTGAGAGCGAGATGACCCGTGCTCTAACCGAGGAACAGAGGCACAAGATTGTGCAGATGATTCCCCTGGGACGAACAGGCCAGGGAGACGACGTGGCTTCCCTTGTACATTTCTTGGTGTCGGAGGCCAATGGGTATATTACCGGTCAAACCATCCACTGTGATGGAGGCTTAGTAATATAAACAGGATATGTGGAAAAGGAGGTGACATGGCATGGGAGACTTTGATGAGAAAATCTTTGAAAAGGTCAAGACCATCGTTGTGGAACAATTGGGCATCAGTTACACAGAAGTTACTCCAGACGCCTCTTTTGTAGAGGATTTAGGGGCCGATTCACTGGATGTGGTGGAGTTGGTCATGGCTCTGGAAGAGGAGTTTGATCTAACGATAAGTGACGAAGAGGCTTCAAGAATCGCCACTGTGCGTGATGCAGTGGAATATATTACAGAGCAATTGTAGAACTTGGGTCCCAAAGTGGGTTCACTTTGGGGCCACTTATGTCTAAAGGAGGTCCAAATGAAGCGCGTAGTGATCACTGGACTAGGAATCGTCTCTCCCCTAGGAGATAAGGATAACCTCTGGGACAGCTTACTAAAGGGCATTTCAGGCATCGATCAGATCAACCGCTTTGATGCCTCCGCTTTGTCTGTGCGCATCGGAGCAGAGGTGCGAGATTTTGATCCAACCCTGTTTATGGAGCGCAAGGATGCCAGGAGGATGGATCGCTTTGCCCAGTTTGCGGTGGCAGCGGCCAAGATGGGCCTGGCCGATGCCAAGCTGGAGATACCGCTCCAAAACCCGAACCGAGTTGGTGTTCTGGTGGGTTCGGGAATTGGCGGAATTGAAACAGTCCAGGAGCAAAGCAGGGTTTTCTGGGAAAAGGGCCCGGAACGAGTAACGCCCTTTTTTGTTCCTATGATGATTCCCGATATGGCCAGTGGGCAAATTGCGATCCAGACCGGGGCCAAGGGAGTGAACTCCTGCACTGTGACAGCCTGCGCCACAGGCACCCATGCCATTGGTGATGCCTTTCGCATCATTGGCCGAGGTCAGGCCGATGTGGTCTTGGCCGGAGGATCGGAAGCGGCCTTATGCCCCTTGGGCTTGGCGGGATTTATTACAGCCAAAGCCCTCTCCACCCGGAACGAAGAGCCAACCAAAGCATCGCGACCCTTCGATCGCACCCGAGACGGCTTTGTGATGGGGGAAGGCGCAGGAGTGCTGGTGTTGGAGAGCCTCGACCATGCTCTGGCCAGGGGAGCCTTCATCTACGGTGAGATCGTGGGCTACGGAGCCAGCGGAGACGCCTACCACATTACCAGTCCAGCTCCGGAAGGGGAGGGAGCCCAGCGCGCTATGTCGGAAGCCTTGCTCGACGCAGGACTCGATCCTGCCGATGTGGACTACATTAACGCCCATGGTACCTCCACCGAATACAATGATCTCTATGAGACCATCGCCATTAAGCGAGTGTTCAAAGAACACGCCTATAAGCTGGCCGTAAGCTCCACTAAATCCTTGACAGGGCATATGCTCGGCGCAGCGGGCGCCGTTGAGGCAGCTGTCTGTCTTTTGGCCCTGCGAGACCAGGTCATCCCGGGTACATATAACTATGAATATCCTGATCCCCAGTGTGATCTGGACTATGTCCCCAACCAATCCAGACCGGCCGAACTTGGAGTTGTCCTGTCGAACTCCTTCGGCTTTGGCGGACACAATGCCACACTGGCCTTTAGGAGATGGGATGATGCCGATGGTTCATGATCAAAATGTATCCGTGTTAGAACAAAGGCTAGGCTATGTATTCAAGGACATGCACCACCTCAAGCTGGCCCTGACCCATCGTTCCCTGGGGCATCATCCCCAGCATAATAATGAACGCCTTGAATTTTTGGGGGATGCTGTATTGCAGCTCACAGTGAGTGCCTACCTCTATCAAAAGTATCCCCGCTTACCAGAAGGTGAGCTGGCCAAAATGCGCTCCCTGCTCGTTAGGGAATCTACCCTGGCCGACATCGCACGGGAACTTGGTCTAAACCACTATCTACTGGTGGGCAAAGGTGAGCGGCGTTCCCAAGCTCAAGAGCGGGATTCCCTCCTGTGTGATGTCCTGGAAGCAGTCTATGGAGCGGTCTTCCTCGATGGAGGTTTCGATCAGGCCCAGCAGGTGATTCTGCGCCACCTTCCCCAGCGAGACGTGGGAGAGATGTCCCTAGTGGACGCCAAGTCCACCCTGCAAGAACACTTTCAGCAGATCGCAAAAAAGCCTCCAGTCTACAATCTTGTGGAGGAAAAGGGCCCCGATCATGATAAGGTCTTTGTGGTCGAAGTCTGGTTTGAACAGGAATATCTCGGCATGGGAATGGGTCACACCAAGAAGGAAGCAGAGCAGGAGGCGGCCCGCAACGCTCTGGAGCGGATTGGGCTTCAAGACGGAAAATAGCGGTGTTGACTCACAATCAAGCCGACAGTGGATAAGTTGGAACGATGGACCTTGAGGGTGATCGGGTCCATCACTTGCTTGCTGCTGAGGGTTTTGCCAATGACAAACTCCTCAGAGGTTTTCAGAAGAACCCAGGAGTCTTCCGGGCAGGATCGGCCTTCGGAGATGACGAGGATATCATTTTGGATAAACCAGGGACTGTAGCGGTTTATCCCTACACGAACAGCGAAGAAACCTTGCGGTTGGGATTGGTGATGCAGGTGATACCATTCCTCCACAGGGTTTTTCTGTTTTGGATTCCAGTCGAAGAGGGGTATCTTGACAAGGTAGTGGGCGATACCGCCAAGGTCGAACGCCTGGGGGCTAGACCAGGTTGCATCCTGGCTCAAGACAAGGCGCTTGAAGGCATTGATCCCGCCCACCTGACCTTTTTCCAGCCAGTAGTACACTGATTTGCTGTCCGCAAACTTCAATTCCTTGGCAATCTGGCGCACCGTAATACTGGGATCCTTTTTGATCAATGCTGCCATTTGCTGCAAATAGTCTGAGTACCGCAAGTACGCCGCCTTCTCCCGTCAGTAGTTCATTGTACAAGATTCAGTGTAGGAAAAGCAAAAACCTTTACATAACCTCTGGTTGAAAGGGCGGAAGCAGGGGATTTAGACAAGGGAAACTACATAAATTATGGGTATTGGATCAAGAACGAAAGCTCCTTTTGGTCGCAATTCCTTCCTTGAGGAATAGTAATCAAGCCTAGGCATATACATGGACTAGACGGCCTGGACTAACTTGGGGAGGATGGTGATCATGAGTGATAATCAGACCCTTGATCTCAACTTGATCAAACGATTCAGGGAAGGCGATCAAGAAGCTCGGGACAACCTTGTGGTCAAATATGTGCCAATGGTCAAGTACATCATTCGCAACTACTATGCGGCATTTTTGGATTTCGAGGACCTGCTGCAGGAGGGTCTCATCGGACTACTCAGTGCCATGGAGGAATACAAGCCGGACGAATATGATGTTAAATTCAGCTCCTTTGCCTACATCTGTATCATCCGCCGCATCTACAATGTGATCAAACAGACAACGGGAAACAAGCATCGTCTGCTGAATGAAGCAACATCCTTACAGACCCCCATCGGCAGTGACGAAAGTCGTTCCATCATGGACTTGGTCGCAGCTGAGCTTGCCCAGTCGAACCCGGAAGAGATGGTGGAGGAGAAGTATGTGGCCGAAGTGATTGGCAGGGTGCTGCGCAATCACCTTTCCATGCTGGAATATGCGGTGATCATCCGTCTGTTGAAGGGGTATTCGGCCAGAGAAATCGAGGAGGAAATGCACATCGGTCTCAAAGTGATTGACAATGCAAGAACCAGGGTGAAGAGCAAACTGAAACGGCTCCTGGACGAATATGGTTCACTCCTGAGTCCCAAAGTTCCCACGAATGTGCGCAAACGGGAGGACCTGTATCTCGATCTCCACGCAAACCTACACCGGTAGCCCCTGGTGGTTCTTTTTTCTTCCAAGGTATGGTACAATAAGCACGGTAAGTACAAGTCTTGGAGGAATACTATGCGTCTTAAGCGCCTGGAGATACAAGGGTTTAAATCTTTTGCGCGCCCTGTAAGCCTTGATTTTGGCCCAGGAATTACCGCCATCGTCGGACCGAATGGGAGCGGCAAGAGTAATATTTCCGATGCGTTACGCTGGGTGATGGGTGAACAAAGCGCCAAGAGCCTGCGGGGCTACAAAATGGAGGACATCATTTTCGCAGGTTCCGACGGCAAAAGACCCCTTGGCATGGCTGAGGTGCAGTTGACCCTGGATAACTCTGACGGATTCTTTCCCCTGGACTACGCTGAACTTACCGTAACCCGGCGCGTCTACCGCTCGGGCGAGAGTGAGTTTTTGATCAATAAACAGAGCTGCCGCCTGCGGGATATTCACGATCTGTTCACCGATACCGGTCTAGGGCGGGAAGGGTACGCGATCATTGGACAAGGCCAGATTGATGCAGTCTTAAGCGTACGCCCAGAAGACCGACGGGTTTTGTTAGAGGAAACGGCAGGCATCGTCAAGTATCGCCAGCGCAAGGAACAGGCCCTGCGCAAGCTAGAGGATACAAACATGGACCTTTTGCGGGTCACGGATATTCTCCATGAACTCCAGGGCCAGCTCGGTCCCCTGCAAGAACAGGCCGAACAGGCCAAGCTGTATTTGAGCTTGGCAGAGCGACTGCAGTCAGTGGAACTCGATTATTACCATCTGAACTGGCACGGCCTCGAACAGAAGCGGCTTGAGCGCAAGGCAAGTCTAGAACGGCTCCAATCGGACTATGATCAACAAGGGGAGCAGCTGGGCCGACTTGAGGAGGAAAAACTTCGCCTCCAGGCAGAAGAAAAATCCTTGGAGGATGCGATCGAACGGCACCGCCAGCAGTTGATGGATCTCACAGAAGGCTACAATCAAGGCGTTCACACCATCCAGCTGTTCCAGGAACGCCTGCACAATCACAAGACCCGGAGCGAACAGCTCACGGGTTTGATCCGCGCCCGGCAGGAGGAACTGCAGAGCCTCCAGGGGGAAGACGTGGAGCTAGAAAATAAACTGCAGGCACTTCTCGAGCAGATTCGCCGCCAAGACGAGGCTATTGCCCAGGCTGAACAGGGGCTGGAAGAGTTGCAGCAAAGGCAAAAACAGCGCCAACAGAAGTCTAAGGAACTCAAAGATGACTTCTTCGAGTTTATGCGGGAACTGACAGAGCGCCGCAATTTCCAACGCAGTTTTGCGGAACGTCAGAGCAGTCTGGAGAGCCAGATCCGATCGACCCAGGAGGAACTCCGCAGGCTAGAAGAGAGCAGGGGCCAGGTAACCAAGGAAGCGGCCAGGTTAGCAGAGGAGCAGGCAAAATTGGCTCAGGCCCTAACTGCCTTGGCCGAGCGAGAGACCCAGACGCAAACAGAGCTAGACGGCATGAAAGAGGAGCTGGCCCGACATCAGAAGGGTGTCCGGCTAAAGCAGGAGGAACTGACCCAGATTACCGCCCGCCTGAAAACCCTGCAGGAGTTGGAAGAAGGCTATGAAGGCTACGCCTTCGGGGTCAAACGCATCATGCAGAGTACGATGTCCCAGTTTGTCCTGGGCACGGTGGCCGACGTGATCACGGTTCCTGCAGGGTTGGAAACAGCCTTTGAGGTGGCCCTGGGTGGAGGTCTGCAAAACTTGATCACCCCAAGTGAAGCCGAGGCCAAAGAGATCATCGCCTGGCTCCAGGAGGTGCGCGGCGGCCGTGTGACCATCCTGCCTCTGGACAGCATCAAAGGTACAGAGTTTTCCGATGATCAAAAGGACATCCTGAACCAAACGGGAGTCTTAGGAACGGCCTTGGACTTGTTAACCTTTTCTGAGGAGTACCGCCCAGCCCTGGCTTCTCTTTTGGGCCGAGTTGTGCTCACCGAAGACCTAGATACTGCCTTAAGCCTCAAACGTCGTCTCAGACGGTTTTCCCGCATTGTGACCAGAGACGGCTCCGTGGTCTTTCCCAGCGGGGCCATGACCGGGGGCAGCCTTAACAACCGTACCTCGGGCTTACTGGCTCGCAAGGGAGAACTCGAGCAGCTAGAAGCCAAGACCCAGAACCTGCAGGAGCAGCTCCAAGCCTATGAAAAGAAGGAAGAGCACCTCAGCCAATCCATGGTTCGAGGGGGGGAAGAGCTGGCGCAGCTGCAAGAGAAAGAGCTCCAGGCCAAGCTCGAACTGCAAAGGGTAAGTCAAGCTAAGGAACAAGCCATCCTGGAGCGGGAAAGCAAGAGTCAAGCATACGGCCAGCTGCAGGCACAAAGCGAAGAGCTGCAGACCATGCTGGATCAGCTAGGATCCCTGCATGAACAGGCAATCGGCGAGGTCTGCCGGCTGGAAGAGGAAGAACGGGCCCGGCGCCTACAGATTCAGGAACACGACGCTTCCTTAGAGGAAATCGCCTCTGCCCTAGAGCTCCATGCTCGAGGGGCCAACGGCGAAAGGGTGCAATTGGCCGAGCTCAAGGGAATGCTGGAAAACCAGAGGATTCTCCTGGCCAACCTAGAGCAGCAAAAGAAGACCGCCCTCAAGGTGCTAAATGAGGCGCAAACGGAATTGGACACCATGGCGGAAGCGAAGCTGCTCTATGAGGCGACGATTTTAGAGACAGAGCAGGCCAATGAAGATAGGAAACGAAAAAAAGATCAGCTCCAGGCTTTGATCGAAACAAAGCGCCAGGCCAGGCAGTCTGTCAAAGCAGACGTAGACAGGCTCGGGACGGAATTGGTCCAGATGGAAAAGGAGCAGCTCAAGAGGGAGCGATCTCTTTACCGAGGCGAAGTAGAGCTTGAACAGCTGGAAGGGAGCCGGCAAGAGATTCTCAGGATCCTCCAGGAGCGGGAGCTCTCCCTGGAGAGCGTTTTGACCCGAGATGTGCAGGTCAAGGAAAGTACCTTGAAACGGAACATGGCTGACTTGCGGAACCAGATTAGAGAATTGGGCCTGGTTAATCCTGGGGCCACCCAAGAGTATGAGCGGGTTTTGGAGCGCTGTTCGTTCTTGCAGGCCCAACTGGAAGACCTCAACGAAGCTCGAGCAAGCTTGCAGGACGTTATCAGGGAGATGGATAAGCTCTGCCGCACCAAGCTCTGGGATGTGTTTAAGCGGGTGCAGGTGGAGTTTCAGAAGATTTTCAGCCAACTCTTTTTGGGAGGCAGCGCAGAGCTGGTTCTCACCGATCCCGACTCAATCCTGACCACAGGGATTGATGTCATGGCCAGACCCCCCGGTAAGAAGCTCCAGAACTTGCTGGTCCTCTCGGGGGGAGAAAGAGCACTCACAGCCATAGCCCTCCTCTTTGCCATCCGCAGAGTGAAACCAACACCTTTTTGGGTCCTGGACGAGATCGACGCCGCCCTGGATGAGAGCAACTTACAGCGCTTTGTGGACCTGATGCGGGAGTTTGCCATGGACACACAGTTTCTGGTCGTTACACATCGACCGCAGACAATGGAAGCGGCCCAAACGCTCTACGGTGTTACCATGGGCGAGGAAGGGTTTTCACAGATCATTTCGGTTGCATTGACCTAAGGAGGACAGCATGGTGTTTTGGAAGAGGATGTTTGGAGAAGAGAAAAAGCAAGAGCAGGAAAAGGAGAAAGAACAGGGCTTTTTCCAAAAATTAGTACAGGGTCTAGAAAAGACCAAACAGGGTTTTGTGGACAAGGTAGACGGGATCATGACCGGCCGCAAGGTGGACGAAGAGCTCTTTGAGGAGTTAGAAGAAGCGTTGATTCAGGCCGATTGCGGCCTGCCCACCGCCATCTTCTTGGTGGATCAGCTTAGGGAGCGTGCCCGATCCGAGCGGATCACAGAGTCCGAAGAACTGAAGTCCGTCTTGGTGGAAGAAATCACCGCCCTGCTTGAGAGAAACGCTGCGCCCCTCAAGACCCCTGAGGAAAAGCCCTATGTGATCATGGTCGTTGGTGTAAATGGAGCGGGAAAAACGACCACCATCGGCAAGCTGGCGTACCGCTTTAAACAGGAGAAAGCCAAGGTTCTCCTGGCGGCAGGGGACACCTTTAGGGCCGGCGCCATTGAACAGCTCACGGTCTGGGCGAACCGGATCGGCGTTGAACTCGTCTCCCATGCCGCGGGGTCGGACCCCGCGGCGGTGGCCTATGATGCGGTCAATGCTGCCAAAGCCCGCGGTTCCGATGTCTTGGTTTTGGATACAGCTGGCCGCTTACAAACGAAGGTCAATTTGATGAATGAGTTGGCAAAGGTCCATCGCGTAGTTCAGCGGGAGCTTGGCCGGGATCTTGATGAGATCTTGCTGGTTGTTGATGCGACAACTGGCCAAAACGCGCTCTCCCAGGCCAAGATGTTCCAGGAGGCAGTGCCTTTGTCCGGCATCGCCCTCACCAAGCTCGACGGAACGGCCAAGGGCGGGATTGTCCTGGCCTTAGCCAACGAACTAAACTTGGCTGTGAAACTAGTGGGAGTGGGAGAGCAATATGAAGATCTCCAGGATTTTGATGCAAGCGCCTTTGCAAAGGCACTTTTTGGTCAGTCAAGAGAAAATGCTTGACAAGGCTGCAGAGGGTGCATATACTAGTGTGTGCAAAGTATTAGACCTTGACAGGTGGATGGCATGGAAAATACGTTCCGCATGAACCTACTCTACGATTTTTATGGACCTTTGCTGACCGATCGTCAACAAGAGATCTTTCAGATGTATTTTCATGAAGACTTGTCCCTAGGCGAGATCGGTGAGGAGTTGGATGTATCCCGCCAGGCCGTCTACGATAGTTTAAAGCGTGTTGGTTCGATCCTGGAAGGATTTGAAGCTAAACTCAATTTGGTCAGAAAGCACCAGGAGCGGCAGATCATGTATGAGCGAGTACGCAAGCTAGTGGACTTGTGCCAAGAAGACGCCGGCCATTCGCCCCATCTAGTGAAGATCAAAGAGATGATGGAAAAGGCACAAGCTACAACTTAGGAGGGACTCCTATGGCTTTTCAAAACCTGTCCTCCCGCCTGCAGGAAACCATGCGCAAACTGCGGGGAAAGGGACGGCTCAGTGAAAAGGATGTGGATGGAATCCTGCGGGAGATCCGTTTGGCTCTCCTGGAGGCTGATGTCAATTATAAAGTAGTGAAAGACTTCATCGCCCATGTGAAAGAGAGGGCTACAGGGCACGAGGTTCTCTCCAGCCTCACACCGGGGCAGCAGGTGGTACGCATTGTCAATGAGGAACTGACCCAGCTCATGGGGGGGAGCCAAGCCAAGCTCAACCTGTCCTCAAAGCCCCCTAGTGTGGTGATGATGGTGGGACTGCAAGGTGCAGGAAAGACCACCACTGGAGGAAAACTGGCCCGCATGCTCAAAGCCCAGGGGCATCGCCCTTTGCTGGTAGCCTGCGACATTTATCGCCCAGCTGCCATCAAGCAGCTTCAGGTTCTCGGCGAACAAATTGAGATACCGGTCTTCAGCATGGGTGAACAAAATCCGGTGGACATTGCTAAAGCCGCCTATGCCCATGCTCAAAGACACAATAATGATGTGGTGCTGATTGATACCGCGGGCCGTCTCCATGTCGATGCTGAGCTGATGGAGGAATTGGTCCAGATTAAAGAAGCAGTTGATCCTGCCGACATCTTGCTGGTGGTGGACGCCATGACCGGTCAAGACGCGGTGAATGTGGCCCAGAGCTTCAATGAACAGTTGGAGCTAGGGGGAGTTGTCCTCACAAAGCTCGACGGTGATGCCCGGGGAGGTGCAGCCCTTTCTGTCAAGGCTGTCACCGGTAAACCCATTAAGTATGTCGGTATCAGTGAGAAGATGGATGGCTTGGAGCCCTTCCATCCCGATCGCATGGCCTCCCGCATTCTGGGTATGGGTGATATGCTCACCCTCATCGAAAAAGCGGTCTCCGCTGTGGATGAAGAAAAGGCAGAGAAGATCGCGGCCAAGCTGCGAGAAGCCGAGTTCACCCTGGAGGACTTTCAGGACCAGTTGAGCCAGATGAAAAGCATGGGTCCCATCGATCAGCTGATTGGTATGATTCCCGGTATGAATGCCAGGCAATTGCAGGGCTTGGAAGTGGATGACTCCCATCTCAAAAAGATTGAAGCGATTATTCAATCCATGACACCGGAGGAGCGCCGCAGACCGGAAATTATCGGCGGATCCAGGCGCAAGAGAATTGCCCAGGGTTCAGGTACCCGGGTGCAGGATGTGAATCGCCTGCTCAAACAGTTTAGTCAAACCAAACAGATGCTCAAACAACTTTCCGGTTCCCAGGGCAGCCCCAGGGGACGCAGGAAAAAGGGAATGTTTTCCCTCTTTCAATAGATCATTCCTTCCTTAGGGTAGATAGACATTTGCTAGGAGGTGACAAGTACATGGCAGTAAAAATCCGTCTAAAGAGAATGGGAGCAAAAAAGAGACCATTCTACAGATTAGTCGTTGCAGACTCGCGAGCGGCTCGTGATGGTGCTTTCATCGATTCCCTCGGTTACTACAATCCCATTGCGGATCCGGTAGAGCTGAAGATTGACGAAGAGAAGGCCCTGGAGTGGCTGCAAAAGGGAGCACAACCGTCCGATACAGCAAGATTCTTGCTGAAGCAGACTGGAGTCATGGAGAAGTTAGCCGCATCCCGTAAACAAGGATAGGTGGTGTTTTCGTGAAGAACTTGGTAGAGTTTATTGGCAAATCTCTAGCAGACAACCCCGATCAGGTCTTGGTTGAGGCTGAGGATCGAGGCCACGAGACTGTTTATACCCTCTATGTGGCCCCGGAAGACATGGGACGCCTGATTGGTAAGGGCGGCCGCATCGCCAAGGCCATTCGTACAGTGGTCAAGGCCTCCGCCATCAAATCAGGGGTTCAAGTCCATGTGGAGATCGATGAAAGACACTAAGTGGGTGGTGGTTGGCGAAATTGTGGCCAGCCAAGGAAATCGCGGTGAAGTGAAGATCATCCCTCACACGGAATTTCCAGAGCGGTTTTCTGCCATGGAAAGCGTGCGTTTGTTTGAGGAAGGGGCGGAGGAGCCCTATGGCGTTTTTGCCTTGGAGGGTTCTCGCACCCATCGGGACGCTCTCATCCTCAAACTGAAGAATGTGGATAGCATCGACGACGCCGAGCGATTAAGGAAAATGCTGATCAAGGTTAGCGTGGATGAGTTAATGCCTTTGCCCCCTGGTCGTCATTATATCTTTCAACTTATTGGCCTGGAGTGTCAAACTGTCTCTGGGGAGAAACTTGGCGTCATTTCCGATGTACTGCAAACGGGTGCCAACGATGTCTATGTCATCCGTCCCTACCCGGGGGTGACCAAGCTGAAAGAGATTCTGATCCCTGTGATTCCCCAAGTCGTTCTGGAGATCAAACCTGAAGAGGGTTATGTTTTAGTTGAGTTGCTGGAGGGCTTGTTGGACTAAACTGGAGGTACAACGTGCGTTTTGACATTCTGACCCTGTTCCCGGAGATGTTTGCTGGACCTTTAAGCACAAGCATTTTGGGGAAAGCAAGGGAGAGTGGGCTGGTTACGGTGGACGTTTGGAACATCCGCGACTATGCCCTCGACAAACACCGAATTGTTGATGATACGCCCTACGGAGGCGGCGCGGGCATGGTCTTAAAAGTGGATGTACTGGCCCGGGCCGTTGAGTCCGTTCGGGGAACGTCAAACGCCCCCGTTGTCTACCTGTCCCCCCAGGGACGAATGTTTAGCCAGTCCGTAGCCGCTGAATTGGCTGCACTGCCTCACCTGATTCTGCTCAGCGGGCACTATGAGGAGATCGACGAAAGGGTTAGGCAGCACTGGGTCGACTGGGAGCTGTCCATTGGTGACTATGTACTCACCGGCGGTGAACTGCCGGCTATGGTAGTGGTGGATGCCGTCACAAGGCTCTTACCTGGAGTACTCGGTCATGAGGATTCCAGTAAGGAAGATTCCTTCCAAGCAGGTCTTTTGGACTATCCGCACTACACTAGGCCAGCGGAGTTTCGAGGAATGAAAGTGCCTGAAGTGCTCTTAAGCGGTCACCATGGCAAGATAGCCCGCTATCGACTTAAGGAAGCACTGCGCCGCACCTTATTGCGGCGACCTGATTTATTACAACGAAAAGATCTATCAACGGAAGAACGTCAATTGCTGCAAGAGTTAACGGACGAGGCTTCCGCTGAGGGGAGGGTAAATACCGATGAATCTGATTGATATTATTGACAAAGAACAACTCCGTTCGGATCATCCCCCGTTTGGTGCAGGCGATACCGTACGAGTCCACGTAAAAGTTGTGGAGGGGGCCAACGAAAGAATCCAGATCTTCGAAGGTGTTGTCTTAAGGCGCATGGGTGGCGGAGTCCAGGAGAACTTCACCGTCCGTAAGATGACGCAGGGTGTGGGTGTAGAAAGAACCTGGCCGCTGAATTCCCCCCGCATCGCAAAGATAGAAGTAGTCCGCCATGGCAAGGTGCGCAGGGCGCGGCTCTATTATCTCAGAGAGCGATCTGGCCGAGCTGCCCGCATTAAGGAGCGGCGCCGCTAGTTGGCCGGGCGAGATGTCCCTAAGGGGAGTGATACCCACTCCTCTTTTTCACATTTGCTGAAGTGGAGGCACGAGTATGGCCAAGTCTGAGATCCGGGAATACCTGGAAGCTTTGATCATATCCCTGGTTTTGGCTGGGCTGATCATAGCCTTTGTGGCCCAGAGCTTCTTGGTGGAAGGCAGTTCCATGGAACCGTCGCTCCACCATGGCCAAAGGCTCTTGGTGGAAAAGGTTTCCTACCGTTTTTCCCAGCCTAACCGGGGTGAAGTGGTGGTCTTTCGCTACCCGGGGGATCTGCGCCGCAAATTTATCAAACGAATTATTGGTCGGCCTGGCGACGAAATCACCATCAAGAATGGATTCTTGTATGTCAACGGCCTGCGTTTGGAAGAGGACTACATCAACGGTCCCACTTACGGCACCTACAGCGCACCCACCTTTGGACCTGTGGTGGTTCCCGAAGGACACTATTTTGTCCTAGGCGACAACAGGCGCAATAGCGATGACAGCCGCTATCCGGATGTTGGCTTTGTGCCTAAGAAAAACCTCGTGGGCCGGGCCCTCTTTATCTACTGGCCCCTGAACCAAATTGCCGCGATTGAGGTACCGCCTGTCCTGGAAGGGATTGAGAAGTAACAATGACCATTCAATGGTATCCCGGGCATATGACCCGTGCCAAAAGGATGATCGCAGAAGAACTAAAGCTGGTGGACGGCATTCTGGAAGTGGTGGATGCAAGGGCACCTGTGAGCAGTCGCAATCCTGACTTACAGGATCTGACCACGAAACCGCGCCTGATCGTCTTGACCAAGACAGACTTGGCCGATCCGGCCATGACCAAGCTCTGGCTGAACTACTTTAGGGGTCAGGGGCAGAAAGCTGCCGCTGTCAATTTACTCCAAGGCCAAGGCCTCCAGGCGATCAGGCAGCTTGTGGCCCAGACATTCCCCAACCTCAAGCGGGTACCCCGTCTTTTTGTCTTGGGGATTCCCAATGTAGGGAAATCAACCTTGATCAACGGCCTGACCAAAAGAAGGGGGGCCCAAGTGGGGGCCCGACCTGGGGTAACCAGGGGAAAGCAATGGCTTTCAGCCCCTGGAATGCTTCTTTTGGACAGCCCTGGAATTCTTTGGCCCAAGTTTGAAGATCAGGATGTGGCCAAGCGTTTGGCTCTGCTAGCCTCCGTTCGTGATGAAGTGTTTGATCAAACCGAGATTGTTGCCTGGCTGCTAAACTTCTTGCAGGAGCATTATCCCCAGGCTCTTCCTGCGCGCTATGGAGAGCTAGAAGCAGACGATCCCATAGAGGTCATTGGGCGCAAGAGGGGGTGCCTGCTGCAGGGCGGTGTGGTTAATCGGAACCAAGCTGCAGCTATCGTACTTAAAGACTTCCGTACAGGGAAGCTCGGAGCAATAACTTTGGATCTTAAGCCCGGGAGTGATGCTGCCAGTGTGGACCATGGAGAATAAGTTACGAGAACACGGGTTTTCCCGCATTGTTGGAATTGACGAGGCGGGCCGGGGACCTCTGGCCGGCCCTGTTGTGGCCGCGGCTGTGCAAGTCATTCCAGAGAGTTTTTCGGCGGAAGTACGCGATTCCAAGCGGCTAGCCCCTAGGAAACGAGAGCAAGCTTACGAAGAGATATTCCGTACATGCCAAGTTGGCGTGGGACTGGCTACGGTAGAGGAAATTGACGAGTTAAACATTCTCCAAGCCACCTTTCTAGCCATGAAACGGGCGATTGGAGCGCTTTCTACTGCGCCGGATATCTGCCTCGTTGACGGTCCTTTGGATATACCTGGCTTGCCCTGGCCCCAAAAGGCGATTGTCAAGGGCGACAATCTGTCCATATCCATTGCCGCGGCGAGCATTGTGGCCAAAGTAGAGCGGGACAGACTGATGGATCACTATGCTCAGCTCTATCCTGTGTACAATTTTGGACAGAATAAGGGATATGCTACTAAGGAGCATCGCAACTCCATCCAGAAAAACGGGCGCTGTCCTGTACATCGTCGGTCCTTTCGGTGTGCAGACCTGTGAACTTCGGCGAGGAGTTGGCGCTGGAGTATCTGCTTGCTCAGGGACTGCAATTTGTGGAAGCCAATTTCCGGCTGCGCCGAGGCGAAATTGATCTGATTATGCGCCATGGCCATGTCCTGGTCTTTGTGGAGGTCAAGTACCGAAGTTCAGAACGCTACGGAACAAGCCTCGAGCAGGTAACACCAAGCAAGATCCGAAAGATCCGCCTCGCGGCCCAGGGCTACCTGCAGCGCTATCCCCAAGAGGTGTCCGCCATACGTTTTGACGTAGTCGGAATTAGTCCGCAGACAACTGGTTACAGATTTAAGTGGGTGAAGGGAGCTTTTGAATGAAATTTTCGCGAAATGGACTCGTAATTTTGGTTTTTCTCTTAGCCTTATCCAGCACAACATTTGCTCAAGAAGGAAGCCCCATTGAGCTGGAAGCAAGTTCAGCCGTGCTCTTGGATTTTGAATCCGGGCAGCTGCTCTTTTCCCAAAACGGAAATGCCGCTCATACTCCGGCCAGCCTTGTCAAGATCATGACCATGTATGTCGCCCTTGATCAGATCAGCCAAGGGCGGGCTCATTTGCAGGACACAGCCACCATTAGCGAACGGGCCTGGCGCATGACGGGCTCCAAAATGTTTTTGGAACCCAATGAAGTGGTCACACTTGAGCAGTTGATCACCGGGATTGCCGTGGTCTCAGGGAATGACGCTTGTGTGGCGTTAGCTGAGGCGCTGGCCGGTAGTGAGGAAGCCTATGTGGCTTGGATGAATAACAAGGCGAAGGCGCTCAATTTGGATCTACATTTTGTGGACGTACACGGGCTATCCTCTGATAACAAAATCACTGCGGTGGACATCGCCTCCTTGGTCCGTTCCTATCTGCGGGAACATCCTGAGGCTATCCGCTACCACCGGCAGCTGTCCTTTTCCTATCAGCCCCGTTCCAGTTCCAATCCCATCGTGCAATCAAACCGCAATGGCCTGCTGCAGTCCTACGAAGGCGCCGATGGGTTGAAAACGGGCCATCTGCAAGCAGCCGGGTACAATCTAGTGGGTACCGCTGTGCAAAATGGCAGGCGACTGATTGGCGTTGTCTTGGGCGCCACAAGCGAAAGGAAACGGGAGCAAGAGATGACCACCCTCCTTAACTATGGTTACCGCAACTTCGACTTGGTGAATATCTCCCGCCTCCTGGAAGATAAGACCACGCGTGTGTACAAGGGTCGACGGCCTCAAGTGGGAATGGCCGTGAGCGAACCCATTATTACCGTACCCAAGGGCATTGAAACAAGTGTAAGCGTGGGGATTCAAACCAAGGAACTGGAGGCGCCCGTGACAAAAGGGAGCCAGATTGGGGTCCTCCAGGTCTATGTGCAGGAACAGTTGGTCAAGGAAGTACCCCTGCTCGCAGCGGAGGATGTGGCCAGAGGCAGTTGGTATCAAATTCTATGGGATAACCTGCGCCGTTTCTTCAACAATCTCATCCGCCGGCGTTAAGATACGCTTCCCCGATAAGAAAAAGACTTCCTCGCCAGAGCACGGGGCGAGTCTTTTTTTACTTGGAAAAATTTAACCAAGCACAAGGAATAATAACTTATTCGTAGAAATTATGTATATAAATGATGGAATGAGTACAGAACGGAGGGACAACTATGGTTCCAGTGGCCTTAGACGATCTGGACAAGAAGATTCTAGGGTATTTGCAGCAAGATGGCCGTATGACATTTGTCACATTGGCTTCGCATGTAGGTGTTTCGGAGGGCACCATTCGCAAACGGGTGAAGCGACTCGAAGAGAACGGCGTCATGAAAACCATGGGTGTGACAGATCCGCTGAAAATGGGTCTTGATACCGTGGCTTTTGTTTGGTTTAAAATCGATCGGCATTATATGGATTCAGTGATCGAGTCTCTGAAAGGTTTTCAGTCCGTTCGATACCTGGTGGTGACCACCGGAGGCCACGACCTAGTGGCCATGGTCGTCTTGCCCAATCGGACCAAACTGGTCGCATTGCTTAATGAAGAACTAGCCGCTATCGAAGGCATTGTCAGCACCGAAACGTCAATTGTTCTGCAAATCCACAAGCAGATTTACGACTGGGCACCCTTTAGCGGTCATATAGAAACGGAGGACTCGCAACGATGAATGGACTTGTCTTAGATGAGTTTGATCGGGAAATCATTCGTTTGCTCCAAGAGGATGGCAGAATGCCGTTTTTGACGATTGCCAACCAATTGGGTTTGGCGGAGGGCACCGTCAGGCGCCGTGCGGGCAAACTGCTGGACGAAGGATTGTTGAGAATCGTGGGTATCGCCGACCCCTTTAAAGTGGGACTGCAGACGGTTGCCGTCGTTGGACTGAAAGTCGATCGAGGGAAAATCCAACCCATTGCCACCGCCTTAAGTGTCATGAACGAAGTCCGTTATGTAGCCCTTTCCACCGGGAACTATGACCTGGTCATAGAAGTTGTGGTGGCTAGCAACGACGAACTTCTGACCTTCCTCGTGGATACTCTGCGCCAAATCCCAGGCATTAACAACACAGGTACATCCGTTGTGCTCAAGGTGGCCAAAGAGGATTTGGCCTGGGAGGCCTAGTTAGAACAGGAGATTGGGCTGGCTCTGAAAACGATATTGCAGAGCTTCAGCCATGTGGGCCTGAGTTATGTGGGAGGCCCCAGCGCAGCGGGCAATGGTCCGGGCGATCTGTCTCGTGCTTGCGAAACCCCTCACAGAAAGGGCTAACCGTTCTTGGGCTTGATGCAGGAGTCGATCCGCCTCTGCACTCAGAGCAGGACTATGGGGACCATCCTTTTTCGTTGCCGAACGCAAGGGGGGCCAAGGCGACGGCTTTTCTCGGAGTTCCTGTTCGGAGAGGGAACGAAGGTAAACAAACATTTCAAAGCGGTCGAGCAGGGGTCCCCGGAGTTTCCGCCGATACCTGTTGATGTCCCGGCCAGTGCAGGTGCAGAGGCGCACCGAACTTCCCAAATAGCCGCAGGGACATGGATTGGCCGTAGCGATCAGCCAAAAGTCCGATGGATAAACCAAGCTATGGCCGGCCCGGGAAATTTGGACCTGCTTGTGATCCAGCGGTTCCCTGAGTCCTTGCAGAGCCCCTTGATTGAACTCAGGAAACTCATCTAGCAAGAGCACACCGAGGTGGGCCAGGGTAATTTCCCCTGGCCTTCCTGTTTTGGAGCCGATCAAACCGGCCTGGGAAATACTGTGGTGGGGGGCCCGGAGCGGACGCTCCGTAAGCGGGGCTGAATGGGGATGGAGTAATCCTGCGGCTTCATGGATCTTGTTAATGGTGAGAATGTCCTCAAAGCTTAGAGGCGGCAAGAGACCGTGGGCATGCGTGGCCAAGAGAGTTTTGCCCACACCGGGAGGTCCCAGGAGCATAATGTGGTGGCGGCCGAGGGCAGCGATTTCCAGTGCCCTTTTTGCCTGGGCTTGTCCTTTAATTGTGACCCTGGCCTGCGATGAATGGACCTCCAGTCGATGAGCTGGCAAGGGAGGCGCTTGGGCCTGCCCAGTCAGATGGCGGATTAAATGCCCCAGGGAGTCCGAGAGGAGAAGATGATCGCCTCCAATCAAGGCAGCTTCGCTGCGGTTCTCCAGGGGCAGAACCAGTTGGCAGCCGCACTGAGCGGCCAGTTTGGCTAAGCTGAGCACGCCGCTAATCCGTTTGATCTTACCGCTTAAGGACAGTTCTCCCGCGAAGATCACATCTTGGAAAACGCATTCCGGCACCATTCCCTGGTGGGCCAAGACGCCCAAGGCGATGGGGAGGTCAAAGAGGGCTCCATCCTTGGGGATGTGAGCTGGCGCCAAATTGACGATGACTTTTTGAGCCGGGAACCGAAACCCCGTATTGCGCAGGGCCGAACGGACTCTCTCCCGACTCTCCCGCACCGTCTTGCTGGGTAAACCTACGATTTCAAACCCAGGCAAACCGGGACGGACATCCACTTCCACATCGATCAGAAATCCCTCGATGCCGGAAACCACTCCGCTTCGAACTAAGATCATCTCCCATTCCCCCTTGACATTAATATCAGAATATTGGTATATTTGACATAAGTGAAATAAGTCCTCCTGAACATAAGACATGCCCTTCCTCGGCATGCTAAGAGAAAAATCAAAGGGAGGCGCTAACTTGCAGTTTGAAGTAGGCGTTACACGTATTTTCCACTGCCCCGTTTGCGATGTGGATACCCCCCATACAGTCAAAACGAAAAAAGGGGACATGTATGGAATTATCTGCACCAACTGCCTTGGGGGAGCCATAGTTAGTGCTTTGGACTTACGCATCTATCAGCTCAAGTGGGAGGAGGAGCTTCAGGCCATTTTAGACAGTCTGGTGGAACATCCCGTCCATGACGAAGAATGAAGGAGGAGTGACATGAAATGGAGTCCGCGGCAGTACCTGATTGCCTTTAACATGATCCCCGGCATCGGGGGACGCCGTCTGCTGGCCATCCACGATCACTTCGGCTCACTGGAGCGGGCCTGGCAGGCGCCTGGGGAGGAGTTGCAGAGAATTGAAGGCATAGGCCCCAAGACCGCGGAGAGCGTCTGCGCCTTACGCGCTTCCATCTGCCCCGAGGTAGAAGAACGCTGGGCACAAGGCCTTGGCGCAGAGGTCATCACCCTTCGGGATAACAGCTACCCCCACTACCTGAGACGTCTAGCGGTCCCGCCCCCTGTCCTTTATGTCCTGGGTCAGCTGCCAGCGGAGACGGGAGTTGCGGTGGTGGGCACTCGCAAACCCTCGAGAATCGGCATTGCTCAAGCGCAACAGTTTAGCGCACACCTAGTCAGGCAAGGGCTGGCAGTGATCAGCGGATTAGCTCGAGGTATCGACTATTTCGCGCATGAACAGGTCGTGCAGATGCAGGGCCGCACCGTAGCCGTTCTGGGTTCCAATATTGGACAGGTCTATCCAAGTGAACACAGAAAGTTGGCCCGCCAGATCGCTCAAAAGGGGGCCGTAATCAGCGAGTTTTCCAGCCGCTGTCCCACCGTGCCTGGAAACTTCCCGCGCCGTAACCGCGTCATCGCAGGCTGCTCCAAGGGCGTCTTGGTGGTTCAAGCGGGCGCGAAGTCCGGTTCGATCCATACCGCCGACTGGGCCCTAGAACTGGGCATCGACGTCTGGTCCATTCCAGGCGAAATCAGTGATCCCCTGCGCGCAGGCAACCACAGGCTGATCAAACAAGGGGCCTACTTGGCTAGTTCTCCAGAGGACGTTGAACGGTCCCTGCAGCGGGAGCCTGTGACCGAAAAGGTCGGTGTAGAAGAGCTTTACCAGGCGGGTCACCATGTTAATGCCATTGCCGCCGCCCTCAAGCGGCCGATCCATGAAATCCTGGCCGAAGTCTCCCTTTTGGAGCTTCAGGGGCGAGCAGAAATTTAAGCAGGTGTTCCTACCTTGCTTGCATAATATTGCCATAGCCACTATAATGGGGGTAATTCTGGCGGGAAAAGAGCGATGGATGTGAATGACAACAAACTAAAACGCATGGCTATGGCCATTAAGATGCTAAACTCCGATGATACATTGGAAGAACTATTGACCAGCCTGGGTCTATCCAGCGAGGATTTGCTGGGCTATCTAGAATCGCTGGCTTCGGATTTCCAGGTATCCATCTTGACCTTTGAAGGCCTCGATGCCACCAAGACCCGAGTGTTCAGCCTGTGGGAACAGGCCTATCTTTCGGGCGAGGCTAGAGAATTTCTCCTCTCCGCTCTGCACTCCCAGACCATTACCCCCATGGAGTTGGAGCAATCCTTAGCGGTACTTTTTGCCCAGTCCGAAGGCTTAACTGATGTGGATGAGGTGCGCGGGGTGTTGGAGAGCGTTGTGGAAGATCCGAACCGCATGGCCATGTTAGGATTGCTGGATCTGGATTATGTTCATTGAGCCTTTGAATTCTGCACGGAGGTGCTAGTTTGCCTACACTTATTATTGTTGAATCCCCTGCTAAAGCCCGTTCGATCAAGGGCTTTCTTGGACGTGACTACATGGTGAAAGCTTCTTTGGGGCATGTACGGGATCTGCCCCGGAGCCGGTTTGGAGTAGACCTAGAGAAGAATTTTGAACCCCATTACATCACCATTCGCGGTAAAGGACCTGTTCTCAAGGAATTGAGGGATGCGGCCAAAAAGGCGGATCGCATCTTACTGGCCACCGACCCCGATCGAGAAGGCGAGGCGATTGCCTGGCATTTGGCCACCGCTCTAAGTGTCGATGACGACCAGTGTCGTGTAGACTTTAGGGAGATTACGAAAGACGCCGTGAAGCGTTCTATCAAGAATCCGCGGCCCATTAGCCAGCCACTGGTCGATGCACAGCAAGCTCGGCGTGTTGTGGATCGCATTGTCGGTTACGAGCTTTCTCCCTTGCTCTGGGCCAAGGTCAAGCCGGGCTTAAGCGCTGGCCGCGTCCAATCTGTGGCGGTCAAGCTGATTGTGGATCGGGAACGCGAAATTGAAGCCTTTGTGCAAGAGGAATATTGGAGCGTGACTGCACTGCTCCAAACGGAGCAAGAGCAACAGTTCGAGGCCAAACTGCACCACAAGGATGGCAAGAAACTCGCTCTTCCCAATGAGGAAGCAGCCATCGAGGTGGAACGTGATCTAGCGGATCAAACCTGGACAGTGGCGGAGGTCACAAAGAAGAAGCGGAAGCGAAATCCAGCGCCGCCCTTTACCACCAGCACTATGCAGCAGGAGGCAGCCCGCAAGCTTGGTTTTCCGGCCAAGAAAACGATGCGTGTAGCCCAGCAGCTGTACGAAGGCCTGCCCCTGGGCAAAGAAGGTACCCAAGGTTTGATCACCTACATGCGCACGGACGCCACCCGTGTTTCGCCCGAGGCCATTTCCGAAGTCCGCAATTTCATCAAAAACGTCCATGGCGAAGCCTATATACCCCAAAAACCCAGGGTGTATGCGGCGAAAAAGGGAGCTCAGGAGGCCCACGAGGCCATTCGGCCGACCTCAACCTTGCGCACGCCCTCGGAGATCAAACAGTACCTTACCAGAGATCAGCTCCGCTTGTACACCCTCATCTGGGAGCGCTTTGTGGCCAGTCAGATGAGCTCCGCCATTTTTGACGCCATGACTGTGGACGTGAAGGCGGCCAATTATCTCTTCAGGGCCACCGGTTCGCAGTTGAAATTCCCCGGATTCCTCCAGATCTACCAGGAAGGCAGCGACAGCGGCACCCAGGCAGATGAGGGCAAAGACCGACTCCTGCCTGAACTTACGGTGGGGGAAATCGTGAAACTGCTCCAGCTGGAGCTGGGACAGCACTTCACCCAGCCCCCGGCTCGTTACACAGAAGCGATGCTGGTCAAAACCTTGGAAGAAGAAGGGATCGGCCGACCGAGCACCTATGCTCCCATTATCGACACCATTGTAGCCCGAGGCTACGTGGAAAGGGAGGAAAAGCGTTTTCGCCCGAGCGAGCTGGGGATCATTGTGACTGACCTCTTGGCGGAGAGTTTCCCCAGACTGTTGGATGTTGGCTTCACCGCCCGCCTAGAGGAAGAACTGGACAGCATCGAAGAAGGGGACATGATCTGGCAGGATGTGATTGGAGAATTCTATACACCTTTTGCCGAAGATTTAAAGAAGGCCCATGAAGAATTGGAGCGCATTGAGGTTCAGGATGAAGTGAGCGATGTTGTCTGCGACAAGTGCGGACGCAATATGGTCTATAAACTGGGCCGCTTTGGCAAGTTTTTAGCCTGCCCAGGCTATCCAGAGTGCAAGAACACCAAGCCCATCCTCGATGAAATCGGCGTAGAATGCGCCGTCTGTAAAAAGGAAGGGCGACAGGGAGGACAGTTGGTGGGTAGGCGCAGCCGGCGAGGACGCTATTTCTATGGATGCAGCAATTATCCTGATTGTACCTATACTTCCTGGCAGCGGCCTGTGGCTGAACTCTGTCCCCACTGCGGAAACCATTTAGTCATCAAGAAGGAAGGAACGGAGCCTGTGTGCACCACGAAAGCCTGCCCCGGAGGTGGTGGCAAGTGACAGTTGTAACGGTGATCGGAGCAGGGTTGGCCGGAAGCGAGGCAGCCTGGCAGCTGGCACAAAGGGGCATTTTGGTGCGGCTTATAGAGATGCGGCCCCAGACCACCACACCGGCCCACGAATCGGCCGAGTTCGCTGAATTGGTCTGTTCCAATTCTTTGGGCTCCGCCGTGGAAAGCACCGCGGGGGGGCTGCTCAAGAAGGAGCTGAAAGTGATGGGCTCTTTACTGATGGACGTGGCCGAGCAAACCCGGGTGCCTGCAGGAGGAGCCTTAGCGGTCGATCGAAGGCGCTTTGCCAAGGAAGTAACCAGAAGACTGAGGGAACATCCGCGTATTGAGGTCGTGCCGGAAGAGTGCCAGACCATTCCCGACGGCATTGTGGTCCTAGCGACCGGCCCCCTCACAAGTCCAGCTTTGAGCCAGGTACTCCAGGATCTGACCGAAAGTGAGAATCTTCATTTCTTTGATGCCGCGGCTCCCATCGTTACAGGAGAAAGCATCCTCTATGACCGGGGGTTCTGGGCCGCCCGATACGACCGGGGAACAGCCGACTACTTTAACTGCCCCCTCAACCGGGACGAGTATGAAACATTTGTGCAGGCTCTGGTAACCGCCAAGGAGGCTCCATTCCATCAAGCCGATTTGGGCCAAGAAGACCTCGCCGTCTTTGAGGGCTGTCTTCCCCTGGAGGTCATGGCCAAACGGGGAAAAGATGCTTTGCGTTACGGTCCCTTTCGTCCCGTTGGACTGAGCGACGGGGAAGGTAAGCGTCCCTACGCTGTATTGCAGCTGCGGCGGGAAAATACCGAGGCCACCCTGTTTAACCTGGTGGGATGCCAAACTCGCCTCAAGTGGGGAGAGCAGAAACGGGTCTTTCAACTCATTCCCGCCCTCCAGGAGGCAGAGTTTGTCCGTTACGGCGTGATGCATCGCAATACATTCATCAACTCACCGCGGGTGCTCCAGCCAAGTTTCCAGTTTAGGAAGATGGAGAGGCTGTTTGTGGCCGGTCAGCTCACCGGTGTCGAAGGATATGTGGAAAGCACTGCCTCAGGGCTTTTGGCCGGCTATAACGCATGGCGGCTGGCGGCCGGGAAGGATACCATTGTCTTGCCCCGAGAAACCATGCTGGGAAGCCTAGCCCATTACATTGCCACAGCTGATCCAGGCCACTTTCAGCCCATGAACGCCAACTTCGGCATTCTGCCCACCTTAGAACCCCCAGTGCGGGGTAAACGGGAACGCAAGCTGGCCTATGCAAAACGTTCTCTAGAGGTGCTGCAAGCCTTTTGGGAAAGACTCTAAAGGGAGGAAAGGCCATGGTGGAGCTCAAGCATTACCTCGACCATTTACGGGTGCAGCGTAACCTATCCCCAGCAACAATCCTAGCCTATGAGCGCGATCTGACCCACTTTCTGACCTTTGTCTGGGAACAGCTGGATTTTCTGGGCAGACCGCAGCGGATGGACTCCATTGACAAATATCTGGTCCGAGACTACCTCTCCTTCCTAACAAGGGAACACTATGCCCGGTCGACGCTAGCCCGCAGACTGGCCAGCATTCGCGGATTCAGCCGGTTTATGTATACCCAGGGTATGGTCAAGCGAGATTTTGCCATCGGCTTGAAGACACCCAAACAGAAAAAGTCCATTCCCGATGTGATGAGCATGGACGAGATTATGCGCTACTTAGAGCTGAACATGCCGGGACAGTCCGAAGCGCTCCAGGCCAGAAATCGGGCCATTTTCGAGGTCCTCTATGGAACAGGTATTCGTGTAGCAGAATTGGTGGGGCTCAATCTCGCTGATGTCGATCACGCAAGCCAGTACCTGACTGTCTTGGGCAAAGGGCGCAAGGAGAGAGTTGTGCCCCTCGGCGACTATGCGCTCCTCAGCATAGAAAGCTACTGCAGCAAGTATCGCCCAGAGCTGCTCCAGGGTCAACAGGAAGAGGCCTTATTTCTAAACAGCAGGGGTCGGCGCCTTACCACCCGGGGGGTCCAATACATTGTAGATCAATGCAGCCAGCATCTGGAGACCTACAAGAACATCTCGCCCCACGTTTTCCGCCACACCTTTGCCACCCACCTCTTGGACAACGGTGCGGATCTCAGGGCCATTCAGGAGCTTCTAGGCCATTCCAGCCTGTCCACGACCCAGATTTATACTAAGGTAACCATGGGTCATTTGCGCTCGGTCTATGACCGAGCCCACCCCCGTGCCTAAGAAAGGGGAAGTTACGGTGAATATTCGTTCCACTACAATTATTGCAGTGCGCAGATCCGATCAGGTGGCTGTAGCTGGAGACGGGCAAGTGACCCTAGGCGAGAAGATCGTCGTCAAGCATGGAGCTACCAAGGTCCGAACCCTCTCGGGCGGAGAGATCCTCGCTGGATTTGCCGGTTCCGCCGCGGATGCAATTACCCTCTTTGAGCTGTTCGAAAAGAAACTGAAGGATCATTCCAATCAGTTGGTACGGGCGGCTGTGGCCATGAGTCAAGCCTGGCGTTCCGATCAGTACCTGCGGAAACTTGATGCCCTGCTCTTGGTGGCTGATCGCCAGGCCACCCTAGTGATCTCAGGATCCGGGGATATTATTGAACCAGATGAAGGCGTTGTGGCCATCGGATCGGGGGGACCCTACGCCATGGCAGCAGGCCTGGCCTTGCTCAGGCATTCTGAGCTGAGCGCGAGGGAGATTGCTGGGGAAGCCTTGCGGATCGCATCGGAGATTTGTGTTTTTACCAATGACCGCATTTCCATTGTGGAATTGCCCTAAAGGAGTTTAAGGACGCTATGGAACTGACACCGAGTCAGATCGTTGCTGAACTGGATCGCTATATTATTGGACAGGACGACGCCAAACGAGCGGTGGCCATTGCCCTGCGCAATCGGTACAGACGCCAGAGGCTGCCCGAGGAAATCCGCGAGGATATTCTTCCGAAAAACATCTTGATGATTGGCCCCACCGGCGTAGGAAAGACGGAGATCGCCAGACGCCTAGCTCGATTGGCCAATGCTCCCTTTGTCAAAATCGAGGCTACGAAGTTTACGGAGGTGGGCTATGTGGGCCGCGATGTAGATTCCATCATCCGAGAATTGGTAGATGTGGCCCTGCGTATGGTCAAGGCGGAGAGGATCAAAGCAGTGGAGAAAAAGGCCGAGGCGTTTGTCGAGGACCGTTTAGTGGAGCTCTTGGTCCCCAATCCTGCACCGCCAAAACCCCTCAATCCCATGGATCTGCTGTGGGGGATGGGGCAGCCCTCGAAGTCCTCGCAAGAGACGGGCCTACAGAACAAAGAACTCGAAAACGAACGCAAACAAATCCGAGAGCTGCTCAGGCTGGGAGAACTGGAGGACAGGGTGGTCGAATTGATCCTGGAAAAATCACCGCCTGCAGGTTGGGACATGATGACTGCATCCGGTATGGATGACCTGGGAGCGAACTTCAGGGAGATGCTGGGAGATCTTCTGCCCAAGAAAACACAAAAACGTACCGTCACCGTGCGCGAGGCGCGGGGGATCTTGTTACATGAAGAAGCGACCAAACTCTTGGACATGGATGCGATCATGGAGGAAACGGTAGCCCTGGTGGAAGAATCGGGGATGGTCTTTATTGATGAAATCGACAAAATCGCCGGAGGTTCCAGCAAAAACGGGCCCGATGTCTCCAGAGAGGGCGTTCAAAGGGATATCCTGCCCATTATCGAAGGAAGCACCGTGATCACCAAGGCGGGGCCTGTACGGACGGATTTTATACTCTTTATCGCGGCGGGAGCCTTTCATGTTTCCCAGCCCGCGGACCTTATTCCCGAGCTGCAGGGTCGCTTTCCCATCCGGGTTAATCTAGACAGCCTGCGCGCCCAGGACTTTGCTCGGATTCTAACCGAACCGCACAACTCCCTGACGAAACAGTACATTGCTCTTTTGGGGACAGAAGGGGTTCAACTGGAGTTTACAGATGGCGGCATCTTGGCCATTGCCCGCATTGCCGAGGAAGTGAATCGGAGCAATGAGAACATTGGTGCCAGGAGGCTGCACACAGTGCTGGAGCGTCTGCTGGAGGATGTGAGCTTTGCAGCGCCAACTGGATCCAAGGTTGTTATCGACGCGGACTATGTCCAAACCAAACTGGGCGACTTAGTCCAAGATCAAGACCTGACCCGCTACATCCTCTGAAAATGCTTGCCGAACGTTGGGAAATATGCTATATTAGCAAGTGGTGTAAGAATACACACGTTTCTTGATGGGCGTCAAAGTTGCCACCCTGGTCTTGACCCCAGGTGAGAGGGACGGAGGAAAAAACAAGGAGAGGAGGTGGGCGATTTGGCCGTTATTACAATGAAGCAATTGCTTGAGGCCGGCGTTCACTTTGGGCATCAGACCCGCAGATGGAATCCGAAAATGGCAGAGTACATTTTCACTGAGAGAAATGGTATTTATATCATTGATCTCCAAAAGACCGTACGAAAGGTCGACGAAGCTTACAACTTTATCCGTAACACCGTAACAAATGGCGAAACTGTGCTCTTTGTAGGCACCAAGAAGCAGGCTCAGGACACCATTCGTGAAGAAGCGGAACGTTGCGGCATGTTCTATGTGAACCAGAGATGGTTGGGCGGCATGCTGACAAACTTCAAGACCATTACTTCGCGCATTCGCAGGCTCGAAGAGATCGAGAAGATGGAAGAAGACGGTCTCTTTGATGTTCTTCCTAAGAAAGAAGTAATCGAGCTCCATAAGGAGCAGGACCGTTTAACTCGTTTCTTGGGCGGGATTCGGGGCATGAAAACCCTACCGGGAGCGATCTTCATCGTGGATCCTCGGAAAGAGCGAATTGCGGTAGCCGAAGCGCGTAAACTGGGTATCCCCATCGTGGCTATTGTGGATACGAACTGCGATCCCGATGAAATTGACTATGTGATCCCAGGCAATGACGATGCTATTCGTGCTGTGAAGCTTTTGACTACAACCATGGCCGATGCCGTCGTTGAAGCCAAAGAGGGCGCAAGCTTTGCGGAGGAGCCCCAAGAGGAAGAAGCCAAGTACAGCGAAGACGAGAACTAAGAGGGACAGGGGAGTGGGAGAGCAGCTCTCACCCCCTTTTCTGACTATTTCCGAAGGAGGGTTTTCTATGGCAGAGATTACTGCAGCAATGGTGAAAGAACTGCGCGAAAAAACAGGTGCCGGCATGATGGACTGCAAGAGGGCACTGGTTGAGAAAAACGGCGATATGGATGCTGCAACAGATTACTTACGAGAAAAAGGACTGGCCGCCGCAGCCAAAAAATCGGGCCGGATTGCCGCAGAGGGTATTGTAGAATCCTACATTCACATGGGCGGACGAATCGGCGTCCTGGTAGAAGTGAACTGCGAAACGGACTTTGTGGCCAAGACAGATGGTTTCCACGAGCTGGCCCGGGACATCGCCATGCAGATTGCGGCATCGAAACCGGAGTATGTTTCCAGGGATGAAATTCCCGCAGAAATCCTGGACCACGAGCGCTCGATTTATCGGACGATTGCCGAAAACGAAGGTAAGCCCGCCCATATCATTGACAAGATTGTGGAGGGCCGGGTAGATCGTTATGTCAAAGAGATTTGTCTCTTGGATCAGCCGTTCATCAAGGATCCAGATATGACTGTGGGTGATCTGCTCAATGCTAAAGTGGCGCAAATTGGTGAAAAGATCTCGGTACGACGTTTTACCCGTTACGAACGTGGTGAAGGCTTGGCTAAACGAGACGATGATTTCGCCGCAGAAGTTCAGGCGCAGATGAGAAATTAAGAGAACACCCTTGGTGTTCTCTTTTTCTACGTGGAGGGATCCTGCAGTAAGCGAAGAATATTAAAGGAGAGATGTCTGTGGCCGTTGTGAAATATAACCGTGTTGTGCTTAAGCTTAGTGGTGAGGCCTTAGGCGGTAATAGTTTCGGCATCTGCCCTGAGGTTGTAGGGAAGATTGCCACCGAAATCAAGAGTGTGATGCGCCTAGGTGTTGAAGTGGCTATTGTGGTCGGAGGAGGAAATATCTGGCGCGGTGCCACCGGTAGTGCTAAGGGTATGGATCGAACCACAGCCGATTATATGGGTATGTTAGCCACTGTCTTAAATGCCCTGGCTCTGCAGGATGCCCTAGAAGGCCGCGGAGTTGCTACCAGGGTCCAAACGGCCATTGAAATGCGCCAGATTGCTGAACCGTATATTCGCCGTCGAGCCGTGCGCCATCTGGAAAAAGGAAGAGTCGTTATTTTTGCCTCGGGCACCGGCAACCCCTATTTTTCCACCGACACCACAGCAGCCCTGCGTGCGCTGGAAATTGAAGCGAATGTGATTCTGATGGCCAAACGCGGCGTTGACGGAGTGTACAGTTCGGATCCCCGGGTCCATCAAGATGCCATTCGCTATGATACCATCAGCTATATTGACGTCTTAAACCAAAACCTGGGAGTGATGGATTCCACTGCAACCTCACTGTGCATGGATAATGGCATCCCCATCATTGTCTTTGACTTTGATCAGGCGGGAAGCATTGAAAAGGCGATTTGCGGTGAAAAAATTGGTACATTCGTAGGAGGCGAACAATGTGATTGATCAATTAATGCAAGACGGAAAGACTAGAATGGAGGACGTTATTGGCGCGACCAAGAGAGCGTTTTCATCGGTTCGCACCGGTCGAGCCAATCCCGCCCTGCTGGATCGGATCCAGGTCTCGTATTATGGAACGCCCACGCCCCTGAACCAAATGGCCAGCGTAAGCGTACCCGAACCCAGGCTTTTGGTGATCACACCATGGGATAAGAGCTCCATCCGGGACGTGGAGAAAGCCATTCTCATGAGTGACTTGGGCCTCGTTCCCAATAACGATGGAACTGTGATCCGCATCGCCATCCCAACCCTGACTGAAGAAAGACGGAAAGAACTGGTCCGTTTGGTGCGGAAGGACGCGGAGGAACACCGCGTGGCCGTGCGCAATATCCGTCGTGACCTTAATGATGCTGTCAAGAAAATGGAGAAGAACGGCGAGATCTCCGAAGACGAGTCGCGCCGCATCCAAGACGAAATTCAAGAGCAGACTAACGATTTTATCAGCCGCATCGATGAGCTGTTGAAGGCGAAAGAAAAGGAGATTATGGAAGTTTGAGCGAGGTAGGGGCGAGCACAACCCAATGGGATTTCCTTGTGGGATATCCTCTAGATCAGGCTAAGCAAGTGCTTCAGGAGGAAGCCGTACCATATCGCCTGCAGTTTACGGCGGCTCCCGGAAAGGGGTCCTCCGAGGAGGAGACCTCCGAGGGGGACGCCTTTATTATCGCGGTTCGGGCCTTGGAACCCTTGGTCTTGATCTGCGCCTATCCAGACTGGAACGTATCCTAGGGGGTCTTGTACTTGAGTAAAGGGAGAAAAAATGGGCTGCCAAAGCATGTAGCCATTATTATGGATGGCAATGGAAGATGGGCCAATCGCAGAGCGATGCCCCGTTTCTTTGGTCATCGCCAAGGTGTTAAGGCTCTGAAAACAGCGGTGCGTTATGCTTCTAACCAGGGTATCGCCGTCTTGACTGTGTACGCATTTAGTACCGAGAATTGGACCAGACCCCAAGATGAAGTCAAGTTCCTGATGGACTTAATGCATAAGACATTTGTGCAGGAAATAGAGGAGTTGCGCAGGGAAGGGGTGCGGATTCAGCTCATCGGTGACCGGAGCACATTGTCCCCGGATATTCTGAAAGTGTGGAACCAAGCCGAGGAGTTGACCAAGGACAACACCGGTTTGGTCCTGAATGTTGCCTTCAATTACGGCGGTCGACAAGAGATTACCAAGGCTGCGCAGCGTCTGGCGGAGCAAGTGGCCCGGGGCGAGATCACTGTGGAGGATATTACGCCTGAGAAAATCGATACATTATTGTACACTCACAAAACCCCCGACCCCGATTTGATCATCCGCACCGGGGGAGAGATGCGCCTCAGTAATTTCCTTCTCTGGCAAGCAGCCTACAGTGAGTTTTATGTCACCGATGTACTCTGGCCAGATTTTGGAGAGGGGGATTTCGCCCAGGCTCTTCAGGCCTATCAAGCGCGCGAACGCCGCTTCGGTCAAGTATCAGCGAAGGAGCAGTCATAGACCTATGTTAGCGCAAAGGATTCTTACCGCGGTAATTGGCATACCCATCTTGCTGACAAGCCTCTACTACGGTGGACTGGTTTGGCGGCTGTTGATCCTCGTGATCGTGGGGCTTGGACTCGTGGAGTTCGCCCGCATGCACGGGAAGCATGTCTATCCAGACTATCTCGTGGTGTCGGGACTATCTTTTTTTGCCATCACATATAGTGGATTAGATGATCGCAAATTGCTGCTCTGGTTGGTTGCTCAGTTCCTATACTATCTGATCCGGGCCACCTTCAGCGGCATGCGGAACTTCCGAGCGTCCTTTAATCTGCTAGGTTTGCTGTATGTGGTGGTTCTGTACAGCTTTCTGGTGTTGGTCAGGGAGGAATTTGGGGTCATCTGGACGTTTTTTGGTTTGGCCATTACTTGGTTGACGGATACAGGTGCGTATTTTGGAGGCATTCGCTTCGGAAAGCATAGACTCGCTGCTACCATCAGCCCCAAAAAGTCCGTAGAAGGGGCGCTGTTCGGCCTATTGGCCGCCGCCATCACCGGTGCCATTTTCGGGGCTGCGTTAGGAGAGTCCATGCCGCAGTTTGTCCTGTTTGCCCTGATTCTGTCCGTCAGTGCTCAACTAGGTGATCTGGTTGAATCAGCCTGGAAGCGAGAACGGGACGTGAAAGACACCGGTTCTCTATTGCCTGGTCACGGAGGTATCCTCGATCGCTTTGATTCCTTAGCCCTGGTCTTTCCGGTGCTCTATGCCTTGCTCAGCCTATTTGTGTAATCCCCCGTGACCCCTTAAAGGGGTGATGGTCTGTGCCGCCTGCTCTGCTTGCTGTAATCGGCTTCTGTGGGATTCTGCTCTTGCTTCGATTCGTTTTTCCCTATGTGGCTCCGTTCCTCTTCGGTCTCTTTCTAGCGTTTTTGCTGGACATCCCCGTGAGTTATCTAGAATCGAAAGGTTGGTCTCGTTCCCTTTCATCTCTGGTGCTGGCCGCGCTGACATTTGTGACCTTACCCCTGGTTTTAACCTTCGTCCTGCTGCAGCTATGGCAGGAAGTGCAGGGTCTAGCCTTCTTTTCCAGCATGTTCTCTGAACAGGCCGCCCAGCTTTTTGAGGCCATACCCATGCTGGAAGCAGGCATCAGCCTGCCCACACTGCTCAAATGGGCATTGGCTATCCCTGATCTTTTCCTGATCTGGATGTTAACTGCCTTGAGTGCCTATTTCGTTTGCCGTGATAAGCGTACTCTAGCCAAATTTCTGGTTAAACAGCTGCCAAAAACGGAAGCCTTTCGGGTGCGCCAGGTGTACCAACACACCTCGGGCGCCCTGTGGCACTATCTGCAGATGCAGCTGCTACTGATGGTGATTTCCACCGGGGTGAGCATGATCTTCTTTGGCATCTTAGAGCTTCCTTTTCCGTTATTATCCGGCTTTCTCGTTGGTTTTTTTGATCTCTGCCCCATTCTGGGACCAGGTCTAGTCTATCTCTCTCTGGCCCTTCTGCAACTTTGGTGGGGAAATACAGCGAAAGCCCTAGCCTTGGGCCTGGGTTATCTGATATTATTACTACTAAGGCAGTGGGGTGAACCCCACTTGGTGAGCGAACGCATTGGCTTGCATCCCTTGGTGGCCCTTTTGGGCCTTTATGCAGCCTTTCGCTTCTTAGGACCTCTAGGAGCTCTAGTCGGTCCTCTTCTTCTCATCTTGATCAAAGCCCTTATGGGAAGTCTTTCTCCTTCCTAAACAGAGAACGATCTGCAGAAAGGATTTTCTTATGCCCAATGTAGTCATACTCGGTTCCACCGGTTCTATCGGAACCCAAACCCTTGACGTTTTGCGTCACTTACCTGACTTTAGGGTGTACGGGCTTTCCGCCGGTTCCAACTATCAGCTGCTGCGCAAGCAGATTGGCGAACAAAAGCCCGCCATGGCCTGCATTTCCAACTCGGAACACGCTGCCGCCCTCGGCAGGGAGTTCTCGCTGCCCGTCTACAGCGACTCCGCAGGTCTGGAGGCCATGGTCACCGATCCCAAGACCGATCTTGTGGTCGTCGCAGTTGTTGGGGCCGTAGGCCTGAAACCCACGTTGGCTGCCTTAGCCGCCGGAAAAAGAGTGGCTCTGGCCAATAAGGAGACCTTAGTGGCCGGCGGACATTTGGTGATGGAGTACCGCGATCAGATCATTCCCATTGACTCCGAACACAGCGCTCTTTGGAATCTGTTTTCGGGCAGAAGCAGGGAGGACATTGCCAAAATTATTCTCACCGCTTCGGGAGGTCCTTTGCGCAGCTACCTAGGCTCCTTTGATCACGTCACGATCGAAGAAGCCTTAGCCCACCCTAGATGGAATATGGGGGGCAAGATCAGCATTGATTCGGCCACCTTGATGAACAAAGGCCTGGAGGTCATCGAAGCCCATTGGCTGTTCGACTTCCCCTACAGCCAAATTGACGTTGTGATTCATCCGGAAAGCATTGTGCATTCCCTGGTTCAACTGAAGGATGGGACTCTGTTAGCCCATATGGGAACGGCGGATATGCGCCTACCCATTCAATATGCCCTCACCTATCCTGATATCCTTCCCTCGCCGGTTGATCCCCTGGATCTAGGCGCGATGGGATCGCTTTCCTTTGAGGCGGTGGACCACGGACGCTTTCCCAGCCTGAAGCTGGCCTATGGAGCGGGGCAGGCGGGCGGTGAAAAACCCATCGCCCTCAATGCCGCCAACGAAGAGGCAGTGGGAGCCTTCTTGGCCGGAAGACTCAAGTTTAGTCAGATACCGCGAATTGTAGAGAGTGTCACAGAGACGTTCCAGGGTAAATCTTTGCCTACTCTGGAGCAAATACTAGCCATAGACCAGGAAGCTCGGCGCAGATCCAGAGCTTTGATGGGCTAGAGAGGATGATAAGCATGGTGACGCTGATAGCCTTTGTAGTGATCTTTGGAACTATCGTGCTCTTTCATGAGTTGGGGCATTTTGCTGTGGCCAAATTGGCCGGAATTCGAGTCTATGAGTTCGCCATTGGTTTTGGACCTGCCCTAGGCAGTGTGATTAAGGGCGAGACGAAGTATTCGCTCCGGATCTTTCCCCTGGGAGGGTTCGTGAAAATGGCAGGTATGGACGAGCCCGTCGATGGCGTGGAGGAGCTCAGGGACGATGACGAACGGGACTTCAACAAAAAAAGTCTGCCCTTGCGCTTAGGGACGATTGCAGCAGGACCCTTTATGAACTTCATCCTTGCCATCGTCCTCTTTGTCTTTTACTTCATGCTGGTGGCCGTGCCCCCAACCATCACCTATATCGAGCCCAACTCCCCAGGCGAGTTGGCAGGTTTGCTCCCGGGAGATGTCTTCGTATCCATCAATGGGGAAAAAGTTGAGACGACGGAGCGGGTTGTGGAGTTGATTGGGCTCTCAGCGGAGCAGGAGATGCAGGTGGAAGTGAAGCGGCAGCAGGAACTCGTCACACTGAGCGTTATTCCTGAGAACCGCGCTGGCCTTGGCCGGGTGGGTATCAGCATTGACTCCAAGCCGCAATATCCCTTCCTGACCAGCCTGCAAGCTGGAGTGCAGCAGACATGGCACATGATCACCCAGTTAATTAGGGACATCGCCAGGATGATAACTGGAAAGCAGAAAGTAGAGGTATCCGGACCCATTGGAATTGTGCAGATCGTGGGGGAGACGGCAGCGTATGGTCTTCCCAATTTGATGATTCTGGCCATTATCCTCAACGTCAACTTGGGACTCCTCAACCTGCTGCCCGTTCCTGTGCTGGACGGCGGCTGGATCCTGATTCTGCTCCTGGAAGCGGTGCGGGGTAAGCCTTTGGCACCGGAGGTTAGGGGTGTAGCTCAATTTATCGGTTTAGCGCTCTTGATGGCCTTGATGCTCTTTGCCACCTTCAAGGATCTCACGCGGCTCAATTTATTTTCCTAAGACAAAGGAGTGTGCACCATGCGTCAATCCACTCGCCAAGTGATGGTGGGCAATGTACCCATCGGAGCAGGAGCGCCCATTACAGTACAATCCATGACCAACACCGATACGAGGGATATCGCGGCCACAAGAGAGCAGATCGAGGCTCTAGCAGCGGCCGGATGCGATTTTGTCCGTGTCGCCGTCCCTGACCAAAAGGCTGCACAGGCACTGTCTTCACTGGTAGAGCATAGTCCGGTACCTTTGGTTGCAGATATTCACTTTAACCATCGCTTGGCCCTGCGTTCCTTGGAGGCGGGGGTGCACAAACTGCGCCTCAACCCAGGGAATATTGGTTCGGAAGACAAGGTCCGGGAGGTGGTCAAAGCCGCCCAGGAGCGGAAGGTTCCCATTCGAATTGGGGTGAACTCGGGTTCTGTCTCGTCGGCTCTCCTAGCCAGATATGGACGAACAGCCACAGCCATAGTGGAAAGCGCCTTGGAGCATATTGCCATTTTTGAAAAACTGAACTTCTTTGATATTGTGGTGTCCCTGAAATCAACCGAAGTGGAGATGACGGTGGCCGCCTATGAGGAACTGAGCAAGAGAGTGCCCTACCCTACACACATAGGGATTACAGAGGCCGGGACGAAGTGGTTCGGTACCATCAAATCCGCCGCGGGACTTGGTGCCCTCTTATCCCGTGGTTTAGGCGATACGCTGCGGGTCTCTCTCACAGCCGATCCCGTTGAGGAGGTCAAAGTAGGCTGGGCTATCCTTTCCGCTCTTGGTCTGCGGCAAAGGGGACCTGTCTTCATTTCCTGCCCGACCTGCGGTAGAACTGAGATCGACTTAGAAGGAATAGCGGCGGAAGTGGAGAAACGTCTAAGTGATTTTCCCTTGCCCATCACCATTGCTGTTATGGGTTGCGTGGTCAATGGTCCCGGTGAAGCTAGGTACGCTGATCTAGGCATCACGGGAGGTAAGGGCGTTGGTCTCGTCTTCCGCCACGGACAGATTTTACGCAAAGTACCAGAGACTGAGCTAGTAGACGCCTTGGTGGCTGAAGCCAATAATTTGCTTGCAGAAAGATAGGGGATAGCCGATGCTGATGTCGCAATTGTATTCACCCACCCTCAGAGAAACCCCGTCAGAGGCTGAGATTATCAGTCATAAGCTCATGCTTAGAGCGGGGTTGATGCGGCGATCCGCCGCGGGCATGTATGCCTTTCTTCCCTTGGGATTAAGGGTGATCCGTAAGGTGGAGCAGATCATTCGAGAAGAGATGAATGCCATTGAAGGCCAAGAGGTGCTTCTACCCATTGTCCAGCCTGCGGAACTTTGGGAAGAATCCGGTCGCTGGGGCGACTATGGCGATGAAATGTTTCGCCTGAAGGATCGCCAAGGGCGCCAGTTTTGCCTGGGTCCAACCCACGAAGAGATTATTACCGCCCTGGTCCGCTCCGAGGTGCGTTCCTACCGTCAGCTGCCCCTAAGGCTCTACCAGATTCAAAATAAGTACCGGGACGAAATGCGCCCCCGTTTTGGGCTTATGCGGGGCCGGGAGTTTATCATGAAGGACATGTACTCCTTCGATCGCGATGACGAAGCCCTTGATCAAAGCTACTGGGCAGCTTATCATGCCTATGAGCGCATTTTTCAGCGCTGCGGCGTGGAAGCACATCCTGTAGAGGCTGATTCAGGCGCCATCGGCGGTGACGTGACCCACGAATTTATGGTCTTGGCTGACTCGGGCGAGGATTTGGTCCTGTTTTGTCCAAGCTGCGGCTATGCGGCCAATGCTGAGCGCGCTGAAGGTGTGCCCCCAGCTAAGGTGGGAGGCGCTCCCGCCATGAAGGCCCTTACCAAGGTACATACGCCCCAGGCCAGCACCATTGAACAGATCAGTGCCTTTTTAGGGGTAAACCCTGAAGACTGCATCAAGACACTGCTCTATCTGGCAGACGGCAAACCGGTAGCAGCCTTGATCCGTGGGGATCATAACCTGAACGAGATCAAGCTGCGCAAAACGCTAGAATGCGAAACCCTAGAATTGGCCGATGATGACACCATTTTGGCCACAACAGGTGCCCCTGTCGGTTTCGCGGGACCGGTCGGTTTGAGCATCCCCCTCTACGCAGACTACGCCATACAAAACATGGCGGACGCTGTGGTGGGAGCGAATGAAGGAGATCATCATCTGATCCATGCCAATTTGGATCGTGACTTTGCAGTGACGCTCTTTGCCGACCTGCGAGAAACCGAACCAGGCGATCCCTGTCCGCGCTGTGTCGGCACCCTGGAGGGAGCCCGGGGCATTGAAGTCGGTCAAGTTTTTAAACTTGGCACCAAGTATTCCAGGGCCATGGGGGCCACATTCTTAGACGAAAGCGGCGCAGAGAAACCTGTGATCATGGGCTGCTACGGTATTGGTGTTGGACGTACGGTGGCCGCGGTGATCGAAAAGAATCATGACCAAGATGGCATCATCTGGCCCTTGGCTATCGCCCCTTATCAGGTCATCATCGTTCCCGTCAGCATGAAAGATGAGGCCCAGGCCCAAGCCGCCCGCAAGCTCTATCAAGAACTGAAAGCAGCAGGTGTAGAAGTGGTTCTGGATGACAGAGATGAACGTCCCGGTGTTAAGTTTAAGGACGCTGACTTGATCGGCTTTCCCCTGCGTGTGACCATCGGCTCTCGCTCCTTGGAACAAGGAGAGATGGAGATCGTGCTCCGCAGGACCAAGGAGAAGAGGAACGTACCCATTTCCCAAGTACTGCCAGATATCGAAACTATCTTAAAGGATGGGGAGAGTTCGTGGGTATAGCAGCAATTGTTCCAGCGTACAACGAAGAACGCACCATTGGGATGGTTGTGGAGGCACTTTTGGACTGTCCGGCCATTGATGAGATCATTGTGGTCAGTGACGGCTCCACGGACCAAACAGTACAGGTGGCCCAGGGCTATCCCGTCAAAGTCCTTGCTCTGCCGGAAAATGTGGGGAAGGGCGGTGCGATGAAGGCCGGAGCGGCCGAGACAGAATGCTCCATACTAGTGTTTCTCGACGCCGACCTCATTGGTCTGAAATCTAAGCACATTGAAGATTTGCTCGAACCTGTCCGATCCGGTCGAACAGCCATGAGTATCGGTGTGTTCTCTGAGGGTAGGGTCAGCACAGATCTCGCCCAGAAGATTGCGCCTTCCCTCTCGGGGCAGCGAGCGGTGCGAAAATCCCTCTTTGATGCCGTCCCCAAACTTGAGGCCAGCCGCTATGGAGTGGAAGTGGCCTTGACCCAGTATGCGGAGCACCATGGCGTTGGTATTGTGCGGGTACCCCTGCCCTATCTTTCCCAAATCACGAAAGAAGAAAAGCGGGGATTCGTCCACGGCCTGCAAGATCGGGTAGAGATGTATAAAGATATCGTCAAATCGATGTTGACCGATAAGAAAACAGACGGAAAATCAACTAAGAAATAGTCCCCACAAGCCCTGCAACTGAAGGGCTTGTTTTTGGAGGTGGTAGCATGGCTTCTTTCTACCTTGAGCCTGAAGATCGATATTATCTGGCCTCCCTCAGTTCCAATCCCCTTGCGCAAAAACTCGAAATTGTGAAGATAGGCGTTGAGCCCCACAAACGAACCTGGACCTTTGTAATCAAAGGACAACCCCAAGGCGATCAGGAACTGTGGCAAGAACTAGCGCAAGCTGTTCAGAACCTGGTTCCCGAGGTCTCGCATGTGCATTTTGAATGGACCATGGAGACTATCGATTGCGATGTGACCTATTTGGAGCAGGCGATCCAGCAGGTACAGAACCAGGCGGAAAACGGCAGCCTTGTGTCCGAGGCCAACGGCCCTACCCCCAGGCGCAATGGTAACGGACGAAGGCGAGGTTTACTTGTCAACACGATTGGTGGACAAGCCATCGCCCTTCGCGACCTGGTGGAGGAGGAGCGCAATGTTGTGATCTGCGGCGAAGTGGTCTCCTTTGATTCCAGGTTGACCCGCACGGGCAAGACACTGATCATGTTTGACTTATACGATGGTACAGACACCCTTAGCTGTAAGGCGTTTTTGGAGGAATCGGAGGATTTAGGGTTCAAGCCCGGAGATTGGCTCAAAGTCCGGGGTCATTTGCAGTTTCAGTCCTTTGACCAGCAATTGTCCCTGATGGTGCAAGCCCTCGCCTTAGCCGAAGCCCCGCCCGCCCTATCCGATGACGCACCGGTAAAACGGGTGGAACTGCACTTACACACTAAAATGAGCGGGCTGGACGGTACCATTGATGTGGGCGATGTGGTGAAGCTAGCGGCCTCCTTAGGTCATGAAGCCCTGGCTATTACAGACCATGGTGTAGTTCAAGCGTTTCCCGACGCCCACCGAGCAGGAACCAAGCACAAAGTGAAGATCATTTACGGTGTGGAAGGTTACTTGGTGGACGATGCTGCGAGCAAGGGGCGTGCCTTTCATATTATCCTATTGGCTAAGAACCAAGTGGGACTGAAGAATCTGTACCGCTTAGTCTCCTTTTCCCATCTGGAGCACTTTTACCGTGCGCCCCGCATTCCCCGTTCTCTCCTGGAGAAGCATCGTGAAGGCCTAATCATTGGTTCAGCCTGTGAGGCCGGCGAGGTCTACCAGGCGGTTCTAGGCGGCAATCCCGACGTCATGACGATCGCTTCGTTCTACGACTACCTGGAGATCCAGCCCCTGGACAACAATCTCTTTTTGCTGGGCACAACCCATGTGCAGTCCAAGGGCGATTTGGCCCGGATCAATCGGCAGATTGTGAAAATAGGGGAGAGCTTAGGCCGCCCTGTGGTAGCCACAGGTGACGTTCATTATCTGCGGCCCGAGGACAGCCTGATCCGTACCATTTTGTTGGCGGGGAGAGGTTTTGAGGATGCTGAGCATCAAGCACCCCTCTTCTACCGCACAACTGCTGAGATGTTGGAAGAATTCGCTTACCTTGGTGCGGAGAAGGCAGAGGAAGTTGTGATTCACAATCCCCGGAAGCTAGCTCTCGAAGTTGAAACCTTAAGGCCCGTGCCCGAGGGACTGCACCCTCCCCATGTGGACAATGCCGAGGAAGATCTAGAGGAGATGGCTTTTCTAGCGGCCCGGGAGACCTATGGTGATCCCTTGCCTCCCATCGTCCAGGCCCGTCTGGACCGGGAGCTCAAAGCCATTATTACCCATGGTTACGCCTCTCTGTATTTGATCGCCCATAAACTGGTGAAAAAATCCCTTGATGACGGCTATTTGGTCGGATCCCGGGGTTCGGTGGGTTCCTCTCTCGTGGCCACCATGTGTGCAATTACGGAAGTGAATCCTCTGCCGCCCCATTATGTCTGTCCGAGCTGCTATTGGACGGAATTCTATACAGAAGGTGAAGTCGGTTCAGGGGTTGACTTGCCCCCGAAGACCTGCCCGAAGTGTAGTACTAACTTGCGCAGACTAGGTTTTGACATTCCCTTCGAAGTGTTTATGGGCTTTCACGGTGATAAAGTTCCCGATATTGATCTAAACTTCAGCGGTGAGTACCAAGCCCAGATCCATGACTATACGGTGGAGCTCTTTGGATCGGACAAAGTATTTCGTGCAGGGACCATTGGCACCCTTGCGGACAAAACAGCCTATGGTTTTGTCATGAAGTACCTAGAGCAAACCAATGATACTAGGCGCAACGCGGAAGTGAATCGCTTGGTGAGCAAACTGGCCGGGGCCAGGCGTACAACAGGACAGCATCCCGGAGGAATGGTGGTCGTTCCGCCGGATAAGGACATCTTTGACTTCACTCCCATCCAACATCCAGCGAATGATAGCCGCAGCGGTACCATTACGACCCATTTTGAGTACCATGCCCTCGATGACAGTCTGGTGAAATTGGATATTCTAGGCCATGATGATCCCACCATGCTGCGTTTTCTACAAGATATTACGGGAGTGTCCGTCTTGGAGATCCCCTTAGATGACGAGAAAACCATGTCCCTGTTTTCCTCCCTGGACAGTCTGGGTCTGCGCGAAGAACAGATCGGCACTCCCGTGGGAACCTTGGGTATTCCGGAGTTCGGCACCCGTTTTGTCCGGCAGATGCTCATCGACACATCACCTAGGACCTTTAGTGACTTGGTGCGCATTAGCGGACTGTCCCACGGTACGAATGTCTGGACCAACAATGCCCAGGATTTGATCCGCACAGGTGTAACCGACCTGAGCAACTGTATCGCCACCAGAGACGACATCATGTCCTACCTCATGCTCCAAGGTCTTGAAGCCGGGGACGCCTTCGGCATAATGGAGCAGGTGCGAAAAGGCCGGGGCCTAACCGATAAGGAAGAAGCCCTGCTGCGGAAGTTTGAGGTTCCCGAATGGTATATCGAATCCTGTAAGAAAATCAGCTATATGTTCCCTAAGGCCCACGCTGTGGCCTATGTGATGATGGCGTTTCGCATTGCTTTTTTCAAAGTGCACTATCCCTTGGCCTTTTATGCAGCCCTCTTCTCTCTAAGGGCAGGCGACCTTGATGCACAGATCGTCTGTGGGGGCGAAGCGGCGGTGAAGGCCGAGCTCGAAGGCATTATTGCCAAGGGTCGTGAAGCCACACCGAAAGAACGAAACACTGTCACGCAGCTGGAAATCGTTCTGGAAGCGATGGCACGGCAAATCCGCTTCTTACCTGTGGATCTTTACAAGTCTTCCGATCAGACCTTTTGTCTCGAAGATGGCGCCCTGCGCCTGCCCTTTGCCTCGCTGCAAGGTGTGGGGGCCAGTGCAGCCTCGGGTATTGTTCAGGCCAGGGAGGACGGGGAGTTTATCTCCATCGAGGATCTCAGGCAGCGCTCTGGGATCACCAAGGCTGTGGTGGAGACATTGCGTCTGCATGGCTGCCTGAAAGGGCTGCCCGAGACGAATCAATTGACACTGTTTTAGAACTTGTGGTATAATAAACCTGTTATCTGAAGCAATCAGAAGCTGAATGTTTCAGTCCGTTGTTAACATGAGGAGCAGCCGGGAGAGTGGGGGTTCACCCACTCTTTTGACGTATGCCATGGGAAAAGGGGCATAATTGTCCTATAAAGGGGGCGATCGAATCCGTGAGTAGGATTAATATCGTAACATTAGTCAGCCAGTGGGTAGAGGAGATCATCCAGGGCAGTGACCTAGAGTTGGTGGATGTGGAGTATGTCAAAGAACACTCCACCTGGGTACTTCGGGTATATCTAGATAAGCCGGACGGAATTGACCTTGAGGACTGCCAGCGAGTGAGCCAGGCTCTAGACCTGAAACTTGATGCTGAGGATCCCATTCCCGGTGCGTACTCTCTGGAGGTGTCTTCACCCGGTTTAGAACGTCCTCTGAAGAAGGCCTCGGATTACCAGCGATTCAAAGGTCGTCTCGTCAAAATCCGCACCTACAGCGGCCTGCACGGACGAAAGCGCTTTGAAGGTATTCTCGAAGGCTTGCGGGATGAAAATGTAGTACTAAAATGGGAAGGGGACACCATAGAGATTCCCCTAGAGCTTGTAGCCAAGGCGAATTTGGCTATGGATCTCTAAAACGGGAGGCCAGAAGAAATGAACCTGGAATTAATCGGCGCGTTAAAAGAGTTGGAGAAAGAAAGGGGCATATCGAAGGATCTCCTGATAGAAGCCATCGAAACTGCAATCATCTCGGCCTATAAAAAGAACTACGGTGCCAGTTCGTCCTCCAGTGCCCGTGTGGAACTCAATGAACAGTCCGGGGACATCCGTGTCTATTCGCGACGTGTTGTCGTCAGCGAAGTGCAGGACGACACGGCGGAGATCGCTTTGGAGGAAGCACAAGCCCTAGACCCCAATTATGCTTTGGGCGATATTGTGGAGCATGAGGTCACCCCAGCGAACTTTGGCCGAATCGCGGCCCAAACTGCCAAACAGGTGGTCATCCAAAAGATTCGGGAGGCCGAGCGTTCCATCGTCTACGATGTCTACTCCAATCGCGAAGGCGATGTGGTCACAGGCACGGTGCAGCGGACAGACCACAGACAGGTCATTGTTGATCTAGGGGATGTGGAGGCGGTTTTACCTGCCAGTGAACAGATCCCCAACGAGCAGTACAGACACCATATGAAACTGCGTTTTTACATTAGCGAAGTGCGTCAAAGCAGCAAGGGACCCCAGGTATTTTTGTCGCGAACACACCCCGGTCTGCTGCGGGCTCTCTTCGAGTTTGAAGTACCTGAAATCCAAAGCGGCGAAGTGGAGATACGGTCGGTGGCGAGGGAAGCGGGCAATCGCTCCAAAGTTGCGGTATACAGTCGCGATCCTAACATCGACCCCGTAGGTGCCTGCGTGGGAGCGAGAGGTTCGAGGGTGCAGGCTGTGGTGGCAGAACTAGGCAACGAGAGAATCGATGTCGTGCAATGGGTCAGCGACCTGGAAGAGTATATCAAAAATGCCCTCAGCCCGGCCAAAGTTCTCTACGTGCTCATTGATGAAGCCGGAAAGGTTGCCCATACAGTGGTACCCAATGATCAGCTTTCCCTGGCCATCGGAAAAGAGGGGCAGAACGCCCGCCTGGCCGCACGCCTAACAGGTTGGCGTATTGATATCAAGAGTGAAGAGCAAGCGGCTGATCTGCCGGAGTTCTTCCCAACCGTGGAAGAGGAAGAAATTGACGAGCCCGAAATGGAAACTGAAGTTGAGCTCGAGGTGGAAGAGGATGCCGAACCGGAGGTCCAAGTAGAACCTGAGATCCAAGTAAAACCTGAACGTGAGAAGAAGGTTCCGGAGCCACAAGTCCAGGAAATCAGGGAAGAAGACCTAGCCGGCCTAACGAATGTAACCAAGCGTAAGAGTTGGCAGGAGCGTTTCGGAAGTGTGGAGATAGAGAGCGAAGCTACGCAGGCCAAGGAAAAGCAGGAAACGGACAAGTCCAAAAAGAAGAAGGAAAAGGTTATCACAGATCTATCGCAATTGGATTCCATCGACTTCAAATTTGACGAGGAGAAATAGGTGGGTGATAAACGATGCGTAAAAAGCATATTCCTATGCGCACCTGTGTGGGATGTCGCTCCTCAAAGCCAAAGCGTGATCTGATCCGGGTGGTGCGCGATCCCCAGGGCACAGTGGCATTGGATTTGACCGGTAAACGATCCGGGCGTGGCGTTTATGTGTGCCCAGATGAGGCATGTCTGGAGAAGGCGGTCAAGGGTCGCCAATTAGAACGATCCCTGCAGACCAAGGTCGACGAGGGTGTCTTGACTGAACTGAAGAAGGTTTTACATGAACAAGATATATAGTTATCTGGGTTTGGCAAGACGTGCCGGTTATGTCGTATCAGGAGAGCAGGCGGTACAAGGTGGAGTCAAGCGGGGTCAGGTTGCTTTGGTACTCATTGCTGCAGATGCATCCGCCAACACCCACCGTAAGTTTAGCTCACTGGCTCAATATCACAATGTATCCTATCTAGTCTATGGTGAAAAAACCCTGTTCGGTCAAGCCATTGGTCAATCGCCAAGGTCGGTCCTGGGAGTCACGGATCGCAGTTTTGCCAAGGTGATCCGGGCTCAGGTTGGGGAGTCAGTGCAGTAGAATAATGAGGAGTGATGCGAATGAAGAAAATCAGGATCTACGAGTTAGCGAAAGAACTCGGACTCGAGAGTAAGGTTGTAGTGGACTTCCTACATGATCTAGGGGCTGACGTAGCCAATCATATGAGTACCATTGAAGAAGACATTGCCAATATGCTGAGGGAACACTATGCCCCGGAGGACGAGCCGGAAAAGGACTTAGTGCCCGAAGAGGAAGGCTTTCGCGGGAAGAAAGCGAAAAAGCGTTCCCAAGAGGGTCGGGAGGATAAAGTGGAAGCGCTAAAGCCCCGCGGCAAGAAGAAGCCGGCCCCGGCGAAGGCTGCTCCCGTGGCTAAGCCTGCAGCAGTAAAGAAATCTCGAGTGATTGCCCTGCCGGAACAGGTCTCGGTCAATGAGTTGTCCCAAAAACTTGGTGTTGCCGGCACTGAGGTAATCAAGCAGCTGATGCGCATCGGGATTATGGCTTCCCTGAGCCAAAGCGTAGACTATGACATTGCAGCCATCGTAGCCAAAGAATTTGGCGTAGCGACAACACCGGAGCTGGACCTGGCTGAAGAGATTTTTGCAGAGAAGTGTGAGGACCCCGAATTGCAGGAGCCCCGCCCGCCGGTTGTGACCATCATGGGTCATGTGGACCACGGCAAAACAACCCTTTTGGACTCGATCCGCAAGACAAAGGTGACGGCCACAGAAGCCGGTGGAATCACGCAGCACATTGGTGCCTACCAGATCGTTTATCATGGCAAACCCATTACATTTCTAGATACCCCAGGCCATGAGGCCTTTACCGCCATTCGTGCCCGGGGAGCCAAAGCTACAGACGTGGCCGTCCTCGTTGTGGCTGCCAATGATGGCGTAATGCCCCAAACCATTGAGGCACTCAATCACGCCAAAGCAGCACAAGTACCCATCATCGTCGCTATTAATAAGACAGATCTTACCACCGCCAACCCAGAACGTGTTAAACAGGAATTGACAGAACACGGATTAGTTGTGGAGGAATGGGGCGGTGATACTATAGCCGTAAATGTATCGGCCTTGCAGGGTGAAGGTATCGATGAACTCTTGGAAATGATTCTTCTCGTAGCTGAGGTGGAGGACCTCAAGGCCAATCCCCATTGTCCGGCCAGGGGAACGGTAATCGATGCGAAGCTCGACAAGGGACGAGGTCCTGTAGCCACGGTGCTATTGGCCACCGGAACGCTGAGAGTTGGCGACGCCTTTGCAGTAGGTAATGTATGCGGCAAGGTGAGAGCCCTCATCAACGATCAAGGAGAGTCCATTAAGGAGGCCGGACCGTCAACTCCGGTGGAAGTACTAGGCATCAGTGACGTTCCCGAGGCGGGCGATCTCTTTGTGGTTGTCAAAGATGAGCAGACCGCACGGCAGGTTGCCTCGATCCAGAGCGAAAAGAGGCGGGATCGTGAACTCAGCCGCTTTAGCCGGGTCACACTGGATGATCTGTTCCAGAGAATCCAGGAAGGTGAAGTAAAAGAGCTGAACCTCGTGATTAAGGCAGACGTGCAAGGCTCTGCGGAAGCGGTAAGGGCTTCACTGGAGAAACTCTCCACCGATGAAGTGCGGGTCAGGGTGATTCACCAAGGGGTGGGAGCCATCTCTGAGTCTGACGTGCTTTTGGCCACCGCTTCTGATGCGGTGATTATTGGCTTCAACGTACGACCTGAACCAAATGCTCGCAAGGCAGCGGAGCGCGATGGGGTGGATATTCGAGTCTACCGCATTATCTACAACCTCTTGGACGATGTGAAATCGGCCATGGTGGGCCTGCTCGATCCCGAGTTCAAAGAGGAGATATTGGGCCGAGCCCAAGTGCGGCAAACGTTCAAAATTCCCGGCGGCGTCATCGCCGGCAGTTATGTCCAGGAAGGCAAGATTACCCGTTCTTCCGAGGTTCGAGTCCTGCGGGATAATGTCATTATTCACGAAGGAAAGATCTCCTCCCTGAAGCGCTTCAAGGATGATGTCCGCGAAGTAACCCATGGCTACGAATGTGGTATAGGTATCGACCGATTTAATGATGTCAAAGATGGTGACGTGATTGAAGCCTTCGTCATGGTCAAGGTGGAACGAACCCTGTAGGAAGGTGAGATAGGATGGCAGAAAGACTGGGACGTTTGAGTGAAGAGATCAAACGAGAGGTCAGTAGCATTCTCGCCCGAGATGTCAAAGACCCCCGTCTCGGTATGGTGAGCATTACAGACGTGAGTGTTTCACGCGACTTGTCCTGGGCTAAGGTCTATTTTAGCCAACTGGGCAGTGCAGAAGAACGGGAGAAGACCCTCGAAGGGCTGAACAGGGCCAAGGGTTTTGTGCGTACAGAACTCTCCAAGCGTTTGAGAGTACGGCATACGCCCGAGATCATTTTTCAGTTTGATCCCTCCCTGGAAGAGGGGGCCAAGATGGATGCCCTGCTCAAGACGTTGCAGGGGTCCACAGGCAATGAGGGGCAAAATGAATAGCCTCGCAGACGTAATCCGATTTTTCCAGGAGCAGGACGACTTCATCATTGTGGGTCATGAGCATCCCGATCCAGATAGCTTAGGTTCGATCCTAGGCTTGTATTTCGGCCTGACGAAACTGGGGAAAAAATGCCGGGCAGTCAGCGCCGATCCCATTCCCAGCAACCTTTCATGGCCAGGCCTGGATAAATTTGAGCATATTCCAACAGGTTTTGACGCCGGCGAAAGCTGCGTTGTTGTACTGGATGCCGAGCCGCATCGCACGGGCTCCATTGCCTCCGGTGTGATGCAGGCTCAGCGGCTGGTGAATATTGACCATCACCAGCGCGAGCGGGGAGCTGGAGACGTGGTCTATGTTAATCCCCAAGAGGCGGCCACAAGTGTTATTGTCTATCGTCTCCTCCTTGGACTGAGCATTGACCTTGACCTAGAGATAGCTACGGTCCTCTACGGTGGAATCGTCGGTGATACGGGGGGCTTTCGCCATGCCAACACCACTAGCGAAGTTTTTGCCATTGCTAGCGAACTGCTTCGCTTTGGAGTGCAGCCCGCACCCATAGCGAGGGAGATCTTTAGCAGCCAGCCTCTGGAGTTCCTCAAGCTCCTGGGCCAGGCCCTAACTAATTTGCAGATCTCTGCGGATGGAAAATTGGTGTGGATGGTCCTCTCTTATGATCAGTTCCTGGAATTTGGAGTGGATCCTAGAGACACCGATCACCTAGTCAATTACGCGCGCCTGCTGGACACCGCAGAAATCGCCATGGTGTTTCGGGAGATCCGCCCTGGAGAGATCCGCCTGGGGCTCAGGGCCAATTCCCTGGACGTGGGGAGCCTAGCTCGCCATTTGGGTGGAGGGGGCCATAAACTCGCCTCGGGAGCAAGCTTGAAAGGTGACTTGCAGGAATTGGCCGCCACTGTGGTGAAAACGGCAGAACATTTTCTCCTAACGGGTGAGTTGATTTGATGGACGGCATTATAAACGTTCTAAAACCACCGGGAATGAGTTCCCATCAGGTTGTAAGCTTTATCCGCAGGCTGCTGAAGACCAAGAAAGTGGGGCATACTGGCACCCTTGACCCGGGAGCCAGCGGTGTGCTTCCCCTTGTGGTGGGAAACGCCACCAAGCTTTCCAACTACCTTATGGATCATGACAAGACCTATCTGGCCGAGTTGACCTTGGGCATTTCCACCACCAGCCAGGACGCGAGCGGAACCACTTCAGCCCTGAACACAAACTTTTCTCTGTCACCACGGAAGCTCGCAGACTGCCTCGCTTCGTTCCAAGGGACCATCTCACAGACCCCACCCATGGCCTCAGCCATTCGCGTGGAGGGCAAAAGGCTCTACGAGCTCTACCGTCAAGGTGTTTCTGTACCCAGAAAGCCGCGGCAAGTCCAAGTGCATTCCATCAATATCATGGCGTTGTGGAGCGAAGAAGAAGACAAAATCGGATTTGGTACCCGGGTGCTGCTCCGCATTCATTGTTCCAAAGGCACCTATGTTCGAACCCTCTGTCATGATCTAGGGGAGAAGCTTGGGGTAGGAGGGCATATGTCCTTTTTGACGCGCCTGGCCAGCGGTCCTTTTCATAGTTCGGAGGCTCATACCTTAGAAGAGATTGCAGCTTTGGTTGAGCGGGGTGAGGACCGTTTTCTCCTGCCTATGCAGGAAGCCCTGCAAGGATGGACCATGGTCAAGGTCCATCCCCTGATGCAGGAGCGAATCCGACATGGAAACTTCATTTTACCCCAGCATTTCCTGGATGTTCCCGCCACATTGACGGTAGGAGACGATGTGGTGCTCCTCAGTGTTGAAGGCGATGTCCTGGCCTTAGCAGAAATAAAAATGGCAGACCAGATCATCTGCCAACCATATCGAGTCTTCATGAGATAGGTGCATGGTATGAAATTAAACTGGATTCAGCGTCAAAACCCCACTGCACGCAGTGTAGCCCTGGGAACCTTTGACGGGGTTCACCTAGGTCACCAAAGGCTTCTCCAGGAAGCGATCGCCAGGAAAACTCTTGGTGGGACCAGTTGCGTGTGTACATTTGATATACCTCCGGAGCAGTACTTTCAAGGTCGCCTGCGCCTGCTCAGCTCCTTTCAGACGAGGGTTGAACTCTTTCTTGCCTTTGGCATTGACGAGGTGGCTTGGCTGCCCTTTGGGACGGAATTCACCTCCATGGAGGCCCAAGACTTCGTGACCAAATTCCTCGTGAACGAGCTGCGGGCCAATGAAGTAATCTGCGGCTACAATTACCGTTTTGGCAGCAAGCGCGGTGGTGATGCCGCCTTCCTTCAGGAACAAGGCAAGCTCTACGGCTTTTCCGTGACTGTGGTTCCACCGGTGACGGCAAAAGATGGACAAACCATTAGCAGTACGGCCATTCGCAAACTCTTAGCCCAAGGCCGTCTGGCGGCGGCCGCCCGATACCTCGGGTATTACCCCTCCTATAGGGGAGAGATAACACGGGCCGACAGAGGAGATCGATCCCCCCTTACCGCCAGATTTGATCCCGCCTTAGTTCTGCCTGGAGAGGGAGTGTACCTAACGCGCTGTCTAGGTCCCAAACAAGAAGGGGCATTTGCCCTTGCTGCCGTGCGCGGCGCTTGCGATATCGAGCTTTTCATGCTTGATTCCAGAGGCCAAGGGTTTGGACATCTTCTCGACGTGCAGTTCGTGCACCGGCTTGGAGACGTGGGAAGCGCACCACCAGGGGAGTCTGAACGGATGGCAGCCCGACAATTGTTGCCCGGATTTCATTTACAAGATGGCAAAGTTGTGCTAAAATAGCATTGTGCTTGGGACACAGATCTTCCCGGCATCTCAACCCTTTTCTAGGAACTGCGTATCTCCGGCGCACTTCTTGGGAAGCGGTCATACCAAATCTAGTTGGAGGTGGCGTTTTTGATCTCTAAAGAATCAAAAACAGAAATTATTGAGCAATTTAGTCGACATGAGGGTGACACTGGGTCCCCAGAGGTACAAGTGGCTATCCTAACCAAGAGAATTCGGGAGCTTACTGAGCACCTCAAAGTGCACAAAAATGATCATCACTCCAGAAGGGGCCTCTACAAGATGATCGGGCAAAGACGTGGCCTTTTGAACTATCTGATGAAAAAGGACATTGAACGTTACCGCAGTCTTATTGAGGAGCTAGGTTTACGTCGATAAACACACGAGCGGGTAACACCCGCTCTTTTTTGAGTGAACGATCCATACTCGCTATGGGTCCGCATGAAAGAGGCTATACTAAGTACATAGCTGAACACAATGTAAATGGAGGTCAAATTATGCTAAACGAGTTTCGTTTGGAACTGGGGGGACGTCCCCTCGTTCTCGAATTTGGCGAACTGGCGAAACAGGCTAACGGCTCCGTCTTAGTCCGTTACGGAGACACTGTTGTGCTGGTCACCGCCACCATGAGTTTGAAGCCTAGGGAAGGAATTGACTTCTTTCCGCTACTGGTAGACTATGAAGAGCGCATGTATGCCGCAGGGAAGATTCCCGGCGGGTGGGGCCGCAGGGAAGGAAGGCCCAGTGAAGACGCGATCCTTTCTGCTCGAATGATTGACCGTCCGCTGCGTCCCTTGTTCCCTGATGGATTTCGCAATGATGTGCAGATTGTCGCTTCCGTCCTCTGTGTAGACAAGAGCAATTCCCCGACGATTGCGGCTTTAATCGGCGCCAGCGCTGCCTTGCATATCTCGAATATTCCTTTTTCCGGACCTGTTGCAGCCGTTAATGTTGGTTTCGTGGGCGGCGAGTTCATCATTAACCCCACCTTGGCCCAGCAGGCCAACTCTAGCCTGGATATCACAGTAGCCGGCACAAAGGACGCTGTGATGATGGTAGAAGCCGCGGCCAACGAAGTTCCAGAGAAAGTCGTCCTGGATGCCATCGGGTTTGCCCACACCATTGTCAAGCAAGTGTGCGAGTTACAGGAACAGATCCGGGAAAAAATCGGATCGGAAAAGCTGGAGGTAGCTGTGGCTCAACCCGAAGCGCAGATCGACAAATGGGTGCGGGAGGCGATCACCCAAGATCTCTCCGCAGCCTTGCTTACCCCCGATAAGCTGGAGAGACAACGCCTCGTAGATGAACTGCAAGCCAGTCTCCACGACGCCTATCTGGAAGCTCACGGCGATCAAGCATATGAAGAACATGGCAAAGCCCTAGATATGGTTTTTGACACCGTGATGAAAGAGGAAGTACGTCGCTCGATTACCAAGGATAAGATCCGACCCGATGGACGCAAGCCGGACGAAATTCGGCCCATCAGCTGTCAAGTGGGGCTCTTACCCCGTGTGCATGGAACAGGTCTGTTCACCCGTGGTCAGACACAGGTCCTCACGGCCCTAACCCTTGGTCTTAAGAGCGATGAGCAAATGCTCGACAACCTCACCGACGATGAAAGCAAGCGCTACATACACCACTATAATTTCCCCGCCTTCAGTGTGGGTGAAGTGCGTCCTGTGCGCGGTCCCGGTCGCCGTGAAATTGGCCACGGGGCCTTGGCGGAGCGTGCCTTACTGCCTGTGATCCCCAAGGAAGAGGAGTTCCCCTATACACTGCGTTTGGTCTCGGAGGTTCTAGAGTCCAACGGTTCGTCCTCCATGGCGAGCATTTGCGGCAGCACCCTGTCTCTGATGGATGCAGGAGTGCCCATCAAGAGACCGGTAGCGGGTATTGCCATGGGTTTGATGATGCTCGGTGACGATTTTACCATTCTCACCGATATTCAAGGTCTGGAAGACGCCCTCGGAGACATGGACTTCAAAGTGGCAGGGACCAGCGAAGGGATCACGGCCCTCCAAATGGATATCAAAATTGGGGGCGTGACCCAGGAGATCATGGCCCAGGCTTTGGAGCAGGCACGTCAGGGACGCCTCTTCATTCTGAATAAGATCACCGCAGCCATCCCGGCGCCCCGAGCGGAGCTGTCTCCCTATGCGCCCAGAATCATTACCATGGAAATTCCTGTGGACAAAATCCGCGACGTGATTGGACCAGGGGGAAAGATCATTCGTGAGATCATCGCCAAGACAGGGGTTGCCATCGATATCGAAGATGATGGCCGAGTCTATATTGCCTCCACCGATGGCGAAGGGGGCGGGCAAGCTCAAAAACTGATTGAGCGCTACGTGAAAGAAGTGGAGGTAGGAGAAACCTACCTGGGTACGGTGAAGCGGATCATGAACTTCGGTGCCTTTGTGGAAATCCTCCCTGGAAAGGAAGGTTTGGTTCATATTTCACAATTAGAGCGCAAGAGAGTGAACAAAGTCGAAGATGTGGTGAACATTGGAGATGAGGTTCTGGTCAAAGTCATAGAGATTGACCGCCAAGGAAGAATCAATCTTTCCCGCAAAGAAGCGTTGCCTCCAGAGAAGGAAATCGAAGCCTAGTATCGAAATAACTTAATATAGAACTAAAGAAGCAGGTAGGATCGACAACCTGCTTTTTCCTTTTTTAACATGGAGAGGAGTGTGTGCATGGCGATCCTCGCTCTATATTCTCATCCCCGCACCCTGCAGGTGGCCCTCGATGGAGATTCCCGTGTTCAGACCGCAGCTTTCCCCTCTGGAGGGCCAGAGATCATCGAAGAGCACCTTTTACCCTGGCTCGCCCAGATGGGGATCAGTGCCGAGGGTCTGCGCTTTGTGGTGACCAATGAATCTTCCCGCTTGTCCCGTTCCTTGAGTGAGCGTTTTGATCTTCCAGTCCATCTCGTTGACCCTGCCCGTCATAGGGAATGCTGGCTCCAGTCCTATGTTACAGGAACGCCGGCCCTAGAGCGCAGGTGCCAAACGGATACCTTTATCTTCCGGTATTTGGCAGGGCAGGAAGCGGCGAAAAGAGATCGTGATCGAACTGCAGCACGGTGCATCGTGGCCCACCTGGATCAAGAAAACCAGTTTGGGGCACTTATCGGTACCAGGCTTATCGACGGGCTGAGCAGCCTGGACGAAGGACCCTTTGCACTCAGACAAAGCGGCGGACTGCCATTTGATGCTGTCCTTGACCTTTGCCAAGCGCATCAAGAGCGCCAGAGGACCCTAAGGGCCCTGCACGAGGAGGGAGGACTGCGAGGATATTTGGGCCTAGAGAGCCTGGAGGAGCTTTGGACCAAGCAGGACCACAAGGCAGAGTTGATTCGAGCAGCCCTGGCCTATCAGATCAGCAAGGAGATCGGCGCACTAGCCGCCGCCCTGGAGGGCCGGATAGATGCCATTATCCTGGGGGGGGAGTTGGTAGCCCATCAACCCTTCTGTGTGGGACTCCAAGAGCGGATTGGGTTTTTGGGACCTGTGGCCCTCTATCCAGGAAACCAGGCCCTGCCTGCTCTGCTCGCCGGGGCCAAGACGATCCACAACTGACATAAAGGAGTGTGCACCATGGGATTTACTAGCCTCAAGGAGAGTTTAGGGCCGAGCCCCAAGCGTTGCTTGACAGTGGCTTGGGGTTTGGATAGCGAAGTCTTACTGGCGTGCAGGGAAGCTCTCGATCAAGGCTTCTTGGCGGGAGTGACTGTAACCGCACCTCCCGATCAAGTGAAAACGCTGGCGGAAGAGGTGGGCTTGAACCTTGATGGGTTTTCGATCCGACCCGCAGAGACACCTGAGGAAGGCGCCAGCGAAGCAGTACGCTTAATTCGTGAAGGTCAGTGCGATCTGCTGATGAAAGGCGGCCTCCAAACCAGCGTTATTCTGCGCGCTGTCCTGAACAAAGAGCGGGGCATCAGGGCCCAGGAGCTGCTGAGTCATGTTGCAGTAATGGAACTGCCAACGGGACGTCTAGCCCTTCTAACCGATGCCGCCATGAACATCAAACCCGATTTATATCAAAAACAGTTGATTTTAGATAACGCCATTCGGTTCGCCTGGTCCATTGGACTCAAACATCCCAAAGCCGCAGTATTGGCCTCCATTGAGACCGTCAATCCCCAGATGCAGGATACCATTGATGCAGCCTGCTTGACTCTGATGGGCAAACGGGGACAGTTCACCAAGCCGGCCACGGTGGATGGACCCTTAGCCTTTGACAACGCCTACTCGCTGGAGGCAGCAAGGCAGAAAGGCATTGAGAGTGAAGTGGCAGGACAGGCAGACATCTTTATGGTGCAGGACATTACATCCGGCAACCTTCTCTACAAAGCCTTAACCTATGTGGCTCAGCTTTCCATCGCCGGAGTGGTCGTTGGGGCTTCCTGTCCCATTATCCTTACCTCCCGGGCGGATAGCGCCCCAAGCAAACTGAATGCCATTGCCCTGGCCTGCCAGGCTTTAGCAGGAAGCTAAGGGGGAAATATTGTGGAGCAGATTCTACTCGTAATTAACCCCGGTTCTACCAGCACGAAACTGGCCGTGTTTCAAGGTGCGCAGCAAACACACCGTACCAGTCTCCATCATTCCAACGCGGAGTTGGCAGGTTTCAGCGATATTGTGGAGCAGAAGGATTTTCGCCAAGGCGTCACAGTAAAATGGTTGCAGAGCGAGGGAGTGTCCCTGGATTCGCTCACGGCCATTGTGGCCAGAGGAGGTCTTCTGGCTCCCATTCCCGGAGGCACCTACACAATCAATAAGACCATGGTGGAGCAGTTGGCGGAGGGGCGCTATGGAAAGCACGCCTCCAATTTAGGTGCACTGATTGCCTTTGGTCTGAGCCAACGCCTAGGCATTCCCTCCTTCATTGTGGATCCCGTTGTGGTTGATGAGCTAGAACCGATAGCCCGCATCAGCGGTAACCCCAAAATCGAGCGAATCAGCATCTTTCATGCCCTGAACCACAAGGCCAATGCCAAAAAAGTAGCGGATCGGATGGGACGTCCCTACGAAGAGCTCAACTTAATTGTGGCCCATTTAGGCGGCGGAATCTCCGTCGGAGCCCATAGGTGCGGCAGGGTTGTAGACGTCAACCAGGCCCTTTCCGGCGAGGGCCCCTTTTCGCCGGAAAGAGTGGGTTCCCTGCCAACGGATGGTTTAGTGCAGTATGTCTTTGATGGAGGATGGCAAAAACCGGCCCTAATGCAGCAATTTGTAGGCCGGTCTGGTTTAGTGGCCCATCTCGGGAGCAATGACAGCCGCGAAATTGTGGCCAGAATGCATGAAGGCGACGAAGATGCCCGTTTCTATTACCAAGCCATGTGCTATCAAATTGCTAAGGAAATAGGCAGGATCAGCACGGTCTTGTGCGGTATAGTGGATCAGATCGTGCTAACAGGCGGCCTCGCTCATTCCAGGGAACTGGTGGAAGAGCTGAAGCGAAGGGTGGAGTTTATAGCTCCAGTAATGGTTTTGCCTGGCGAAAACGAGTTGGAGGCCCTGGCTATGGGTGCTCTGCGCGTTTTGCAGGGTGTTGAAGAGGCACGTGAATACCGATAAGCGTCCAAGACGTAGAGTTAGGTCAAAGAGGGGGGGTGACCTGGTGGCCCGAGGTGAAGTACTCGTCAATCAAGAACTCTGCAAAGAGTGTAGTTTGTGCATTACTGCCTGTCCCCATAATGTTCTCAGAATTGGGAAGTCCATGAACACAAAAGGGTATCATCCTGTGGAGGCCTTTGCACCGGAGAGATGTACGGGGTGCACTCTCTGTGCGGTGATGTGCCCCGATGTGGTTTTGACTGTCAGGCGAAAAAGCCCGGAAAGGAAGTGATCCTATGGCAAGAGTACTAATGAAGGGGAATGAAGCCCTCTCCGAAGCTGCAATTCGTGCGGGGCTCCAAGCCTTCTATGGTTACCCTATCACACCGCAAAACGAGGTTCCCGGCTATATGGCTGAACACTTGCCTCTGCGGGGCGGAGTCTATTTGCAGGCCGAAAGTGAAGTAGCGGCCATCAACATGGTCTATGGTGCTGCGGGAGCCGGTGCAAGAGTGATGACGTCATCATCGAGCCCCGGGATTAGCCTCAAACAAGAAGGCATCTCCTATATTGCCGCAGCCCAGCTGCCCTGCGTGATCGTGAATGTGGTTCGCTCGGGACCGGGTTTGGGGGGAATTCAGCCGTCCCAAGGTGACTATTTCCAAGCCGTGAAGGGCGGAGGACATGGGGACTACCGTTTGATTGTCCTAGCCCCTGGCAATGTACAAGAGATGGCGGATTTGACCACCCTGGCCTTTGACTTGGCGGACAAATGGCGTAACCCCGTCATGATCCTGAGCGACGGGATTTTGGGTCAGATGATGGAACCTGTGGAGTTTGCCGAGGACCAGAAGCCCGCAAAGGTGGAAAAGCCGTGGGCTACCACAGGTGCTCAGGGCCGCAAGCCCAATGTAGTCAACACCTTGGACATCATTGCAGAGCAGGCGGAAAAAAATCTAGGTCGCTTGCTGGAAAAATATGAGCGGATCAAGGAAGAAGAGGTGCGCTGGCAAGAAGCGAACACCGAGGATGCCGATGTGATCCTGGTGGGCTATGGAACTTCAGCCCGCGTAGCCCGCTCCGCAATGGAGCTGGCTAGAAAAGAAGGATTGAAAGTCGGGCTCTTTCGGCCCATCACCTTGTTCCCCTTCCCCGAAAAACAGCTCCAGGCCTTAGCCAAGCCTGATCGCTCCTTTGTCACGGTGGAGATGAGTGCAGGACAGCTCATTGAAGATGTGCGCCTGGCTGTAAACGGGATGAGCCCTGTCTACTTGAGTAATCGCCTGGGCGGCATGGTTCCCACACCGGAGGACGTGCTCAGCAAAATCCGAGATATTCTGGAAGGGAGGGGCAAGGCGTGAAAACAGTTTTTGAGCGGCCTCAAGCACTGACCGAGGTGCCTATGCACTATTGTCCCGGCTGCACCCATGGCATCATCCATCGCTTAGTAGGAGAAGCCATCGACAGCTTGGGCATCTTAGGGGATACGATTGGCGTGGCCAGCGTGGGTTGTTCCGTCTTCGCCTACGATTATTTCAATTGTGATATGCAGCAAGCGGCCCATGGCAGGGCCCCAGCAGTGGCCACCGGGATCAAGAGAGTGCTCCCTGAGAAAATGGTCTTCACGTATCAAGGCGATGGCGATCTAGCCTCCATCGGTATGGCCGAAATCGTCCATGCCGCGGCCAGGGGAGAAAACATCACGGTCGTCTTTGTCAACAATGCCATCTACGGCATGACCAGTGGACAGATGGCGCCCACCTCCCTGATCGGGCAAAAGACAGCCACATCACCCCGGGGCCGGACGGTGGAAGAAATGGGCTATCCCATCAAAATGTGCGAGCTGCTGGCCACCCTCGAAGGCCCGTCCTACCTGGCTAGGGTATCCAGCCATGATGCCCGCCATGTCTTGCAGGCGGGAAAAGCCATTAAGAAGGCCTTTGAGATGCAGCAGCACAACAAAGGATTCGCCATGGTAGAAGTACTATCCACCTGTAATGTAAACTGGGGACTGAGCCCAGTGAACGCCCTGAAGTGGCTAGAAGAAAACATGATTCCCCAGTATCCTCTAGGTGTCTTTAGGGACGTCACCGCAAAGGAGGGCAACTAATGGCCGATATTATCATTGCCGGTTTTGGCGGTCAAGGTGTCTTGGTTCTCGGTCAGATGATAACCTACGCTGGCATGATCGAGGACAAAGCGGTATCCTGGTTTCCTTCTTATGGGCCCGAGCAGCGGGGCGGAACCTGTAACTGCTCTGTGGTAGTGGCCGACCGTGAGATTGGCTCCCCTTTGGTCACAGTACCTACTGCGGCCATTGTCATGAATGCCCCTTCCTTCGATCGCTTTGAACCAAAGGTGGGCGCAGGGGGTCTCTTGATTTACAACTCCTCCCTGATCAGCCAGACCTCGAAGCGAGAGGATATTCGGGTGATTGCCGTCCCAGCCAATGAGATTGCGGAGGAGTTGGGCAATGCCCGTGTAGCCAATATGGTTCTTTTGGGCACCTTTATGGAAGCCACAAATCTCATCAAGACGGAGAGCATAGAAAAGGCACTGAAAGCTGTTCTTGCGGAGCGGCATCACCATCTGATTCCCTTGAACATGCAAGCTTTGGATCGAGGAAGGGCATACCAATAGCAAATCCCAGAGGGAGGCTACTGGTGTGGAATGTTCCGTTCAATGGGGAGTTGTTTCAAGTATGATCCATGACGGCCCCCACCGACAGGAGCTTGTGGTCCAGGTCGGTGGGGAACAGGCTCAAGCGATAAACTATCCTGGACTTACAGGCTCCTGCCAAGCCGGTGACAGCGTTTTGCTCAACACCACGGCCCTTGAGCTCAAGCTCGGTACAGGAGGTTGGCACTACGTTCTCGCCATACAGGGGCGGGAACGTAGTCTGTCTAGACAGGGACATATCATGAAGCTCCGCTACACACCGCTGCAGGGACGGACACTGGCGGTGGAAGAGGAGGACAGCCCCTATCACGAAACGATGGCCAAGGCGGACTCCCTCCACGGCTTGCCCGTGGCCGTTGGCAGTCTCCATAGCATGCTTGCTCCCCTGGCCTGGACCTTCCACCAGCAGGGGAAACCAAAGCGGCTGGTCTATCTGATGAGTGATGGAGCAGCGCTCCCCTTAAGTTTCAGTAACATCGTCAGCATCCTCAAAGAGCGGGGTCTAATCCACAGCACCATCACCTTTGGACACGCCTTTGGGGGCGATCTGGAGGCCGTCAACATCTATAGTGCGCTCTTGGCCGCAAAGCATGTGGCCCAAGGGGACGCTGCGGTGGTCTTGATGGGTCCCGGGGTGGTTGGTACGGGAACAAAATGGGGAACCACAGCCCTGGAGCAAGGGATCTACCTGAACGCCGCGGCCCAACTCGACGGCCAAGCGATTGCCATCCCGCGCCTCAGTGAACAGGATGTCCGGCGCAGGCACCAAGGCTTAAGTCATCACAGCTTGACTGTGCTAACCAAAGTGGTGCAAACGCCTGTCTACGTGCCTATGCCCAACTACTTTCAAACCGTCTTCCCCCAGAGCAGACAGCTGGAAGGACTCAGGCATCGCATCGTCTGGGAAGCGACGGAGGAGGGTTTTCGAGAGCTGTTCCAGGCGGAGCTCTCCTTTTCTACCATGGGACGCAACGTAGAGGATGATCCGCTATTCTTCCATGGTGTCGTGGCCGCCGCGCTTTTCTTGGCACGTCTGACCTAAAGGGGGCTGCGCCTTGCTTGTTTACGGAGACCTACATATTCATATCGGCAGGACGAGGGAAGGGCAGCCGGTGAAGGTCACCGCCTCACCGCAGCTAAACCTGGAGCAGATACCACAGACCGCAAAGGAGAAGGGGCTCGGACTGATCGGGCTGGTGGATGCAGCTTGCTGTGGGGTGCTGCGGGATTTGCAGAGGCTACTTCATACAGGCCAGCTCAAGCCTCTAACCCAGGGAGGCTACCTCTGGCAGGGGCTACTGCTCCTTCTGGGACACGAGGTGGAAATCGCCCATAAGACGGGGAAGGAAGCACACTTTGTGGCCTTTTTTCCCGATTTGACTCTGCTGGAGCGTTATGCCGAACACGTCGCTCCCTGCATGACCAATCCCTTCCTTTCCACCCAGAAATTGCGGATGAGCGGCGATGCCTGGCTTAAATTGGTGGTAGAAAGTGGGGGAGAGGCCATTGCGGCCCATGCCTTTACGCCCCACAAGGGGGTCTACGGTAACTGCGTGCGCAAGCTCGGGGAGATGTTTGCCCATGCTCAGCTCATAGCAGGCTTGGAGCTGGGCTTAAGCGCCAACACAAGCATGGCTGCGCAAATTGCCGATACCCACAGCTATGCCTATATCTCCAACTCCGATGCCCATTCTCTGACCACCATCGGCCGGGAGTTTACCGCCTATGACCTGCCCTCCTTGGGCTTTAGGCAATGGGCGAAAGCTCTTAAGAACCTTGAAGGAGGCATCGTGGCCACCCATGGTCTAGATCCCCTCTTAGGTAAGTACTATCGCAGTTTCTGCAGGAACTGCCAGCTCTTGGCGGAAGGGGACGACCCCGTTTTGCGCTGTCCAAGATGCGGAGGACCCGTTGTTTGTGGAGTATGGGACCGTCTGCGGGAAATCCGGGACATGCCTGAAAAAGCTGCAGAAAGACCCCCTTATATATCCCATGTCCCATTGATGATGCTGCCAGGCGTTGGCCCCCGCACCTATCGACAGCTGCTGAAAAAGCTAGGAACGGAAATCGAAGTGATGTATACTGTATCCTTAGAGGCCATCAGCGATGTGGCAGGGCCTGTCCTGAGCGAACAAATCGCTGCCGTCCGCACCGGTAACTTGCACATTCTGCCAGGTGGAGGAGGAAAATATGGCCGGATAACGAAGGCTCAAGAGAGGTGAATGTATGATTACCGTTATTTTTGTCAGACATGGAGAGACGTTCTGGAACGTGGAACAGCGTTACCAGGGCCAGAAGGATAGCCCCCTCTCTCCTTTAGGCAGGGAACAAGCTGCCAAGGTCGGCCAGTTCCTAAGTACACGTGCCATTGACGCTGTTTTTTGCAGCGATCTCCAGCGAGCGTACTTTACTGCAAAGAGGATTGGAGAGCGTCATGACCTGGAACCCCAAGTGGACCCGCGGCTCAGAGAAATGAGTTTCGGGGTCTGGGAAGGAAAAACACGGGGAGAAGTGATCCAAGAGTACTCTCAGCTCTGGGACGCTCGCTCTCGGGACATTCTTCGCACCCGGATTCCCCAGGGGGAGCTCCCGGGCGAGGTGGTGGAACGCTTTCACAGCTTCCTCAGGGAACAAACGGAGAATGGAAAGTCGACCGACCGGACCATCGTGGTTGTTTCCCATGGCGGCGCTCTGCGCCTCGTGCTTTCTTCGCTGCTTCATATTCCCCTGGAAAAATCTTACGGCATCCGTCAAAGCAATGCAGGCGTTTCGGAGCTGCTCTGCTTCCAGGAGGGCACAGAATGCAGGTGGGAAGCTGTGACGATTAACAGCACCGCCCACCTAGGGTAACATATTCTTCTCCAGCAAGGCATAGGTTTAGATAATGCTATGCTGGAGAGGTGTGAGGGTTATACATGTTTATGGCAGGGGCATTTGGTGAGCTGGTGTGGGCCTATTTCCTTCGCCATCTACCCTTATACTTAGCACTCATTCTTTTGTTTGTAAGTGGCTTAGGATTTGGGGCCGTTGCCACACACAAACTATCGCCTGTACAAAGGGACGATTTGGCAAACTATCTTTCCGGCATTTATACCTCCTTGGCTGATCACTCCGGCGAGGCTGCGTCCAAGGGAGAAGCATTCTACCAAAGCCTGATGGACAATGTAGTCAAGACCACCGGCCTCCTCTTCTTACTGGGGCTTACGGTGATTGGATCCCCCTTGATCCTGGCCGTGGTTTTTCTCCGCGGTTTTGCTTTAGGCTTCACGGTAGGTTTTCTCGTCCAAGAGACGATGTTGCGCGGCTTGATCTTGTCTACCGCCTGCATTTTGCCCCATAACATCCTGATGGTGCCGGCGATTTTGCTCGGAGCAGGTGGGGCGCTGTCCTTTGCAGCCACAGCCGCCAAGACCCTCTTTGGTCTATCCAAGGACGGGATCTCAGGTCAGTTGGCCAGCACCACATTCCTCAGTCTATGCAGTGGAATCCTATTTGTCCTAGGAGCCTGGATCGAAACCTACCTGACTCCTGTCTTGGCCCAGCTCAGCAGCGGATTTCTCATTTGAAGGGAGGCATGCTATGTTTCAACCTTTCGATGCTTACTATTCCTTCCTGCGCGTGGAAAAAGGACTATCGGAAAACACTGTACAAGCCTACTCTCATGATCTCCGCCAGTTTCGGGAATTTCTAATCCAAAGGCAGCTCTCCCTCGCTGAGGTTCAAGGCGAACATGTGGCCTTGTATATTAAGGTCTTAGAAGAAAACTCCATTGGAGCCCGTTCGAGGGCCCGTAAAATATCAGCACTGCGGAGTTTTTTCGATTATTTATTGGACGAGCAGATTGTCGGGAGCAACCCCTGTGCCTATCTGTCTGCCCCCAAGCTCCCGAAAAGCCTACCGCAGATCCTCAGTGAACGGGAGGTGGTGGCCCTTTTGGACGCCCCAACCCTAGACAAGCCCACAGGGTACCGCGATCGAGCCATGCTGGAGGTTCTGTACGGCAGCGGCCTACGAGTGTCGGAGCTGGTGGGCTTGGATGTGGGAGATGTCGATCCTCTAGGTTTCGTCCGCTGCCTCGGTAAAGGCAACAAGGAACGCATCATTCCCCTGGGCACCCATGCCTTGCAAGCCACCGCAAACTATCTCGACTTTGCCCGCAGACGTCTGGTGACCAATCACAGAGAAAGGGCCTTGTTTGTCAACTCCAGGGGCAAGCGCCTCACGAGGCAGGGATTTTGGAAAATCCTGAAAGGGTGGGCCCAGGCCGCGGGGATCCAAAAGGAGATCTCCCCCCATATGCTCCGGCATTCCTTTGCCACCCATCTCTTGCGTCACGGTGCGGACCTACGTTCCGTTCAGGAAATGCTGGGCCACGCGGACTTGGCCACCACGCAAATCTACACCCATTTGGACAAAGGACATCTGCGCGATGTCTACGGAAAGACGCATCCTAGAGCGCTAAAGGAGGAAGAGTAATGAAACGGATAGTGCTAGTTGTCTTAGACAGCGTGGGTGTGGGTGCATTGCCCGATGCCCACCTTTACGGTGATCAAGGAAGCAATACGCTGGCACATGTGGCCGAGGCTCTAGGGGGGCTGCACCTGCCTAATTTACAGGCACTCGGACTTGGTAATATCATTCCCGTTCAAGGGGTTCCCCCAACTCCCAGTCCAAAGGCAGCCTGGGGAAAAATGGCCGAAGTCTCCAAGGGTAAAGATACCACCACGGGACACTGGGAGCTGGCAGGCTTGACCCTCAAGGCGCCCTTCCCCACATACCCCCAAGGCTTTCCCGAAGAGATTATCCAGACCTTCGAAGAGCGAATCGGGCGCAAGACCTTGGGTAATTACCCCGCCTCGGGAACTTCCATCATCGAGGAGTTGGGCCAGGAGCATCTAGCAACGGGATTCCCCATCGTCTACACCTCTGCAGACAGCGTCTTTCAGATCGCCGCCCATGAAGAGGTGGTGCCATTGGATCAGCTCTATGCATGGTGCCACATCGCCCGTTCCCTTCTCCAAGGGGAACACGGGGTGGGGCGGGTCATTGCCAGGCCTTTCCTTGGGGAAGTTGGCTCGTTCAAGCGTACCGCCAATCGCCACGATTTCAGTCTTCCTCCCATCGAGCCCACTGTGTTGGATGCGCTGACCGCCGCCGGCATCCCCGTTTTTGGTGTGGGCAAAATATCCGACATCTTTGCGGGGCAGGGCATTACGGAGTCGTATCCGGCCACGAGCAACCAAGCTGGAATGGATCAGATCGTGCAGTTGATCCGGACCAAGGAAGAACACTGCCTCATTTTCGCTAACTTGGTGGACTTCGATATGCTCTGGGGCCATCGTAATGATGCCGCAGGCTATGGCCGAGGCCTCGAGGAGTTTGACCTTCGTCTGCCCGAAGTTCTCTCCGGACTGCAGTCCAATGATCTTCTGCTGATCACGGCAGATCATGGATGCGATCCCACGTTCCCGGGGACCGATCACACCAGGGAGTACACCCCCCTTTTAGTAACGGGCCCCAGGGTACGAAGTGTGGACCTGGGCATTCGCCGGAGCTTCGCTGATGTAGCCAAGACCGTCGCCCACTACTTTAGCGTGGACTATGCCACCATTGGCGTCAGTGTTTTGCCGGAAGTACTTCCTGGGGAAAGGGGATAGACCGATGCATGCTGTGGATCTCATTCAAAAAAAGCGCGATGGCCAGCGACTGAGCCGCGCCGAACTGGAATTCCTAATCCAAGGCTATGTCGAGGGGCGTATTCCCGACTATCAGATGGCTGCCTGGGCCATGGCAGTCTATTTTCAGGGGATGGAGCCTGAGGAAATCACCGATCTAACCCTGATCATGGCCCACTCGGGGGATACTCTAGACTTAAGTTCCATCCACGGGGTTAAAGTGGATAAGCACTCCACCGGTGGTGTGGGGGATACGACGACCTTGATTGTAGCTCCCCTGGTGGCTAGCTGCGGCATACCCGTGGCCAAAATGTCCGGCCGTGGACTCGGCCACACCGGGGGTACCGTGGATAAATTGGAGAGTATTCCGGGTTTCCGGGTTGATCTTCAGCCTCAGGAATTCATCTCCCAGGTCAATCGACTTGGCCTCAGCCTCGTGGGTCAGACTGGACAGTTAGCCCCGGCCGACAAACTTCTCTATGCCTTGCGGGATGTAACAGCCACCGTGGAGTCGATTCCCCTGATTGCTTCTTCCATTATGAGCAAAAAGATCGCAGCGGGGGCCGACGGCTTCGTCCTGGATGTGAAGGTGGGCCAGGGGGCCTTTATGAAAACAGAAGCGGATGCAGTGCAACTAGCTGCGACCATGGTGCAGATCGGAACCCTAGCCGGTCGAGTTACGGTGGCTTTGGTTACCGACATGAACCAACCCTTGGGAACAAGAATCGGAAATGCCCTGGAAGTAAAGGAAGCAATCCTTACCCTTAAGGGTGATGGTTCTCCTAGATTGAGGGAGCTTTGCGTGCAGCTGTCTGTAGAAATGCTGCTCTTAGCCGGCAAAACCCAGGACAGGCACGAGGCTGAGCGCCTCGTGGAAGAGCGCCTTAAAAATGGCGACGGTCTGGAGAAGTTTCGCCAACTAATCGAAGCCCAAGGCGGGGAGGGGAGAGTGATTGAGGATCTGACCCTCTTGCCCCAGGCGAACTACAGTCAGGATATCCCAGCTCCCAAAGGCGGATTTATCCAGGCCATCGATCCCTTAACGATCGGCATTTGTGCGATGGAACTAGGGGCGGGCCGGGAGCAGAAGGATGCCCCCATCGACCTGGCCGTGGGATTAGAACTGCAGACCCAGCTCGGTGATTCTGTGCAGAAAGGCGCCAGCCTAGCTAAGCTCTATGCGAATGATCCCCAAGCAATGGAAAGGGCGGCAGCCCTGGCCAAAGAAGCCTTTACAATTGGTGCTGAGAAGCCGGTTGTACCCCCGACGATTTATCGGAAAATCCTGGCTGAAGACGTATAATAGCTCCTCCTGCCCCATATTTATGGTAGTGGGGAAGGGGGAGGAGACTATGGCTTTTGATCTGTTCTCTAGAACCAAGTGGTTGACCGGTATTGTACTCATCCTTTGTTTAGGCCTTCCGGCAGCCCAGGTGCTGGCTTTAGAGGTGGGCGGCAAAGCCCACTACTTAATGGATCCCTACAGTGGACGAGTGTTCCTGGAGCATAATGGTAATGAAGCTCTCCCGGTGGCCAGCATTTCCAAGCTGATGACCTTGGTTGTGGTCCTGGAAGCGGTGGAGCGGGGCGAGATTAGCCTAGGTGATCTGGTCACAGCCAGCCCCTTTGCAGCCAGCAAGAGAGGTTCCCGAATCTGGCTGGAGTCGGGGGAACAGTTGACACTTGATGAACTGGTCTACGCCATCGCGGTGGGGTCGGCCAATGATGCGGCTGTGGCCGTGGCCGAATTCATCGCCGGGAGCGAACCGAACTTCGTGCAGTTAATGAACGAACGGGCCCAAGAACTGGGCCTGGAAAACACGATTTTTGTGAACAGTACAGGTCTGCCCAACGACGACGAAACAACGAACCAGATGAGTGCCAGAGATGTTGCACTCCTAGCCCGGCATGCCATGGGCGTTCAGCACCTGATGGACTATGTATCTACCTACGAACACACCATGCGGGCCGATACAACCAAAATACCCGTGCTCTGGAATGGGAATAAACTCTTGCGACGCTATTACGGAGTGGATGGTCTGAAAACAGGCTATACCACCGAAGCAGGCTACTGCATTGCGGCCACAGCGGAGCGGGAGAACTTTCGACTGATTGCAGTAACCCTAGGTCACAAGAACGACGAAGAACGGGAGAGCGCAGCCAGGGCCTTGCTGGACTATGGTTTTCGCAAGTACCAAAGCCTTGAGCTGTATGCCCAAGGCGATATTGTGGGCAGTCTGGAGTGTCCAACGGGAAACCCCCGTAAGGTCGATGTGGTCTTGCCCAGCGACTTTCTCGTCACGGTGGAGCGGGGCAAGGAGTTGGATTTGACAACCGTCGTTCAGCTGGAAACGGATTTGGAATTGCCCATAGAGGAGGGCCAAATCGTCGGAACGATCACCGCCTACTACCAGGAGGAAATGGTGGGTTCCAATCCCTTAACAGTCAAGCAAAGGGTCCGCAGACTGCGCCTGCCAGAACTGGTTCTGCGCTTAGGTCAGGCCATGGCCCAGGCCATATTTTAATTTCCACAGGTAGCAGGTAAACAGGCTTTTCCCTCGAAAAGATTCATATACCAAAAAAAGGGAGGGAAGCCTGTGCGTTTTCGTTTTGAACTGGAAGGACAAGCACTGATTGCGGAGCTACAAGGCGAGCTGGACCTACATACATCGCCGGAGTTTAAGGCAAACCTCGTCAAGCTTTTTGATACCCACCCCCATATTAAGCACTTGATCATGCATGTGAAGGGTCTTTCTTTTGTTGACAGCTCAGGTCTAGGTGTGATTCTCGGTCGCTATCGAGAATTGCAGCAACGGGGAGGTCGGCTTTTTTTTGTGCAGCCCAATCCTCAGATCAAGCGCATTCTGGAAATGTCGGGCTTTCCGAAGATATCGGAATTTGCCGATTCCACCTCAGAAGTTTTGAAACGGATCTAAGGAGGCGACTTAGATGACAACGACCAACTGGATCAAATTGGAGATTCCCAGTGATACCCGTAATGTAGCCTTTGCCCGTACTGCGGTAGCTCTCTTCGCCAGTCAGCTGGATTGGACCCTCGATGAACTGGAAGACATTAAAGTGGCCGTCTCCGAAGCTGTATCGAACTCGGTTATCCATGGATATGAGCTGCAGGACGGACTCGTGAAGATCGAAGTTTCCTATGAAGGGCCCGAGCTGCGAGTTGTGGTGGAAGACTATGGCCGGGGTATCGAACATGTGGAGCAGGCACAGGAGATTGGCTATACTCGTCTTCCAGAGGAGAGGATGGGCCTCGGTTTCACCTTTATGCACGAGTATATGGACGAGGTTTTGGTGTCCTCACAAATCGATCAGGGCACAAAGGTCGTCATGATCAAACGGGTCCAAGCCTCGGAGAGTTAGGGGCGGCCATGGACATGGATCAGACGCGATGCTTGCTTGCAAAGTCCCGGCAAGGTGACCTTCAAGCCCGGAGCGAACTGGTGGATATGAACCTCCCCCTTGTCCATAGCATTGCCCGGAGATTTATCGATCGGGGTTTAGAATATGATGATCTGCTGCAAATTGGCTCTTTAGGCCTGCTCAAAGCGATCAACGATTTTGATCTGAACTACGAGGTGCGTTTCTCCACCTATGCAGTGCCCAAGATCATGGGTGAAATTAAACAGCATCTCCGGCGGACCTCACGGCTGACTGTGTCCCGCTCCACAAAGAGGCTGGCCTCCGATGCCCTCCATGCCAAAGATACATTGGCACAAACCTTGGGGAGAAATCCCACCATCTCAGAAATTGCCACCCAGCTCGGGGTGGAGACGGAAGAAGTGGTGTACGCCTTTGATGCGGTCTCTCCCGTCTATTCTCTGCAAACCCAAGTTGATCCCGAGGATGCCGGAGCCCCCGAGTACCAGGATCTGGTGGCCTCAAGCGGGAGTCATGAAAGTCTCATGCTCAAACAAGCTCTCGAAAGTTTGGCGCCGGATGAACGCCGCATCATCCTCCTTCGTTACTTCGCAGAGAAAAGTCAGACTGAGGTGGCCCGAGAGCTTGGTATCTCCCAAGCCCAAATCTCCCGCCAGGAGGCTCGGATTATCCGTCAGTTACGCCACGAACTGTAGAAAAGAGGAATTATGTTGTTTGCCGATCTGCATTTACATACCACCGAGTCCGATGGCACCTGGACTCCAGAGCAACTAGTGGGGCAGGCCTGCCAGATCGGACTAGGCGCCATTGCCATCACAGACCACGATACCACAGCGGGAATTGAGGCTGCTCAGAGAAATGCACCCCAGCAACTGCAGGTGATTCCCGGCATCGAGCTGAGTTGCGTAGCCGAGGACGGTGAAGAGGTCCATATTGTGGGCCTGTGGATCGATCCTCAGTATCAACCGCTCCAACAGGAGCTTACTGCCTTGCGATCCGCTCGGATTGGGCGTATCGAAGAAATTTTGGCGCGTCTGGCCGATCTCGGGATTTCTCTGGAGCAAGGCGATGTCCTGCGTTTTGCCACTAGAGATGTGCTCAGCCGCAGCCACATTGCTTCCGCTCTCGTGGAGAAAGGGGTAGTGGCCAGCAAAAAAGAGGCGTTCGATGCCTACCTGGGACAAGGTGCCCCCGCCTATGTTGAACGAAGAAAGCTACGGCCTCACGATGCCATTGCGTTAATTGGCCAAAGCGGTGGTGTCCCTATCCTGGCCCATCCCGGTCTCTTACAGAATCTAACAATTCTGCCGTCCCTGAAAGAAGCGGGCTTAGTCGGCCTGGAAGTTATCCATCACAGCCACAGCCCCGGGCAAACCCAGCGCTACTTAGAACTGGCTGCGGAATTGGAGCTCCTTCCGAGCGGCGGTTCTGACTGCCATGGACCGAAGGGAAAAGACAGCATCTATCTGGGAAAGTACAAGATCCCCTGGAAATGGCTTGGTGATCTGGCCGCAAGGCGCGCAAGGTCCTAACCGTGATCTCTGCTGCCGATTATTCCCTGCAGGGCATTGACCTTTTGGCTCGAATAGTTGAGTAGAATCTCCTTCAACCGTATTTGAAGTCGCGAAGCTAATTCGGAACTTGAGGAGTTGGGCAGATGTCGGAAATAATGGGGGGCAAAGTATCCTTAAAACTCGTGAAGCCACATCGCTACCGGGTGCATTACCACATTTTTCTTAGCGGTCAGATCATTGGAGAAATTGAACTGGATCATATCGCCTGGCGAAGTGGGGAAGCGGAACTGAAGGTTCATATTTTTGATGCAGAGATGCACAATCATGGCCACGGATCCGATGCGGTCATGACCCTTTTGGGCCAAGCTTTTCTCAGGATGAACTTGAACCGAGTCTACCTGCGGGTGCTGGCCAGTAACAAAAAAGCTGTGCGCTGCTATGAAAAAGCGGGCTTTAGAAAAGAAGGTCGTTTGCGTCGCCTGACCGAGGCAAACATGGAAGAAGAAATCTTTTTGATGGGTGTCTCCAAGGCGCAGTATTTGAAGCACACCCAACCATGGGCTGTTTAGAACCGCGAAAACGCGGTTCTTTCTTTTATCCCCCATAAGCTGCAGTCTTTAACGAATGTTATAGGCGGATACTGGAATGGAGCAAGGATTCTCCAAAGCAGTGTCGAACACTAGAGAATACATTTCTTTTAGAGAGTAAACGGAGGGGTAGTTATGCTCAGAATTTTCGTACTTGGTGGTCCAGTAATGATACCATTGCTTCTTTGCTCGATTTTTGCTCTGGCCATTGGGATTGAAAGACTATGGTATTTGCTGCGCTCAAGAATCGATACCGATGACCTCCTGGAGGACATCAAACTGTCCCTGGGCCAAGGCAAAGTGCTAGAAGCGATGCAGATTGCCAAAAAATCAAGGGGACCTGTCGCCGCGGTACTGGCCACAGGTATCGCCCACTACGACCAAGAACGAGAAGAAATCCAGCAGCATATGTCCTCCGTGGGTCAAGAAGAGATCTTCAAGATGGAAAAGCGCCTAGGAGCCCTGGACCTCATTGTGACCCTCTCTCCTTTGCTTGGGATTTTGGGCACGGTCACCGGTATCATTGACAGCTTCAATGTAATGGGCGCCATGGAAGGTGTGACCCAAGCTTCGGCCCTGAGCATTGGTATTGCTGAAGCACTGATCACCACTGCGGCTGGTCTAAGCATCGCCATCCCCACGATGGCCTTAGCCTCCTATCTTAATGGCATTGTCAACAGCCAAGTTGCAGATATGAGTAGGAAATCCACCGAACTCCTGAACGTCCTTGATGCAGGGAGTGACAGGTAATGAATTTTGAACGTACCAAGAGGCGAAGAAACAGTCCAGACATAACGCCCCTGATTGACGTGATGTTTTTCATGCTGGTCTTTTTCATGGTGTTTTCCACCATTAAAACCGAGCCCATGGGCTTGGACGTGGAGCTGCCCAGAGCCGTTACGGGAAGCCCCCAGACCAGTACAAGCTTTGAAGTGCTGGTGGACAAGTCCGGTGTCTTCTACGTATCCGGCCGCATGGTCACAGGCACAGAACTGCAGCAGCAGCTGACCGAGAGGCTACGGGTAAACCCTGATATCTTCGTCATTGTCAAGGCCGACAGAGACGTGCGCTATGAACACGTGGTGGACGCCCTCGATCACGTGCGGGCTGTTGGCGGATACAGGCTGGGTTTAGCTGTTCAGCAAAACGACTAAAAGAGGAGGGAGATATGTGCGTAATCCCTTTGGGGACGAAACACGGTTAAACCGTTTTCTTCTGGTGTCCGTGGTTCTCCATGCCATTTTATTCTTCGCCATACCTGATCTGAGTTCCCTCTTCGATGTGGACGTTCCCGGGATGGCCGGGGGAGGGGTTATTCAAGTTATGCATGTGGAAACCTCCGTCAATCCGCGTCCAACTCCCGTCACCAACCGTCTCTCCCAGACAACGGTACCCAGAGTGACGGAACCGCGACCCCAGCCGGAGGCGCCCGTGACAGAGCAACCGGTGGCTCAACCAGAAGCGCCCCAAACCCCGGAGCCCCAGGTGGAGCAGACTCGTCCTGCTATTCCCGAGCCCGAGGTGGCGCCCGAGGTCGAACCCACAGTGCCTGAGGTGCCTGAAGCGCCTGAGGTGCCCGAGAGCGGCAGCGGCGAGGTACTTACCAGTCCCCACGGACCTGAAGTGGTTGTGGAACCTGCAGCCAGAGAAGTGATTGAACCGCCTGTAGAAGCGCGTCCCGAACCAGATCAAAGACCTGCATCCACCACAAGCGGATCGGGGACTTCCACCGGAGGCTCCAGCGATGAAGCGGGAAGTAGCGAATCGGGCCAGGGAACGGCAGAGACGGCCCCAGCTGCACCTCCTCCGCCGGCTAGCGGCCGAGAACTCCATGGAGCCGGTGACAAACCGCCTACCTATCCAAAGAATGCGGAGCATGACGGTGTGGAAGGAGTTGTGTTCTTATCCATCGAAGTTTCTGCAGCGGGACAGCTGCAGGGGGTCATTCTGGAGAAGTCGGCGGGGGATGAACGTTTGGATTTCCAAGCCATGCGCTATATCGAGGGTATGTGGTCCTTTAATGGCCAGCCCTACGATTACAGTATGGCGGTAGCCGTGATCTTCAGTAAAGAGGACAATAGGTTTATCTCCCATGTTGAATATGGAGAGGTCAAATGGTTGAACGCACCTTAAAGGGAGGATCGCGGATGCAAAAAAAACTTGTACTTATTCTAGTCGGGTTACTTAGTCTATCGCTTTCTGTTCCCCTGATTCCACAGGTCTGGGCACAAGTACCCACAGTACAAATCGATAATGAGTATATCCGAATTGTGGTGAATGCCGGCGAGCTTAATACGGGTCGTTTCTCCGTGGGAACAACAGGCGGCGACCCTGATCGCATCACCGATCAGAACAAGCACCTGATCTACGGCGGGGACGATCCATGGACGTCGTATACCACAGTTCGTATCGGGAATCAGAACTGGGTCTATGGTGGGGAGACGGATCGGCGAGCAGGCTTTGATGCCCTTTACGGTGAGATGATTCAACCACCCACCATCGTGGACGGGAAGATCGAGAGCAGCTGGAAGATGGGTCCGATCCAGGTGTGGCAGATTCTGAGTCTTACCCGCAGCAGTACCACCGGTCTCTTGGACACAGCCCAGATCGAGTATCACGTGGAGAATCTGGACACAGTACCCCACATGGTGGGACTGCGCTTAATGCTCGATACCATGCTCGGTGCCAACGATGGTGCCCCCTTTCGAGTGGACGACCGGGGCATTACAGCAGACAGCGTCTTCTACGCCCAGGATATGCCCCAGTTTTGGCAGGCCTTTGACTCCCTGGCGAATCCCCAAGTCATGTCCCAGGGAACACTCACCGGATCGGGTGTCACCACTCCAGATCGCGTCTATTTTTCCAATTGGGGCAGCCTTGCGGACAAAGCCTGGAACTTCGACTTTACCCCTGGACGGGATTTTCAGCGTCTAGGCGAATTTGAGCTGGACAGCGCCATTGCCCTTTTTTGGGATCAAATCTCCCTAGGACCGGGTGAGATGCGCAGCTTTGTCTCGTACTATGGATTGGGCGGCGTCACCATCGCCCCAGGCGAACTCATCGTTGGAGTGACGTCCCCAGCAGAGATCACCTCCGATCCAGAAGGGTTCCAAACATTCTCCATTATCGCCTATGTCCAAAATGACGGCCAGGGTGAGGCCCGTGATGTGATGGCCGAGCTGAAACTGCCGCCAGGTCTCCAACTGGTAGGCTCTGCCGCCAAGGTTCGCTTAAGCGATCTGCAGGTAGGCGAAACAAAACAAACCGGCTGGCAGGTTGGAGTACAGAGCATTGTGGACGGAGTCTTCACCTACGAAGTAGAGGTGACTGCAGAAAACAGTGAGCCGAACAGAGTCACACGTGAAGTGCGGGTCTTGAGCCCGGCCAAACTCCAGGTCCTCTTTAGCGGGCCTCCGGGCCTAGGGATCAAAGACGAACGTTACGATCCTGCAACCTTCGAAGCCAAGGCGGTGATCCGCAATGACGGCGGATCCCAGTTCTATGGAGGAACCTTTGAGATTTTGTATCCCCTCGGGCTAGAATTAGTCACGGGGCAGAGTGCCAAGCGGTTTCCGGGCAGTATCCAACCTGGACAGGAGTTATCGTTCAAATGGCTGTTAAGGCCGAAGGATGGTTTTTCTGGACCTTTGCCCTATTCCCTGCGTACAGTGGACGAACGGGGACAGCAAAAGGTAGAAAACATGTTCATCATCGTTCCCGAGCTAAAACCCAAGGTCTGGGTGGGAGAACCCCAGGTTCCCCAGGGAGGGATGATCAGAGCAGGTGATTTCTTCTCCTTACCGATTTGGGCAACCAACATTCATGATTTCCTAGGTGTGGAGTTGGATCTTTCCTTCGATCCCGACCATTTGGAAGTGGTCGGAAGAACCCTGGGCATTTCCAGGGGAACACTCTTTGTGGACAGCAGTGTTAGCCCTCCTCGCAACCTGTTTTGGGAGATGCCGTCAGTCTCGAATATTTCCGGAGAAATTGTGGGATTAAGGGGAGACCGGGGGACAGGTAATGAGCTCCGCCTCTCCTACGGTACCTTGGTGACCATTCACTTCCGGGCCAAGGCTGCGGGATTGGGGCGAGTCAATCTGGATGGGGTGCGAGTCTTGACGAAACAAGGATTCATCGAAGCTCCCTATCTGGGGATCGAACATAAAGACATCAACATTCAACCATAAAGGTGAGGAGGCTTACTTCATGAAAAAGAGAAACATTGTCTGCGGGCTCATGGCCATACTGCTTTTGAACATGCTCGCACCGGCAGCAGCTTGGGCCGACGTCTCTGACGTCCCCAAGGATCACTGGGCCTATCATGCAGTGAACAGTGCTGTGTCGAAAGGGTACTTAACAGTGTTTGAGGACGGTACATTCCAAGGAACCCGGGTAGTAGACCGTTACGCCTTGGCCAATGTCATCGCCCGCCTCCTGGAAGACCTGGAGGTATCACGCTTCAAGGGTACGCCAGGAGACATGCAGGAGATCAACGAACTTCGGCTGCGCTTTGAAGAGGACTTAGCCACTTGGTATGCCGATCAACAGAGTCTGCGCGATGAGGTTAAGCAGATTGACGAGAATGCCATTATTGCCGAAGAGCGGGTCAGTCGGGTGGTGATGGCCCAGATTGATCTGGAAGATCAGGTGCAGGAGATTCGTGACCAGATGACCACCACCCAGAATAATCTCGATCAAGTCCAGGCATCCATCAGCCAGATGCAGCTGGACATGGGTGGTCTGTCCGAAAGTGAGCTGCGCCAGGCCGAGCTGATCACCGCCGTTATTCAGCTGGAGAAAGAGATATTGCTCCAGGCAGAAGCCATCAACAGCCTGGAGAACTGGGCCGGAGAAAAGGGTGCTGTCATGGCCGCACTGCAGGCCACAGACAGCCAGATGGCCGAGGAGTTTGAAGCACTTAAACGAACCAACCAGCAGTTGGAAAAGGACCTGCAAAACGTGGCCGTCCTGCTGCAAAGGGAAACTCAAAATCGCGTGGATTTGGCCAACCAGTTAGAGCAAGCCCAAGCCGATATCATCCTCTTGCGGGAAGACACTTCAAACCTAGACGGTATTAAGACCGAGCTGGCCACAGACGTCAATGCCCAGATCAATGCCGCCTTAATCCGTGAACAGAGGTTGGAGAGGCAGATTAAGACCCTGGAGGAAGAGTTTGAGTCCTACCGGGTGACAGCCGATCAAGAGGTTAAGTCCGCAAAAACGCTGGCTTCCATTGGAATTGCCTTAGGAGCCATTGGCGCCATTATCGGGGTCATCACTACCCTCGGCCAATAGAAACCGAAAACAGAGTAGAACGGGTCGCCCTGTGGGGTGGCCCGTTTTTTGCATACTTTGGGGCAACTTTCGCATACTAAGGAGGGTTAATGGGAGGAGCGATAACAATGAAACCCCAGGAGTACCAGGAGCTTGTCAAGGAAAACAGTCCGCCCCGTCCGCTACTGCGCAACACACTCTGGGCTTTTTTTGTGGGCGGTATCATCTCCGCCCTCGGTCAAGTGGTCTTGGACGTGGCCCAAGGTGCCGAACGGACCAAGGCGGAAGCAGCCGCGGTGACCTTAGCGGTCATGATCTTTGTGGGCACCGTCTTAACCGCATTTGGCATCTATGATGAACTGGCGGAAAAGGGAGGTGCGGGAGCCGCCATACCCATCACGGGTTTTGCCAACACGGTCACAGCGGCGGCCATGGAATTCCGCCGCGAAGGATTTCTCCTCGGTATGGCGGCAAAAATGTTTGTCATTGCCGGGCCGGTTATCGTCTTTGGTATTCTGTCCGGTTTCCTGGTGGCACTGGCTAAGGCGCTAATCCTTGGACTCTTCTAGGGAAGGCAGGTGATGATGTGGCCAGCAACCGAATTGGATCCCAAACCGTGACCTTTTCCAAAGGACCCCGGATCACCAGTTCTTATACCATCGTGGGGCCCATGGAAGGCAAGGGACCCTATGCCTTGGATTTTGATCAGATTCTCCCCGATGATGTACTGGGTCAAAAAACGCCGGAGAAGACCGAGCGACTGATGCTGGAGATGGCCATCGAAAAGACCTTGCAGCAAAAAGGGACCAAACTGGAGGATCTGCAGTTTTTGATTGCAGGTGACCTCATGAATCAAATCATCTCGTCCACCTTTGCTGCCCGAACCTATTCCGCTCCGTACCTTGGCATCTATGGGGCCTGTTCCACCTTTGCCCAGGCTCTGGGTCTAGGCGCAGTCCTGCTCCAAGGAGACTTTGCTGAACAGGTCCTGATCGGCACAGCCAGTCACTACCAGACTGCAGAACGGCAATTCAGGTACCCCATTGAACTGAATGTACAGCACATCGCCAGCAATCATCATACCGTCACGGGGGCAGCAGCAGCCATCTTGGGTTTTGCTGACCAGGGACCAAGAATTACCCATGCCACCTTCGGGCACGTTGTGGACATGGGAATCAAAGATGCCCTAGATATGGGCAGTGCTATGGCGCCGGCGGCCTTTGCCACCTTGACGCAGCATCTTAAAGACACAGACCGCAGCCTCGAGGATTATGACATTGTCTTAACCGGGGATTTGGGGAAGCAGGGGAGAAAGATGCTGCGCCTTTTGCTGACTAAGGAAGATTACGCAGGTTTGGATCGTCTCCAGGACGGAGGGAGTCAAATCTACGGCGATGGCCAGAAGACTGGAGCTGGGGGCAGTGGAACTGCCTGCATCGCTGTGATGACCCTTGGATATGGCCTTAACCTGCTCAAATCCGCCAAAGCCCAGCGCATCTTGGTTGTGGCTACAGGCGCTCTACAAAGTACGGTATCGGTATCGCAGGGTGAATCAATCCCCTGCATCGCACATGCCATTGCCCTTGAGGCCTAGAGGGGGAGGTCTACCTTGCAGTATCTAATCGCATTTCTTGTGGGAGGAGCAATTTGTGCCCTAGGCCAGCTGATCTTGGACACCACCAAGTGCACCAATGCCCACCTTTTGGTAGGGCTCGTCTGCCTAGGTGCTGTCTTAAGCGGGCTGGGCATCTACGAACCATTTCAGGAATTTGCCGGTGCAGGCGCACTGATTCCCGTGATGGGATTTGGCAGTTCCATCACTAAGGGCATGCTCTCGGAACTGGAAAGGTTGGGCTGGGAAGGCCTGTTCACCGGTGCTTTTGAAATCACAGGCCTCGGTCTAGCAGCATCCATCGTCTTTAGCAGTCTCTTTGCACTACTTCGAAAACCGCATAAATAAGCCCTGGGCTCCCAGGGTTTTTCTTCGAATTCGAGTCCTCGTGGCAGGGGAAGGCGACGCCAAGTAGAAATAAGGTAGGGGGTTCAATGGAACCCAACTTACGAGACAAAGGAGAACACTACGTGGCCTTATCGAATACTCGTCGCGTTGTATATCTGGGTCTGGCCACGGGTCTTGCCCTAGGTTTGCACATTTTTGAAGCCCTAATTCCCATGCCCACAGGCTTGATTGTGCCCGGTTTCAAACTAGGCCTAGCCAATATTGTAACGCTTTATGTCATTATGAACTTCAGCATGAAGGATGCGGTTGTGGTTTCGATCCTCCGCACCGTCCTGGGCGCCTTGCTATCGGGGACGTTCATGACAGTCACCTTTTACTTCAGCTTCGCCGGAGGGCTAATCAGTGCCATTGTCATGGGATTGCTCTACAAATACGGCTCCAAGTACCTTAGTATGCTTGGCGTCAGCCTAGTTGGCGCCGTCACCCATAACCTGGCCCAGCTCACGGTGGCGTCCCTTGTGATTCAAACAACAGGTATCTTTGCGTACCTGCCCTACATGCTGTTTTTCGCCTTGCCCACAGGGTTTTTTGTTGGTTTGGTTACAGGGAAGGTCAACAAGCACTACTCCTTCCTGGCCACTACAAAACGTTCCTAAACGTGAGCACTTCCTGTTGATGGAGTTGGATCAGCTGAATTTCCATTTCCGCGATCTCGGCTAAAGATGGACCTTGATCTTCGCTTTCCAAAAAACCCTTGAGGCGTGCCAGGTAAATGGTCACTCGTTCTATGTCATGATTGTGGATTAAGGGAGTCCAGTGCTCCTTCTGCATCTGCCAGGTAGTCTCGATTTGAGCATACATCTCCAGCGCTGTCTGCCACTGGCTGTTTCTCACCGCTTCTTTGACCAAGTCCAAGTTGCGGGAGATATGGTCGGTGGTTTTTAGAATCGATTGCTCCAACCACAACCCTCCTGCAATGATCAAAACGATCACTGCCAGAATAGCAATCCAGAGTCTCATAGGCATCTCCTTACGATTCTTTGGCTTGGAAGAAAAGCTCGCCTTGGGTATTGAGGGAGGCAATCAGCACTTCACTGGGGCTCTTGATCCCGTAGATCTCCAGTTCGGACCGGAGCCAAGCCTCGCTGAGCTTGGCCTTTTTCAGTTCGGAGACCATGACTTTGCCATCCATAATCAAGACTAGGGGCAGTCCTTCGTACTCTGTCGCGACCTGCAGATCCACGGGTGTAACAGGGCGTTTCTGCGATTTCAGAAGTACACTCAACTCGCCGCTTGTCTCCAAAATAGCAAACTCCACATCGCCCAGATCGAAGATGGATTTCAGCCGCAGCTGCTCCATCAGCTCATCGAGGTTGTAGCGGGCTTTACGCATCTCGACCTCCTGAATGACACCATTGGCGATGATCAGGTTGTAGCGTCCATCTAAAAAGGAGCGAAAGCGTACCGAACGCAGGCTGAGGACACTTAGAGTGACCTGAACGAAGAGTAGGGTCGTGATGGCGATAAACCCGTTGATTAAAGGAATGTTGGGGTCCTGCATGGGTATAACCGCTAATTCGGCAATCATAATGGCTATAACGAGCTCGAAGGGCTCTAGTTGGGCGATTTGTCTCTTGCCCATGAGCCGCATCGTGACCACCACAAGGATATACAAAAAGACGGTTCTAACCATGGTAATCAGCACAGACAACACCCCTTACCGTAATTATGTCCCTGGCCCCCTCGGGGAATACCTAGGATTATCGGCAGAAGAATAGTATAATGGAAGGGTATCAAGCGATTTTTTTCAAAGGAGTCCTGTATGAAACATTTCTATTTAAAGACCATGGGTTGTCAGATGAACGACCATGATTCTGAAGTGATCACTGGCATTCTCCTGTCCCTAGGTTACCAACCAACGGAAAGTGTGGAGAAGGCTGATTTCATCCTCTATAATACCTGCTGTGTGCGGGAGAATCCCGAGCGCAAGGTCTACGGGCATATTAGTGCCTTCCGCCGCCTCAAAGAGCAACATCCTGAGCTGGTGATCGGAATCTGCGGCTGTATGCCCCAGCAACCGCAAGAACTGGAAACAATGCTCAAGAGACTGCCCCATGTGGACCTAATCTTCGGCACCCATAACATCCATCGCCTCCCCGAACTGCTTAATCGGGCGACAAGCGGGGAGAGGGTTGTGGAGATCTGGGACGAAGCCCAATATGGTGAGGGTCAGGACTTCCGGGATCAATTGCCAGTTCAGCGTACTAGCAAGCTCAAGGCCTTTGTAAACATCATTTACGGATGCACCAACTTTTGCACCTATTGCATCGTTCCCTACGTGCGGGGAAGGGAGCATAGCCGCACCCCAGACAGTATCCGAGGCGACATCCTCGACTTGGTGGCCGAAGGGTATAAGGAAGTGACCCTGCTCGGGCAAAACGTGAATGCCTATGGCAAGGACTTAAGCGAAAAGACCTCCTTCAGTTCTCTGCTTGAAGACCTGAACACCATCCCTGGCTTCGCTAGGATTCGCTTCACCACCAGCCATCCTCGGGATGTGGGAGCGGACTTGATTGGAGCCTTGGCCTCCCTAGAGAAGGTGTGCGAACATCTCCATCTGCCGGTTCAAGCTGGAAGCTCAAGGATCCTCAAGCGCATGAATCGTGGCTACACCAGAGACGACTACCTGAGACTGGTGGATCAGGTTCGGCAAGCTGTACCCGAAATCAGCCTGACTACAGACCTCATCGTAGGTTTTCCGGGAGAAACGGATCAAGACTTCCAGGATACTCTCAGCCTCGTGCGGGAAGTGGGCTTTGATTCAGCCTTCACCTTCATCTATTCACCGAGGGAGGGTACCCCTGCGGCGAGATTGCCCGATCAGATTCCGGAAGACCTCAAGAAAGAACGGATCTATGAACTGATAGAACTGCAAAACGCCATCAGCGATGCCCAGATGCAGAAACTGGTGGGCAGCACCCAGGAGCTGCTGGTGGAAGGTCACGGAAAAAGTGGACTGGTGGGACGAACCCGCACCAATCGCCAAGTATACCTGGAGGGGACAGAAGACCTTGTCGGTTCCCTGGTTTCAGCTGAGATTACCCAGGCGAGCACTTGGAGTCTGCAAGGACGAATTCTTTAAGGGAGTAGAGAGCACTGTGAAACTTACCCCAATGATGCAGCAGTATTACGAACTCAAGGAGCAGTACCCCGACAGTCTTCTCTTTTTTAGGCTGGGGGATTTCTATGAGATGTTTGGGGACGATGCCAAAGTGGCCTCGAAAGTGCTGGAGATCGCCTTAACGTCCAGAGAAGCGGGCCCCCAGGGACGCATTCCCATGTGTGGAGTTCCCCATCATGCTGCAGAAGGCTACTTGGAAAAGCTCGTTCGCAGCGGATATCGGGTGGCCCTCTGCGAACAGCTGGAGGACCCCAAACAAGCGAAAGGTGTGGTCAAACGCGATGTGGTGCGACTGATCACTCCCGGCACATTCATCGAAGGTCATCTCGAAGGGGAAGAAAACCAGTTCTTGCTGGCCATCGGCTGGGAGGCGAAGTCGTTTGCCCTCGCCTCGTTGGACATGTCCACGGGGGAGTTCATGACTGTCTCTCTGGCCAACCAGTCCCAGTTGGAGGATGAGCTGCGGCGGTTGAATCCCGCCGAGATCGTGTTGACTGCAGACCTAAGGATCTTGACTGTGGTGGAAGCAGCGGGTGAGGTGCTAGGATGTCCCATCACAATCTGGGGCGAAAAGCAGGAAAGCCTGGCCAGGGCAGGCCAAATCCTTTTGGAGCACTTTGGGGTATCCACACTAACGCCCTTTGGCCTGACTACCTCGTCCGAGATTTTGGCAGCAGCTTTGGCCCTCCGCTACGTACAAGAAACGCAGCGCAGTGTACTCAGCCATATTCGGGTTGTTCGCAGTTACAAACTGGAAGAGTTCCTGCAAATCGATGGCCACAGTAGGCAGAATCTTGAATTGACCCAGACGATTCGGGACGGCAAAAAAACCGGTTCTTTACTCGGGGTCTTAGACTACACCGCGACCAGCATGGGCGCCCGGCTGTTGCGAGCGTATCTGGAAAAGCCTCTGCTTAATCGGGAGAAAATTGTGGCTAGGCAAGATGCTGTGGAAGCACTCTGGAAGGACACAGCCCTGCGCCTGGACCTGGCGGCGGTCTTGGGCGAAGTCTATGATCTCGAACGGCTATTGGGCCGCTTAGTGACTGGGAGCGGCAATGCCCGGGACCTTTTGGCCTTGGCAGAATCTTTGGGTAAAATCCCTGCTATTCAAGGCCTTTTTGCCAATGACCCAGCCCCGCTCTTAACCACTCTCGTCCAGGATCTTGATCCGCTGGTTGATTTTGTGGACCTCATTAAAAGAGCGATCGTGGATCAGCCGGCCATAACGCTCCGAGATGGCAATTTGATCAGGGATGGTTACCATGCTGAGCTGGACAAGTTACGCCAAGCACGTCGTGGGGGGAAAGACTGGATCCGCGATTTAGAGGCCACTGAGCGGCAGCGAACAGGTATCAAGTCGCTGAAGGTAGGTTTTAACCGCGTCTTTGGTTATTATCTTGAGGTGACCAATGCCAACTCCCATCTCGTTCCCCAAGACTACCAGCGTAAGCAAACCTTAGCCAATTCCGAGCGCTATATTACACCCGAACTAAAAGAGCAGGAAGCGCTGGTGCTCGGTGCAGATGAACGCATTAAGGAACTGGAGTATGAACTGTTTGTGACCATTCGCAGGCAAGTCCAGGATCATGTGGAGTCCATTCAGCAAAACGCGCAGATCATAGCAGCCCTCGATGTGTTCCAAAGCCTGGCCGCTGCAGCAGTCAAACACAGGTTCGAGCGGCCTCTGATCTGTGAGGAGCCCATACTCGATATCAAGCAGGGACGTCATCCTGTGATCGAGGCAGCAGATGGTCAGTTCGTGCCCAATGATGTCTTCTTTGATCGCAACCAACAGATCATCCTGCTCACAGGCCCTAATATGGCAGGGAAGAGTACCTACCTGAGGCAAGTGGCCCTGCTGGTGATCATGGCGCAGATGGGGAGCTTTATACCGGCTCAGGAAGCCAAAATCGGCTTAGTCGACCGCATTTTTACGCGCATCGGGGCCAGCGATGATTTAAGTACCGGCCAGAGCACTTTTATGGTCGAGTGTTCGGAGACCGCAGAGCTTCTACTCAATGCCACCAGCCGTTCCCTGATTATCCTGGATGAGCTGGGTCGAGGTACCAGCACCTTCGATGGCATGGCCATTGCTCAAGCGGTGATTGAGTACATTCATGCCAAAGTGAAGGCCCGAACCCTCTTTTCCACGCATTTTCATGAGTTGACTCAGCTGGAGTACAGCCTGAAGCGGCTGGTCAGTTATCGAGTGGAGGTGGAGGAGAAGGACGGTCACATCTACTTCTTACACCGCGTCTCTCGGGGAAGTACAGACCGCAGCTATGGAATCAACGTAGCTCGTATGGCGGGTATCCCGCAACCTGTGATCAGGCGCTCCCTGGAGCTCTTGGAAGAGCTGGAGACCCAGGGGAATGGCCCGAAACAATTGGATCTCTTTAAGACACTGGATTACGACAGCGCCATGCTGGAACCCAACGCAGAGACGGCAGCCACAAGCCAATGGGAAAAGGAACTCTTGGATCTTGATCTTGATCATGTGACTCCCCTGGAAGCCTTGCAGTTGCTGACCGTCTGGCAGCAAAAAGCAGGGGCAAAGGAGAGTGACTAAAATGGCCCAGATTAAAGTATTGCCTCCTGAGGTTGCGCATAAAATAGCGGCAGGTGAGGTCATTGAGCGCCCGGCTTCCTGCGTGAAGGAGTTGGTTGAAAACTCCATTGACGCGGGAGCTACCCAGATCACAGTTGAGATTCAAGGGGGAGGGCTGGAGCTCATTCGTGTACAGGACAATGGGTCCGGCATTGCCCGAGACGATCTGGAGCTGGCCTTTGAGCCCCACGCCACCAGTAAGATAGAGCGTGCAGAGGATCTTTTCGCCCTCTATACGCTCGGTTTCCGCGGGGAAGCCCTGCCTAGTATGGCCAGCATTGCCAAACTCACTTTGGTTTCCCGACCAGCTGATCAAAAGAATGGATATAAAATCTGGCAGAAGCAGGGCAAGTGGGTTGTGGAACCCGAGGGGACGCCGCCTGGAACCACAGTGGAGGTTCGGGAGCTTTTCTACAACGTTCCCGCACGGCTCAAGTTCCTGAGATCTGCTGCCGCCGAACGCCGTCAGGTACTGGAACTCTGCACCAAGATGGCACTGGCCCAGCCCCATATTGCCTTTCGGATTGCCGCCGAAGGAAAACTCGTCTTGGCAACACCAGGGAGCGGACGCCTTCTGGATACCATTTTGCTGGTGCACGGGGGAAATGTCGCCCAGGAGCTCATCAAGTTCCAGGCCAGTTACGCCTGGGGCCAGGTCCAGGGGTACCTTGGCTCTCCACGTCTAGCCAAAGGCAATCGCAGCGGCCAGATCTTCATCATGAACGGACGGGTAATCCAGAACCAGACCTTGCGGGTGGCTTTGGAAAAGGCTTACCATGGCCTTTTGCCCAGCCGCGCTTTCCCCTGGGCTCTCCTTGCAGTGGAGTTACGTCCTGAGCTGGTGGACTGTAATGTCCATCCAGCCAAGGCCGAAGTGCGCTTTGCCCAGGAACAAGTCATGTTCAGTGATATTCTGCAGGCAGTCCGATCGGGCCTCTCCAGACAAAATTTAGCTCCCACGCTGCAGCAAACGGAAACTCCCAGGAAGTCGATGCCAGCCCGTACAGCCCCACAAACGCAGCTTAAGTGGGAGCCGGAGACCTGGCAGCATATGGATGAGCTCCTCAAGAGCTACCGCGCCAAACGGGAAGATCGAGAGCAGAGGGAGCAGGATTTCATGGTGCAAGAGAGTAAAGAGCCCTTCCTCTCCCAGGCACCCTCCGGGAAAGATGAGGACCTCAGGTCCCATCTGCGAACGGGCCGGATCATAGGACAGCTTCATCAAACCTATATTCTACTGGAAGTTCCGGAAGGCTTATGGCTCCTGGACCAGCACATTGTGCATGAACGCATCCTCCTAGAGGAGCTCGAAGCATCCTTCGAAAACGCAACCCTCCATATCCAGGAAATTCTCCCTCAACACCTGGAGTTCACCCCCAGCGAGGCTGCGCTGGTGGAGGAGAGCGTGGACCGGCTCCGAGAATTCGGTTTGGAACTGGAAGCCTTTGGCCAGAACAGTTTTCTGCTGAGGGCAGTTCCAAGTACCCTGGCCCACAGTGGCGGTAATTGGAAAGAGGAGATTTTGGAGATTGCCAGCACCTCAAAGAAAACAACGTCCCAAAAGCAAGAGGCCCTGATTACCCTGGCCTGTAAAGGGGCAGTAAAAGCAGGGGAGTACCTGGACGAAAACGTGATCCGGGCACTCCTTAACCGGCTCGCCGAGGCCAAAAACCCATTCACCTGTCCCCACGGACGCCCCATCATTGTTCGCCTGGAGAACCATGAGCTTAGCCGGCGATTTGGCCGTACTTAGGAGTGAAATCTTGTGGTACAACAGAAGATTCTTGTCATTTTGGGTCCCACGGCTGTGGGGAAAACCGAGCTTAGTCTCGATCTGGCTCGGCAGTTTGGCGGTGAGATCATTTCCGCCGACTCCATGCAGGTTTATCGGGGCCTGGATATCGGCACGGCCAAACCTAGTCCAGAGGAACGCAGGGCGGTTGTCCATCATCTTGTGGATGTGGTGGATCCGGACACACCTTTCAATGTGGCGGACTACGTTCGCCTGGCCGAAGAGGTTCTAGCTGGACTCAAATCCCGGAAGACAACGGCCATTTTGTCTGGAGGAACAGGACTCTATATCGATGCTTTGCTCCAAGGCTTCCTCTTTCCTGATGCATCTGCCGATGCAGCTATCCGCAGCGAGCTTGAACAGCAGGCGCAAAGGGATCCCCTAAGCCTGTTTGAGGACCTAAAGAAGGTGGATCCACTCAGTGCCAAGAGACTGCATCCCCATGATTTACGCCGCATTATCCGGGCCCTGGAGGTTTACAGGCGGACAGGCGAACCCATTAGTCTCCTGCAGCGCAGAAAGGCGCAAGAAAAAAGACCCTACCAGCCCGTATATATTGGCCTTTGGCGGGACCGGCCAGACCTTTATGCTCGGGTGAATCGCAGGGTGGACGCCATGATCCAGGCCGGCCTGGTCGACGAGGTCGCCGGTCTGCTCAAGACCTACCCAGAGCAGCCAACTGCGCTGCAGGCCCTCGGATATAAGGAGATTGCCTGCTATCTGCGGGGGGAGACGACCCTAGAAGAGGCCATCGAACGACTGAAACGAGATACCCGTCGCTACGCCAAGCGTCAATTGTCCTGGTTTAAACGCAATAGGGACATCCGCTGGTTTAATCGCACGGAGATCACAGATGAAAGGATCAAGCAAGAAGCCCAGGCCCTCTGGGAACCTTCCTAGCTCCATCGGCGTATAGATAGTCGGGAGAGGTGGGGAGGGATGCCCATGAAGGCGCAGACCGAATTTCAGGGATTGGAGGCAAACCAAAGGGAACGCCTGCGCAGACTGCAAGAGCAACTGGACTCCCTGATTGGTTTGCAGTCGGTCAAGAAAGTGATTGGCGAGATTCAGGCCTTTGCTCTGATCCAAAAGTACAGAGAGACGCTGCAATTAGCCTGTGAGCCCATGGCCCTACATACCATTTATACAGGGAATCCTGGAACAGGTAAGACCACTGTGGCCCGCATCTTTAGCCAAATGCTCAAGGAAATGGGAATCCTGCAAAAGGGTCATACAGTGGAAGTGGAGCGTGCGGATCTTGTGGCCCAGTATATTGGTCAGACCGCTCAAAAGACCAGAGAGGTCCTGAAACAAGCCTCAGGAGGCCTGCTTTTTATCGATGAAGCATACTCCTTAGCCAGGGGTGGAGAGAGGGACTTTGGGAAAGAAGCCATTGATACCCTGGTGAAAGCAGTAGAAGACCAGCGGGACAGCCTCGTGGTCATTCTGGCCGGGTATCCAAAGCCCATGGAGGCGTTTCTAGAAGTCAATCCCGGATTGCGATCCCGTTTCCCGGTGACAATTAACTTCCCCGATTACTCCGATATCGAACTGTACAAGATCGCCCTTGGCATGCTTGAGCAGAGGGACTATACCTTGACAGCCCAGGCTCAACAGGAACTGGTACGCCAAATCCGGCGTCTGCGTCAAGGCGACCCAGCCACCTTCGGCAACGCCAGAGCCGTACGCAATCTGGTGGAACAGTTGATCCGCAGGCAAGCGGTGCGGCTGGTTCGGAAACCCGGCTTAACCAGAGGGGAGCTCACCGTGATCACGCCGATGGATTTTCGGTGAATGGAGGACAGAAGCAGGATTTGCCCATGCAGATAACGAAAATATAGAGATCAGTATTCGTCAGGAGGATCATCTAGTGTATTCCATCGCTTATGAGTTTGAAACGGAAGAACAAATGAAGGCTGTGGCCGACCAACTTTGGAACAAACACGGCATTACAGGTGAATTTGAAATGTATCAGGCGGGCAACGGACGTTTCCGGTTGCATATCTATTCGGAAAAGCAGATTAGAGAAAGTGTCCTGGAAAAACTGCCCGGTAAACATGTCCAGGTTAAAGGAAGCTACGGGGTACCGGCGCCCAAAGAGGTTGTCAGTGAAGAGAATTAGGGAAGCCAAAGAAAAGTCACGTCCATACTTCGAAGCCGTGGAAGAAGTGGCGTTAGCCAATCAAGAAAAGGTTCTGAGTGCCTTTCATGCTGTGCGAGTGGGCAGCCACTGCTTCACCGATTCTACGGGATATGCTTATTCGGATCCGGGTCGCGAAGCTCTGGAAGCGGTATACGCCCATGTCTTTCGGGCCGACGCTGCATTGGTCCGCCCGCAAATAGCCTCAGGCACTCACGCCATCTCTCTGTGCCTCTCCATTCTAGAACCTGGAGAGGAACTTGTTTCGGTAACGGGCGCTCCCTACGACACGCTGCAGGCCGTGATCGGCGTTCGTGGCCATTCACCGCGAAGCTTGGTGAACCGTGGTATTTCCTACAGTGAAGTACCCCTGCTGGATGACGGGACCATCGATCTCGCATCCATCGCCCGCAAGATTACGCCCAAGACCAAAATGGCTATTTTGCAGCGTTCCCGAGGTTATAGCTGGCGCCCGTCCTTGACCATCGATGAGCTGGCTGCAGCTATTAACGCCATTCGCAGCAGCAACCCAACCTGCATTATCTTTGTGGACAACTGCTATGGAGAGTTTGTGGAGTTCTACGAGCCCCTGGAAGCAGGTGCTGACCTAATAGCCGGTTCTTTGATCAAAAACCCCGGTGGAACCCTGGCCGTAAGCGGGGGATACATCGCCGGCCGTGAGGATCTCGTTCAGCTCTGTGCCGAAATCCTGACCGCTCCCAGCCTGGCAGGGAAGATTGGCCCGACGTTTGGTTTGACACGCCAGCTTCTGCAGGGGCTCTTTTTGGCACCCCATGTAGTGGGAGAAGCGGTGAGTGGAGCCATTTTGGCCTCTCAACTCTTTGAGTCGTTAGGGTATGCGGTATCGCCGCTTCCCTTTGAGCGGCGCACAGATATTGTACAAGCCATCCGGTTTCACTCCCGGGATGAACTCCTGCGCTTCTGCCACGGAATTCAAAAAGCGGCACCCATCGATGCCCATTATATGCCTGTACCCAGCCCCATGCCTGGTTACAGCGATCAAGTGGTGATGGCTGGGGGCACCTTCATCCAAGGTTCATCCATTGAACTGAGTGCCGATGCTCCGCTCCGTGAACCCTACATCGGCTACCTTCAAGGGGGTATGTCCCGGCAGCATGTTGAGATCGGCCTGAAGTACGCCTTGGATGAGCTTGGGATCTTCGAGCAGTAATTGGCAGTCGTTTTTCGGAAGGACAAACCTTTACGATAGCGAATAGCATGGGAAACCACCGTATCGGGGGAGACATTCTTGTACATTACCAATTTGGAAATTGCCATTCGACTGGTTTTGGCCTTGGTTTTAGGAGGCCTGATCGGAATAGAAAGAGAGAGCATGGGACGGCCCGCTGGCTTTAGAACCCATATCCTAGTCAGCATGGGATCGGCCCTGATCATGATTACCTCGGCCTATGCCTTTGCAGACGCTCTGCCAGGAGGTTATGAACCGGGTCGCGTTGCCGCCCAGGTGGTGAGTGGAATCGGTTTTCTAGGTGCAGGTACCATTATGCGCGAAGGTGCCAACATCCGTGGATTGACCACCGCAGCCAGCCTGTGGGCTGTGGCCGGTATTGGTCTTACCATCGGTATAGGGTATTATTTTGCGGCAGTCTTAGCGACCTTTCTGGTTGTGCTGACCTTGGTCGTGTTGAATCAACTGGAGTGGAATTATCTAAGCACAAAACATGAAGTCTTGACGCTGCTCATTCAAGACACCCCAGGGCAACTGGCCCGTGTCTTTGCGGTGCTAGCCAAGTATGATATCAACGTCTTTAATGTGGAGTTATCCTCCGATGACTCCGGAGAGGCTAAGTTAGACCTAGAAGTGGAGATTTCTGCCAAATTCAGCCGCGTCAAGATCATTGAAGATTTGGTTTCGACCCCAGGGATCAAACGAGCGAGTTACAAGTAAAATAGGATGTGAATCGATGAGGAAATATCTGCTGGTCAACGATGATGGAGTCTTTGCTCCTGGTTTGGCCGCTTTAGTTAACGGCGTGGAGGGTAGGGGCGAGATCACGGTGATCGCTCCCCACCAGGAGAGAAGCGGAATGAGTCAAGCCATTACGGTGAATCAACCGTTGCGCCTGACGGAAGTAGAGAGGGGATATATGCTAGACGGAACCCCGGCTGACTGCGTCAAAATGGGACTTTTGGGCCTCAATTTGACCCCGGACTTTGTCCTGTCGGGAATCAACAGCGGAGCCAACCTTGGCTCGGACGTTCTGTACTCTGGCACAGTAGCTGCGGCCATGGAGGGGGTACTGCAGGGCGTTCCATCCCTGGCCTTTTCCCTCTGCGGTTCTGCAGAGTATTTTCCCACAGCATCCCTGATCATTCGGAGAATGCTGTTTGACGATCCCGGATTTGTGATCCGCCCCGAGCTGATTCCCAAAGAAGGAGTTCTTAATATCAATATTCCCGCCTTAGCTCCGGATGAGATTAAGGGTATCCGTGTGACCCGGCTCGGTGTCCGTAATTATCACGGCTTGATGCAGCGTAGGGAGGACCCCAGAGGAAATCATTACTATTGGATGGGGGGCTCGCCTCTGCCCTCAGGCTCTAAAGAGTTGGATATTGATATTGTCGCGGTGGAACACGGCTATATATCCATCACGCCGCTTAAGTTCGATACAAGCTTTCACGAGGTCATTCCGCAGTTAAAACACCAGCTAAACAAGGATAACACCTAGATGGGGACACCCCATCTTTTTTTGTATAACAAATCTCGGGGGGAGTGATACTATAAACAGACTAGAAAGGGGAGGAGACCGATGGCGAAAGATCCACTGCAGCTTCCGGACAAGGCCAGGTACATTGGCTCTCTACCGAAAGATGACCAAATCTGTGATTTCTATGAAGTGGTCGTTGATGGAAACATACAGTACGTCTACATCGCTACCGGTCCCGAAGAGAATCCAGAGTAGCTTCAGGGTGAAAGGAGACCAGCAGAGATGATTGCTTTGGCCCAACTTGATGTGCTGCGGGCTCTGAAACGTTGCCTATGCCTCACAGAACAGGATCTTGTCTTCTGTGATTACCTAAGCAACTCCAACTATTGGAGAGAATATGCCTTGGCCCGCTACAGTACGTATCGTTGGTTAGCAGCACAGGTTGAAGAATATGGGGTAAACCAGACCTATCTCTTGGCTAGAGAGAGATACGCAGGTTTACCCCATTTTGCTTCCAGCACGAAGGACCGAGGGGAACAGGAGGCGCTGGAGGTGTTTCTTCAATTCATAGCAGGAGAAATGCCCGTGGATGCCAAAATACATGCCTAGAACCTTTATGTAGAGTTGGAGGCAATACCATGGGCTTCTTATCAAGGCTTTTCCCGTTTTGGGGCAAGGCCCAATCCAAGGGTAAATCTGGCTATGCAACTGCAGATGGACCCCACGGGCTGAATATCTATGTTCAGTGTGACAAATGCGGAGAAAAAATCGCGGTTCGACTGAGAAAAACCAGTGAAATCCAAAGGCGGGAGGGCCCTGATGCAGATTTAGGTCCAGGCCAGTTCTTTGTCCAGAAAACCATTGTTGGCTCGAAATGCTATCAACGTATCGAAGCCACAGTGGACTTTGACGGTAGGTACAATGTTGTGGCAGACACGGTCAAACATGGACGGCTAATCACGCTGAAAGAGTTCAACGAAGAAGACGAGCCCTAGAGCTCGTCTTTTGATCGTCATCTATGTTTTCCTAATGAACTCTCCTAAAAACGCCGATGACCTTCCCCAATACCGCCACGTCATCGGAATAGATCGGCTCCATAGTTGGGTTTTCCGGCTGCAGACGCACGCGATCGCCCTCGTGATAAAAGCGTTTCACTGTGGCTTCATCTCCATTGACTAGTGCCACCACAATCTCACCGTTGTCCGCTGTTTCTTGCTGACCCACCAGCACGAAGTCTCCATCTAAAATGCCCGCTTCAATCATGCTGTCACCTTTGATCCGCAAGATAAACACATCTTCATGATCCACAAAATCCTTGGGAATAGGGTAGTACTCCTCAATATTTTCCACGGCCAATATGGGGCTGCCCGCTGTTACGCGGCCAAGTACCGGTACGTCAATGGCCCGGACCCTTGGTGAACTCACATCGTCCAAAACCTCTATTGCGCGCGGCTTGGAAAGGTCACGGCGAATGTATCCCAGCTCCTCAAGCTTAAGGAGATGTCCATGAACGGTAGAACTGCTTTTTAGGCCTACGGCACCGCCTATTTCACGAACGGATGGGGGATACCCCTTCCGGGAAACCTCCGTCTTAATGAATTCCAGAATTCTCTGCTGCCGCTCAGAGATTTTACTCATATGATGACCTCCCAAGGCATGTTTTGGCATTTCCGACTTCATTATAGCACAGGGACGAAAGGAGCGTCAAACAATTGTTCTGAAATCCCTTGACAAAACACGTGTTCTGATATAGACTAAGCGTAGACAGAACACTTGTTCTTAGGAGGAATATGCCATGAGAAGAAACGTCGAAGACATGATCAATACCATTTCCGCATTTGCTCTGTTAGTTATGTTAGTCGTGGGCGCCGTGACCATCGCCGGTCAGGCTCTGATCGCCAAGAGCCCCACGTTTATGGTCGGCGAAGAACATGCCTATAGAGAAGTGGCGGTTCAACCCGGCGATACATTATGGTCCATTGCCAAAAGCCAAGTGCCCAATGAAGACCCTCGGGACGTCGTCGGACTGATGCGAGAACTAAATCAGTTGGATTCGGCGGACATTTTTCCAGGGCAAGTGTTGACTGTCCGAGTAACGCAGCCAATACAGCCGTACAAACTCGCTGAAAGATAAGTCCAGGGGAACATGGACGTTTTATCCAAGCACCTAGCAGAATAGATCTGTTGGGTGTTTTTTTGGCGACGCTCGCAACGGGTCGATCGCGCCGGGCGCAGCTCGACGCATGCAAACGAAAAGGGGCGATTCTGGTGGCGATCTTCGCTGCTGTTTTCGGCATTGCTCGCTATCGGTCCCATCCTCGAGTACTATCCATATGGTCTGGGCTGATGGCACCCCCCTCCACGTCGCAGTATTCAACTTCGCATAAGGGATATTATGTAAACTAAAGTTTCTTTTTAAGAAAGGCTGGAGATTTGCTCCCCCGCCTCCGGTTTTTCATGGGTATCGCCTAGACCAAAATCCAATCCATGGCAGCTTGGATGAACTGATCAAAGTCGTCTAGATGCCGCTCAATAATCACCTGTAGTATCTCGAGATTGAGCTCCTGATAATTGTGGACCGCAGGATCGCGGAAGCCAACCATGGCTGTCATCTTCGTGCGAAGGTCATCCCCAACCAATCGATGCCCCTCCAACAGGCCAAAAGTGTCTCGACTGCGTTGTGGAAGCCCGAGCTTTCTGGGCGAACACAACATACATGGCCAAATCAATCTATGCCTCTATCGCACGTTGTGGGTTTACGACCATTGCATGATCAGAGCATGGGCATTTCGGGTGTGCGGACGTAGTAAGCGAGATCCACATCACTTGTCCGAACGCCCCTGGGATGGTTCTCTTTTATCCTCGCCTTTGTCTCACTACTTCATAGAGCACAACACTGGCCGCGCAGCCCACATTCAACGAGCTTGCTGCCGCATCACGAGCCATGGGTATTGTAATGAGGGCATCGCTCTCGTATCGGAAGGTCCTGCGCAGCCCATCGGTTTCATTTCCGATCATGATCATGGTCCCTTGGGAAAAATCCACCTCGGCCAGGCTGATCTGGCCATGGGCTGTTGTGCCCATCACCTGAAATCCCGGATACTTGCACTTAAGGTCAGCGATAAGAGCGAAGAGCTGTTCATTTCGGGGAATGCGAATCGCGGGAAGTTTGAAGAAGGAGCCCATAGAAGCCACAACAACTTCAGGGGCGTAAAGATCCACGGCATGCCCGGTAATAATCAAGCCGTCAACGCCAAACGCATCACAAGAACGTATGATCGTGCCCAGATTACCATGGTTGGATGGGCGGTCAAAGACCATAAGTAAGGGGGCCTTGGACAGACGGATCTGGGAGATATCGTCCTTGCGCATGCAAACCACAGCCATAAGTTCAGAGGTGTCATCTTTACCACTGAGCTCGTCCATGAGCGCTGGGGTTAGCTCATAGTTGATCTCCGTTTGGATCGAACCGATAGTGTCCCTGGCCCAGCGAGAGAGGGGCTTCTCCTTCGCATAAAGAAACGAATGGATCTGCCATCCATTGCCGATGGCTTCATTGATATTCCTGACCCCCTCCACAAGGAACTGACCGTATCGATGCCTTTTGTTGCGATTCGTCTTCAGCACTTCAAACTTCTGGTACGTGGCATCCTTGGAGTAGATCTTCTTAGTCCTCAAGACTCTGTACCCCTCTGCATAATAGTGGACGAGATGATTCCCGGTGTTCGCCAGGTGACTGTCTATAACATCATGTTCATGACCTTCCGTACTTCATCCAGTGTCTTGATGGCTTCTTCCCTAGCTGCCTTAACCCCGTCTAACAGCACTTGACGAATGTACGCTGGGTCTTGCTCCAGCTCCTTACGTCTGGTGCGATGGGGCCGGAAGTACTCATTAAGGGCTTCGGTCAGCATTTTCTTAAGCTTCCCTCCCCCGCCATCCCCTATTTCCGCGGCAATTTCTTCCGGCGGCCTTCCCGTGGACAGCGATAGTAACATCAGCAGATTGGCTACCTCAGGGCGGTTGTCTGGGTCGTAGGTGATCATCCGCTCTGAGTCGGTCTTGGCACGCTTGATCAGTCTGGCGGTCTCATCTTCGTCCGCGCTAAGCATGATCGCGTTGTTCCGGCTCTTACTCATCTTTTGGTCGCCGTCCAGTCCTAGAATAACGGGGGCTTCACTTAGGAGTGGCTGCGGCTCGGGAAACACTGGATTATCTTTGGCAAATCGATGGTTAAATCGCCTGGCAATAGTCCGGGTGATCTCTAGATGGGGCAATTGGTCCTTCCCCACCGGAACCACCGTTCCCTTGCAGAAAAGAATATCCGCCGCCTGATGAACAGGATAGGTGTACATTCCAGCGTTAATCCTCTTCTGGCCTGAGGCAGCAATCTCTTCCTTCACTGTGGGATTTCGATCGAGCTCTGCATTGGTCACCAAAGTCAAGAAAGGCAGTAAGAGCTGGTTTAACTCGGGCACATGGCTATGGGGGAAAATAAAAGTCTTTCCATCTGCGGGGTCCAGGCCCGCTGCCAAATAGTCTATGGTTAACTGATGAACATACTCACTGATATTCTCAAAACTATCGCGGTCTGTGAGCACCTGATAGTCTGCGATTACGATATAGGTGGGAACCCCCAGTCTGTGAAGGCGCACCCTGTTTTGCAGAGAACCAAAAAAATGGCCAATATGCAGCCTCCCGGTGGGTCGATCACCTGTCAGGAGCGTATGCTTCCCTGGATTGCTCTGCAGCTCCTGTTCAAGGACCCTGCTCTTGGCTAACGCCGCTTCATATGTTCCATAATCAACCTGTTCCGCGCTCATGCTGTCATCCTTCCTTTCATGTGGAGAATCTCCCTGTCTGTCGTGCCGCTGGCGCCAGAAGGTATTCTAGCGCGATGAGGCGAACTACTATGTGTCAGTCCAAATAACTGGTTTTTCGGAGGTGCACAATGATCTCAATTAGGGACAAGCGTGGCTTCATCTGCGACATGGATGGCGTCATCTATCATGGCAATCTCCTGCTCGATGGAGCTAAAGAATTCGTCGAGTGGCTTCACGCCAATGACAAGCGCTTCCTGTTTTTGACCAATAGCAGTCAACGCAGCCCGCGGGAACTGCAGGAAAAGCTGGCCCGCATGGGCCTGTATGTAACGGAAGATCACTTTTACACCAGTGCCTTGGCCACCGCTTCCTTCTTAGCCAGCCAAAAGCCCAATGGAACCGCCTATGTGATCGGTGAAGCGGGTCTGGTGAAAGCCCTGTATGACGTAGGTTTTTCCATGAATGATGTCAATCCTGACTATGTGGTGGTAGGAGAAACCACCAACTATAACTACAATCACATGGAAAAAGCGGTCCACCTCGTGTCCAAGGGGGCCAAGCTCGTCGGTACAAATCCTGATCTGACAGGTCCCACCGAAACGGGGATTGCCCCTGCGTGTCGAGCCTTGATCGCCCCCATTGAACTGGCTACATTCCGCGAAGCTTATTTCGTGGGCAAGCCTAATCCCCTCATGATGCGACAGGCCCAAAAGAGGTTAGAGTGTGAAGCCTCCGAAACCGTGATCATTGGTGATCGGATGGATACAGATATTATCGCCGGTATTGAATCGGAAATCGAGACAGTCCTTGTCTTAAGCGGAGTTTCCAATGAGAATACCCCCAAGCTGTTCCCCTATCGGCCCGATCACGTTTTAAGCAGCGTAGGCGCCATCCCCAATTCCTCCAATTAGGTTCGCCTACTTGGAGGTCTTTTTTGGAAAACCCCGATAACAGCCTCATTATACCTAGCAGAGCATGGTAAAGTCAAGATTAGGGAGATTAGTACCAGGTAATAAATCTGGTGCGAAGGGATGTCCCCCTCCCATCACGAACTCTCTAGGGACTATTGTCGGGAAGGAATGACAACATGAACAGCAGAATTAAGCTTTTTACCGATAGCGCTGCAGACTTGCCGCAAGTCTATCGAGAACGATACGATATCGATGTTGTTCCCTTAAGTGTAGTGTTTGGTGATGAGGAATTCAAAGACGGCCTCACCCTTACCCCGGTGGAGTTTTGGCAGAAACTGCAGACAGCAGATGAGCTTCCTTCCACCAACCAAGTAAACCCTAACGACTTTGTGGAGGCCTTCGCACCCTATTTGGAAGACGGCGCTACCATCTTGTACATCGGCATCTCAGCCAAGTTAAGTGGTACACTGCAGAGTGCCCACCTGGCCAAGGGGCTGCTGCAAACGGACAAAGTTCATATTTTTGATTCGAGGTCGGCGTCCATCGGTGAGACACTTCTTCTGCTTACCGCGGGCGAAATGCTGGAGAAAGGACACAGCGTCGATGAAATCTGGCGCAAACTCGAACAAGACCGCGATCAGGCCTTCACCTATTTCACCATAGACTCCCTAACCCACCTGGTGAAGGGCGGCCGTTTGAGCAAGGCGCAGGGATTGGTGGGTTCGGTGCTGAACATCAAGCCAATCCTGACGATCACTCCCGAAGGTACCATTGAGTTAGCCGAGAAGGTCAGGTCCACAAAAAAAGCCTTGCAGACTATGGTCAACAAGGCGAAAGAGCGTAACATTGATTTGTCAAACAAGCGTGTGGCCGTCGTACACACCTGGGATGCCAAAGCGGTACCGGAACTCATGGAGCTGGTGCAGCAAGAACTGGCTCCCCAGGAAATTGTGGAAGGGTTAATCGGACCCACCATTGGGACCCACGCTGGACCCGGCGGAATTGCCCTTTTCTTTTAGACTTTTCGCGATGGGTATATTGGCATCAGCCAGATCGAAGTTGTCCAGTTTGTCCAGTTCCACCCACTTGCAGTCCGAGTGTACCCGAAGGCTGATCTCACCTGCCACATGTTTAGCCAGATAACCAATGACCAGAAAATCGCCATGTTCATAGTGGGAATGAACCGCTTGAAAGATGTGATCCACCTCAATGGTGATACCCAACTCTTCCCGGATCTCTCGCACAAGGCATTCCTCTGGCGTTTCTCCATCTTCTATCTTGCCCCCGGGGAATTCCCATTTCCCCGCGAGGGCTCCTTCTTTGCGCTGGCAAAGCAAAACCTGATCGCCCTGCTGAATAATGGCTGCCATAACGGGTAATGGCATCTTCATGACCTCCAACATTGATGTTCCCATAGAAAAGACCGGTGGTTAACCGGTCTCTCAATACAACTTGGTTGCGGGGGCCGGATTTGAACCGACAACCTTCGGGTTATGAGCCCGACGAGCTACCAGACTGCTCCACCCCGCGCCACTACTTATATCGTACCTTACTTTTGCCCTTTTGTCAAGCAATCCACTTGTCAAGCCGCTCAGCTATCATCTGCTTCGGCATAACGCCCACTAGGCGGTCCACCTCTTTGCCGTCCTTGAAGATGATCATGGTGGGAATACTCATGACACCAAAGTCCGTGGCGGACTTTTGGTTGGCATCCACGTCCAGTTTGGCAATTTGGGCTCTACCCTCGTATTCCTTTGCTAACTCTTCTACTGTGGGAGCTAACATGCGGCAAGGTCCGCACCAGGCAGCCCAAAAGTCTACAAATGAAACACCAGCATAGTCAAGGATATCACTCTTGAAGTTTTGATCCGTTACTGTCATTGGCATGAAAAACATCCTCCTTTAGACTTCATTCACGTAAATTATATACCCCCCAGGGGTATATGTCAACACCTAGACAACCAACTCAACCGTACAAGAGGGCTGCTTTCTGCAAATAAGAAGATTTCTGCCTCCATCTCGAGTCAGATCCATGGGCGATCCGCAGGTAGGACAGCCATGTGTGACAGCCTCCGGATACCTTACCTTACCCCTCCCTGCGGCATAGTCCTGCAGATGACGAAATACCTCCACCAAGAGCATCACATCATCTCTAGCCCGATGGGAATTGGCGTAGGAGTCTTCCAGACGGAAATGGTACATGAGATTGCTCAATCGGTGACTGCCGCCCCCTTCGGGATACACACACAGCTTCGGGAACAGGGACCTGCTGATAGCCAAGGTGTCGATGCCGACGGCCGCAACCTCAACGAGCTTGTTGCGGCGAAACATAGCATTCAAAAAACGCATGTCAAAGGCTAGATTGTGTGCCACCGGGGTGCCCAAGCCGATGAAGTCACGAATGTCCGAGGCCACCTCTGCCTCGGTGGGTGCACCCTTCAAATCGTCCTCGGTCAGGCCTGTGATCTCGGTTATCACTTGGGGGATGGGCCGCTGCGGATCGATCAGGGTTCCATACTCCGCCACTTCCCCACCCTTGCTCAAAGACAGCAGAAAGATTTCAATGATCCGATCGCGCCATCCATCGAGACCGGTTGTTTCAACGTCGAGGAAAATCAGTCGCTCGGGAATGGGTATCCATCCTTCCTAAAGCATTCTTGTTACTGGTTCTCCCTAGAAAGGAAAATCCCTCCTGTTTTGACTTGCGCAACAGGGAAGGGATTCCCGCGACTATCTACTGTTCATAGTCGTAAATCCGCTGTTCCCCAGTGAGTTTCTGGATCTCCGTGATATCCTGCGTTACTTCCAGAGTTCCCCTGTAGGTTCCGTCTTTATCCCGCACAGCAAAATAGCGAATGTAGAGCATGGTTCCTTTGAGATTGATCCAAAAATCCGCGTGGTCCTTGCGCCCGCTCCTGAAGTCCTCCAAAATCCGTTCCACCACGCCCACACTGGACGGTGGGTGGCAAAATCGCACTTTACGCCCAATCACTGCCTTCGTGCGCATAAAGAAACGCTCGGGTCCCAGGGAGAAATAGGCCACTTCATCCTTCTCGTCGACAAAGGTGATGTCTATGGGTAGATGGGTCAAAATCAGGTTGATCTGCTCAGGTGTCAAGACCCCCACGTCCAGATCAATTCCCCCTAAGCTCAGCGACGGCTCCAGTTTGCTTTCCCCTTTCCCTTTGTACACTGTGGCGTTGGGATCCTTTAGCTGCAGAGCAATCTCCTGCCATTCGTCATCGGTAAAGGTCTCTTGGCAAAGGGGAAACAGGATATTTTCCTCTTTATAGACCATTTCTGATACAGAATGGAGAGCGGGGAGCACCAGATTTCCGATCTCCATGGATAATCTGGGGGAGGCACCCTGATCTCTTGCGTAGGCCAAGACCTGCGAGACCTCTTTCAACGCAGCACGAATTTCGTCATGGGTCCCCCACATCACCGTAGGCGGTCCACTGATTCCATAGCGTTCCAAATAGGGAAACAGAATGTTCTCTTTCAGGGAATAATGTTGACCAACAGTCAGGAGTTCGCCATGCTTGCTCTCCCAATCCGCGAGCCAAGGCTCAATATCGGAACCGGCAGGAGTCTCGCTGATCTTGGTCAAAAGCTCCTCAATATCCCGGACCAATCGTGAGATCCTGCTGTTCTCCTCCTTCAAACCCTGCAAGGCCTCCGCGGAGATCGCCATCTGCTTCGCTTTTTCTTCCACCGCTTCGAACTGTTTGTCGAGGGACTCCTTAAATACGGCCACATGCACATCACAGAGCTTCTGGACTTCCTCCACGGGCAAACCTTCGTTGATCAGGGTCTGCTCAATCTCCGCGATTTCCGATGCACCCACTTGATCCAAGAGCTCGCTAAACCTCGCCTTAATGTCCTCGGCATCCACCCCCGCATGCAAATCCCGGATGATCCCCTTTAAGGTTTCCTGACGGTGCTTGCGATTGTCAATCAACTCACTCATTTCCTTGCCTCCTCATTTTAGCGTCACCAATATCCTACCAGACTATTTATAAGTGGTTCACTTAGTTTTTATTCTCCATCTCCTAGGAATTTCCTCCTTGGAAAGAATACTTTCTTAGAGTTTATTTCGGGCAAAGAAGGGAAGTCTATTATCGATCAATCTCTGAAGGAGGTTCATAATGTATCAAAATCAGTACTCGCAACAAAAGAGAATGAAGCAGCCTCCACCGGTGCTGTCGACAAAGGACGATGCCTATCTCACCGATGCCTTGTCCTGGGAGCTCTTGGCGGCCAAGAAAGCGTATAGCTTTGCCTGCCAGTGTTCTGATCAACAAGTAAAGCACCAGCTAGAGCAGCTTAGCCAGCTGCATCAAACGCATTACCATGCCCTGCTCAGCCACTTGTCGCCAAACGATTATGATAACCAGAATTACCAGCAATTCAACTAGTAAGGAGGAATATCATGAACAATCAACGGGGATCCTATGGCACCTACCAGCAGCCGTACGCAGGATCAACGAATCCAACCATCAAGAATCCCTCGGCCCAGTTTGAAAAGGGACCCGAGTTCAGTGATCGCGACCGCCTGAACGACATGTTGGCCACGGAAAAATACCTTACTGACGGGTTTAACGTCTTTGTGCGGGAAGCGAGTCACAAAAACCTCTTTGATGACGTTCTCCAGATCCTCAATGAAACCCATCATGCGGCTCGGGATGTGTTTAACCTTATGTTCCAAAAGGGTTGGTATTCGCTGCATCCAGAACAACCCAGCCACATGGCCCAACACTATCAGAAGTTTTCAGGCTACGAAAGCCAGTTCCCCACCCAAAACCAGGGATCCTATCAATCGGGAAGCATGTATCAAACTCGTGACTATTGAACCAACGACGAAAAGACCATCAAGAAAAGGATATGGAATTGCTCCATATCCTTTTCTTCTCTAAACCATATGCTATTATACTCACTCGATCAGGCTTCTAATTCGCTCTTCAAGGGCTTCCACTGCATAAAGCAAGCTGCGGCAACCTCTGAACGGGGACCACAGGCTCCAACATGCAGACCATCGACACGATCGTCACATCCAGCAACCTATCACTTTTTCTAAGCAAGGGATTTTTGGAGTGATGCAATCTAGACCAACCACCTACATCTTGTTTCCACCGCTTTTTTGTCTTCCCAGCAGTTGGACTACGCTTTAACCTGATCTTAGCCGTAGATGTCCCGTTTCTCATAACCCGCCATCCCTAGAGCGAGCAAGGTGAAGGCGGCTAGGACCATGACTACTATCCGGGACAAGCTCATTGGCTCCATCGGGACATTGGGCACAAAGCCAAGGGGTGTGGTTTTGCTCAGCCACCCTGGCAGTCGCAGCAGGCCGCCGAAGTAGATGACGAAAAAGGTGTAGCCTAGATAGAGCCAAATCAGACTGGCCAGCTTCGGTACAAACCCGATCATCAGCACTGTCAACCCAAGCATAATCCACATACTTGGCACATAGGCCAGACTGGCTTGAAGCGTAGAAGCTAGACTGAGCGGCTGATCCAATACGGTTGCCGAGGCAGACCATAGGCCCAATACGGACACAATCTGGCCAAGAACTGCCAGAAACAAGCCCATAATGAGATAGCTGCCCATCAATCTCCGGCGGGAGACGGCTCGGGCCAGCAAATGCTCGGTGCGGTTGGCCAGCTCTTCTGATCTCAACTTAAGCATGATCAGCAAGACCGGAATCAGGCCAATCATGGTCATTACCGCCAGCAGCGTTGCGGTGAACTGTTCTGTCAAAGAGAAACCCTCCATCATGGGCAGAAGGAGCTCAAAGATGTCGCTTGTCTGGAAGAAGGCATCGATTTCTCCAAAGACTGATCCGTAGGTTACTCCCAGAATGAACATGGCTGCAGTCCAGCCGACGATGGTCGTCTGCTGCAGGCGCAGTGCCAGCCCCAGGGGACTCTGCAAAAGGGGAGAAGCAGTGGCCGCACCTGGTCTGGCCGCAATAAAACCCGCCTCCAGATCCCGCATAGAATTTAGCCGGAAGGCCAGCAGAATCAGGATGACGGAGGCCGCACACATGACGATCATGGGCCACCAGGTATTCTGCGCATACACTTTAGTGCGGAGCATCAATCCCAAAGGGGAGATCAGGGAAAGAGCTTCGCTGCCCAAATCACCCACTGCCCGCAAAAGGTAACTGACACCTAGAAGGGAAAAGGATAGACCCATGGCGCCACGCGCAGTCTCTGTCAACTGGGCAATCAGAATGGTGGCCGCCGCAAAGAAAATGCCCGTTATCCCTAGGGCGGCACCGTAGAGCAGGGAACCTGCCAGATCCATCCCCTCAAGTCCTAATAGTGCCAAGCTTACGCCTGTAATAACGGCCAGTACCAGGTTGGCCATGACCAGAACCAGAAACGTCGCACTGGGATTGGCCAGCTTGCCCACTGGGAGAGAGCGAATTACTTCTATGCGCCCAGCTTCTTCGTCCCTGCGGGTATGGCGGATACCCAGCAGGATGTTCATAATCGCCACTGCGATTGTGGAGAAAAGAAGCATCTGGTGGGCCATAGCGGCACCAATGTGATAGTTGTCCAGTCCGTAGCCGGGCCCGAGCATAGCTGTCATGGCAGGATTCTTCAGTGTTGTAGCCAGCATGTCCCGCTCCGGTCCCGGAGGGTAAAGCTCGGGAAAACTTAGGGCTACAGCAAGCGTAATGCTGACGATTGAAACGATCCAGATTGGAATCCGCACTCGGTCGCGCCGCCAGATAAAACCCATCAACGTCCGCGCGTTCGTAAAGTGTGTCACCGCACCCCACCTCGATCATCGCTGTAGTGATGGATGAACAAATCTTCCAGGGTGGGCGGAGTGCTCTCCAGGCTCAAGATCCCGTACTCGCTGATCTCTTTGATCACCTGCCCAAGCTTGTCGGTATCGACATGGAAGACAACGCCGCGGTCCACAGTGTTAAGATCATGGATGCCTTCCAGCTCAGCAAAGTTTGGGACCGGCCGAGCGGTCTCGACCTGAACCCGGGTGCGAGTGAGATGGCGCAGCTCCTGCAGAGTGCCACTTTCGATAATCCTTCCCTGGCGAATAATACTGACTATGTCGCAGAGTTTCTCTACTTCAGATAGGATGTGGCTGGAGAGTAGAACGCTCTTGCCTGCCCCCTTCGCTTCCCGAATTAACTCTTGGAAAACCTGCTCCATCAGGGGATCCAAGCCCGATGTTGGCTCATCCAGGATATATAAGTCAGCATCAGAGGCAAAGGCTGCAATTAAGGCTACTTTTTGGCGGTTGCCTTTGGAATAGGTGCCGCATTTCTTGGTGGGATCTAGGTCAAAGCGCTGAATCAGTTCTTCTTTTCGGTTTCTGCCATTGGCACCACGCAGTTTGACAAACAGATCGATTACTTCGCCTCCGCTAAGATTGGACCATAGACTCACCTCGCCGGGCACATAAGCAATCCGTTTGTGGATTTCCACAGCATGGCGCCAGGCATCCAAACCGAAAACTTCGGCTGTGCCTGAACTTGCCTGCAAAATACCGAGCAAAATGCGGATGGTCGTAGTCTTGCCTGCCCCATTGGGGCCGATAAAGCCATAAATCTCACCTTGTCTAACATCAAGATCAATGCCGTCCAAGGCAGAAAAGCTGCCAAACTTCTTAGTTACCTGATTGACTCGCAAAATTGTCATTTTCGACCTCCCCTTGCTTCTTGTAGAGTAATATCCGCAGAACCTGCAGAAACTCGGAAAACTCATCCCAATAGGGCTTCATGTTAAGAGTAGATAGGTCCTGCCCCTGCAGTCTGGCCTGAAGCTCACTCTGGTAGCCTTCCATGGCCCAGGTGGCTATTTTCATGGCGTATTCTACTGTAATATCGGTGCGAAAAAGGGAAGTATTCAGATCGGACAGCATTCTTCCCATAGCGTCCTGGTACAGAGCGTCCAGTTGCTGCAAGAGCGTCTGGTTCTCCTGCCTCAGATACATCGCTCCCAGAAACTCAAAGGCCTCCTTGTCGCAGAGATAGCTCTCCAGCTTGATCTGGGCCGCTTTCCAATAACGGGCAAGAAAGTCCGGATCGCTAAAGTCAACGCGCTCTAGATACTCAGTTTCAACATAATTGATGACATACTTCACAAGGTAGTCAAAGAGCGCCTGCTTGTTTCGGAAGTAATAGAAGAGCGTTCCCTTGGCGATGCCTGCTTCCTTCACAATATTATTGGTAGAGGCCCGTTCATAGCCCTCCCTAGCGAACTCACGCAGGGCAGCTTTGCGAATCTGTTCCTGCTTGGCTGGATCCAATTTCGAAAAGGCATCGGAAATATTCCTCACCCCCTTTTGACCACTATGGTCAGTTATAGTATACCACTACTGACCACAGTGGTCAATAAGAAAGTTCGCGAAAAGACCGGGTTTCACCTTCTTCACTGTATACAAAAGCAAAACCTCCGCGACCCCCATTTGGGGGAAATCACAGAGGTTTTTCTACAATCTAGCGTGGATCTATATCCCTGTTTTCTTCAAACGATGTGCTATTGTAATCACTTGATCAGACTTCTGATTCGCTCTTCAACGGCTTCAACCGTAAAACCAAGGTGTTTGGCCACCGCTGAACCGGAACCACTAGCTCCAAAACGATCAAGACCATAGACCTCGACGCGGCTTGGGCTGATTCCGTACCAACCGGTACCCACACCGAATTCCATCGCTAAAATGGGCACATCCTGGGGAATGACTTTGTTACGATAGGCCTGGTCTTGGTTGAGGTAGACTTCACGATTGGGCACCGAAACTACTCGAATGCCAAAACCATCCTTCTCCATCTTTTCGGCCACTTGCACCGCCAAGCTGACTTCACTGCCGGAAGCCGCCAGGACGATATCGAGCTTCTCTGTTTCCTGGCGCAAGACATAACCGCCGCGAGTAAAATCCCATCCCTTAGGTTTCTCCAGCAGAGGAAGGTTTTGGCGCGTCAAGATCAGAGCACTGGGACCCTTCTTGCGTTTCACGGCCTCAACCCAGCTCCATGCAGTCTCTTCAGCATCAGCCGGGCGGAATACATGTAAGTTGGGAATGAGGCGCAGAGATTCGGTGTGCTCAATGGGCTGATGGGTGGGTCCATCTTCACCTACATACGGGGAGTCATGTGTCAAAACATAGACCACAGGAAGACCCATCAAAGCAGCCAAGCGCATGCTGGGTCGCATATAGTCCGAGAAGACCAAGAATGTTGCACCAAAGACCCTAAACGGGCCATACAGAGCCAGTCCGTTTAAGACGCCGGCCATGGCATGTTCGCGAACGCCGAAACTGAAGTTGCGTCCACTAAAGTCCTGCGCACTGATGGTACCTTCCCCGTGCAAATGCGTATTGTTGGATGGGGCCAAATCGGCGGAACCACCCACTAGGTTGGGGATAATGCGGGCCATTGCATTGAGCACTTGACCGCTGGCCACCCTCGTGGCCATGGGTTTTGCCTCTGTAAAGAGGGTCAGGATCTCACTTAAATCCGGGAGAATATCGTCCAGCCAAGCATCCCAGTCCGCCGCCAGCTGTGGATTCTCCTTAGCCCACTGGTCAAACAGCTGATTCCACTCGGCCTCCAGTCCCTGACCCCTTTGGATCATCAGCTCAGGCAGATTCTTCAGTTCTTCCGGAACATAGAAGTCTTGATCTGTAGGTAAACCTAGGGCTGCTTTGAGCCCGGCTACCTCCTCGACCCCTAAAGGAGCGCCATGAGACGCGGCGGTACCGGCCTTGGTCGGTGCCCCCTTGGCAATCTCCGTACGGGCAATGATCATGGTAGGCTGACTATCGTTCCGTTTCGCTTCGGCCAAAGCCTGCTGAACTTGCTCTATACTATGCCCGTCGACCTCCAACACCTGCCAACCATAGGCTAGATAACGATCCTTGACCGACTCGCTAAAGGCGAGTTTGGTGGATCCTTCGATGGTAATGTTATTGGAGTCATAGATCAGAATCAGTTTGCCAAGCTTAAGATGGCCAGCTAGGGATGATGCTTCTGCACTGATCCCTTCCATTAAGTCGCCATCACCGGCCAAGACGTATGTATAATGATTGACAATCTCCAGGCCGGGTCGATTAAAGCGAGCTGCAGCCATCTTCTCACCAATGGCCATACCCACTGCATTGGCGATTCCTTGTCCCAACGGGCCTGTCGTTGTTTCCACCCCGTCCGTTTCACCATATTCAGGATGCCCAGGCGTCTTCGAACCGAGCTGTCTAAACTCCTTCAGGTCATCCAGGGAGAGCTGGTATCCGGACAGATGCAAGAGGGCATAAAGCAGCATAGAGCCATGACCACCAGACAGGACAAAGCGATCCCGGTTGGCCCAGCTGGAGTTGGCGGGGTTGTGCCGCATCCAGTCGAAATAGAGGACCGTTCCGATATCCGCCAAACCCAAAGGAGCTCCTGGATGTCCCGAGTTGGCTTTTTGGACCGCGTCGGCGGCCAGTCCTCTGACTACATCAGCAATCTTTTCCAAATGCATGGTGCCACCTCCCTCATTCGTTACGAAACACTTCGACCAATTGGCCATTACCCAACATGGCGGCGTTCGCTTCATCTGTGTCAATGTGCATTTCCAAGACAAAGTCATTGCGAACCCGGACTAGAACATTGTCAAATGTTACTCCCCGCTCGCCGCCCACTCGTACTGACACCAATTCTTTATCCTTAACGCCGAAGTTCTTAGCGTCCTCTTCTGTCATGTGGATGTGGCGTTGGGCAATGATAACCCCTTTGTCCAAGTTGACTTTACCCTTGGGACCAATCAAGGTGATACCGGGAGAACCCTCTAAAAAACCTGAATCCCGCACAGGAGGTTGAAGACCCAAACCAAAGGAATCAGTGCGTGAAATCTCAATCTGCGTCTCCTTGCGGGTAGGTCCGAGGATCCTGACCTTGCTCATGGACGATTTCGGCCCTTCGATTGTAACCGTTTCTTCCGCGGCATACTGCCCCGTTTGTGACAGATCGTTACGAACCGTTAGTTCATATCCTTCCCCAAACAATGTTTCTAAGTCTTGTTGGGATAGGTGTATGTGCCTGTTGGAGATACCAACTGGTACGTTTCCGAGAATACCTTTCGTCAATTGACCCACTCCTTTTTTCTCTTTCCTCCATGGTACTTAGACAGGAATCAGGGGAAATCCTTCCCGTCCCTCGCCAAAACTAGGTTGACCAAAGCCACTTCCTATGCTATTATTATAGTGTTCGCAGGGGAGTAGCTCAATTGGTAGAGCACCGGTCTCCAAAACCGGGTGCTGCGGGTTCGATTCCTGTCTCCCCTGCCACTATACCATTTTTTCGCAAATCAGGCAAAGATGCCTGGTTTTTTTATCTTTAGCCTGCAAAATGGGTAGGATACTGTCAAGGAGAGAATCCCATGCAGCGTCGCCCGCCTATCATACTCTTAACAAAATTCGTCTCAACAATGCCGCAAGTCAAAAAGGAACTGCGCAGCTGGGCAGCTCTAGCCCGCCAACTGCCAGAGCCATTGCGCACCCAGGCCCTGGCCAGCCTGGAGCTGAAGGCCTTTCATTGTATAGGAGGTTCCATCTACGCCCACTATCCTGGGGTTGACCTAAAGACCATGCTCCCTTTGATTGTAGCGTTTCAAACCATCAGTGATTACCTGGATAATCTCTGTGACCGCTTGCAGGTAACCGATCCCGAGGCCTTTCGCCTCTTGCACAAAAGCGTAATCCATGCCCTCAGTCCAGGTGTCCCCGTGGGGGATTACTATGCCCTTTATCCCTACAAAGAGGACCAGTACTTGCCCTGCCTCGTTCAGACCTGCCAGAGCCTGCTGGCCCAACTCCCCCATTATGAAAACTGTCAGACTTCCGCTCTACGCTTGGCAGAGTATTATTGTGAGCTACAGACACTCAAACACATCTCCCCAGGAAGCTCCAGCTTACTGCCGGATTGGGCGGAGAAGACGTCTGAGTTCGATCTTGAATGGAACGAATGGGCGGCGGCCTGTGGCTCGACTTTGGGGATATTCATGTTGTTTGCCTTAGCATATAGACCAACGCATCACGACCAAACCGCTGTCCTTATGGGGTATTTCCCTTGGATCCAAGGCCTGCACATACTTCTGGACTACCTGATCGATATGGCTGAGGATGAAGAAAACGGAGATTTGAACTTCATGTCCTTCTACCCTTCCGCCCAGGCCAGAGAACTCTCTCTCTGCCGATTCGCCCAGGAAAGCTGGGGCCGATCCCGGGTCTTACCGGAACCGAAATTTCACCAGATGGTGGTAGCGGGCCTCATTGCGCTCTACGGTTCCGATCGAAAAGTCGATCAGCAAGATCTCCACGGCACGATTCGCAAGATGGCACAGGACAAAAGAACCCTGTTTCTGCTTACTCTTTGCCGCCGCTTGCGTCGACTGTACCACTTCTAGTCAAAGGTACTGTGCCAGGATCTGATCGGCAAGACCTTCCAGTTCGGCTTTGGCCATGGAATTGGGGAAACGCCCTAGAATCAGCTTCGCCTTCTGAACATAGTTCGCAGCCATTTGGAGTACCTCATCGAAAAGGCCGTTTTCCTCCATGAGATTGCAGATAGATGCAAAACCTAAGGACTGCCAGTTGTGGGGAATGAGGCCTCGTCGCAGCGCCCGGATCGTAGGCAGGGTCCACAGTCCCTGTGCAAAATCTCTGCCCCTCTCCTTCCCCGTATCTTCCTTCCGGCCTCGATAGTCCCAGACATCATCTATCAACTGAAAAGCCAGGCCTAGGCTTTCGCCAAACTCCTGAAGATGTGCCCCCTCCGCATCATCTAAGTCGGAGAGAATGGCACCTAACCGACAGCAGCCTCCAAAGAGACAAGCTGTCTTTTTCTGAATATAATCCAGATAGTCTTCCTCTTCCGTTACTGGAGAGAGCAATTGATGAATTTCCCCCGCGCACATATCTTGGATCACAGTGGTCATCACCCGCGATACCCTCTGACCTGTACCAAGAGCAAAAAGGTGAAAGGCGGCGGCAAACAAGTGGTCGCCGGCTAGGACCGCTGCCTGGGTTCCGAAGCGACAGTGGGCTGTCAGTTGACCCCGGCGCAATTGGCTGCGATCAATGATATCATCATGGATGAGAGAGGCCATATGGACAAGTTCCACCCCAGCAGCGCAGTCGATGGCTTCCTGGAACCTGGTGCCGCCGCACAAGTCAAATGTGAGCAAGACTAGTAGGGGACGCAGGCGCTTTCCCGAGGTCGATCCAATGTAGTCCAAAACGTCCTGGCCTCGTCCGAAGCAATGTAGGACTTCATGGATTCTGTTTTGCACAAGTTCAAGGCTTAGGGATCGTTGGGCAAGCAGAAAAAACCCTCCCCATCTTGGAATGTGCCGTTATTATCCGCCAAATCCCTGGGAAATATCCGATCTCGATTCGTTGGTCCATTCCGACGCATGAAGCGGCCGTAGCCCCTTTTCATCTAGGAGCAATACCCTGTGAAAGACTTCTGCCAGGAACTTGCGATCGTGGGAAACGGCGATCACAGACCCGCCAAAGGCCTGAAGAGCGGCGCGAATCTCCGGTCCCGAGAGGGGAGACAAGTTTCGGGTTGGCTCATCGAGGACCAAAACCTCGGCCTTTTCCAGAATCATCTTGCTGAAATACAGTTTCGCCCTTTGCCCTCCGGATAAATCCACGATGGGGTGATACATCTCCTCGGCCGTGAAGTTCATACTCCCTAGGTAGGTCCTGATGGTGGTATTTTCGTCCCGTGTCCCACTGATGGTCAAAAACTCGATCGCGCTCTCCCTGGGATTCATCTGTTCTGAATAGTCCTGGGGCATATAGCCAAAATGGATTCCCCTGTGGGTCAGATCCTCCAGAACTCTCCGCAGGAGAGTGGTTTTCCCGGCTCCATTTGCCCCCACGATGCACACTTTTTCGGGCCCTTGGATGTTCAAATGAACATCGCGGCTTAAGACGCGTTCACCAACCTTCAGTGTCGCTAATTGCAGATCCAGAACGACTTTGCCCTGAGGAATCACAATTTCGTCCTCGAAGCGAACGACAATGCTCTCCTCAAAGTCAGGACGTTTGGCCAGATGATCCCTCTCCTTCTCAAAACGTCGTCCCATGGATTTGAGCGAACGCATCTTGTCTTTCAGATTCTTGGCCTCGTGGGGCGCTTGGCGCGAGACCTTCTGCTGCTCATGATGGACGCGCTGGTAGACCTGGCGGTAACGCTCCATCTTGGCCTCATGTTCTTCTTTTTCTTTTTGGGCCACTTGCGTTTGCTTGATGATACGTTCGTTGCGTGCTCTTACATATTCTGGGTAGGTGAGGCGTGCCATCGTGTGCTGCGGCTGACGTTTGCGCATCAGCTGCTCTAGATGGATAATGGTGTTAGCACAGTGTTCCAGCAGCGTTTCGTCATGGGAGACGAACATGATGGGGATTCTGGAATCCCGAATAAAGCCTTCCAGCCATTTTACCGACTGCAGGTCCAAATCATTACTGGGCTCGTCAAGCAGGAGCACCGTGGGCCTTCTTAACATTTCGCAAAGCAGCTGGAATTTGATCTTTTCTCCGCCCGACAGATCGCCAACCAAGAGGCGATCCGAAATGCGGTTCTCTGGGAAGTTCATCTCCCGCAGCAACCCGTAGTAATCCGCATAGTCGAGGTGATCAAAATCCACTCTCTGGGCAAAGTAATGGCTGGTCGTCTCCTGCAACGTCGCTTCGGGCAATACTTGTGGAAGATAACCGATAATTTCGCCGGACTGGATGATCTCTCCCTGAATTTCCAGATATCCTTGAATCATCTCCGGCTCAGCGATAGCCTTGAGAAGAGTCGATTTTCCATTCCCCTCCTCCCCTATTAAGGCCACCTTCATGTCCTTTTGGAGGGAAAAACTAAAGTTCTCCACCAGAGTTCTCAGATCTTTGCTTAGAGTTAGTGTCAAGTTTTTGATGATTAACATGAACTTACACCTCCTGGAACGGCCGCCATACGAAAAAAGTCTGCTCGATCCCGAGCAGACAAATCGCGCTTCATCTCCATGTGCAGAACATGGAATGGAGAAAGCAAGTTTATGGTGCAACTCATCTACTCAATATGGCGACCAAAAATCGACCTAATTCTAGGTCTCCTACGGCCTGACCTGCGCTTGCAGGCCCTTTACTCTCCATATTGACTAGCGGATCATTGCTCTCCTCCAAACATTTGATGAACTCTTAACTCATTATAGCATGGGGCTCCGCTTCATTCAAGGATGTATAGCTCCTTGGGCATAGCTTCGATGAAGGGAGCGAGGTGCCCTGTGAATAGGAGGCTCAAGCTATGGAGAGCCCTGCTGCAGGCCACATAGAGGATTCGGCGCTGGTATTCCTCTCCATAGCAGCTCTCGCTTGCTTCTGGTATGATCACAGCATCAAACTCCAACCCTTTGGCCAAGAAAACGGAGACGATAACTACACCAGCTGCGAACTTGGATCGTTCCTTGGCTAGGAGCGCTAGATCCAAGGAGGGGTCCAAACGTCTAAGGCCTTGGTACATCCTAGCGCACTCTTCTGCGGTCTGGCAAATCACAGCTATCGTCTCATAGTTGAGATCGACCTGATCCCTGATCAAGCGGTGCAGGTGCCGGGTCTGCTCCTCCGCCTTAACGCGCCGAACGGTCGGCTGCTGACCATGGCGCAAGACGGTCTCTGCAGGTATTCTTTTGCCTAACAGGCCGTCGCAAAACCGAAAGATCTCTTCGGTCGATCGATAGCTCTTGGTTAATTTCACCGTTTTTGGTTCTAAGCCGGCAAATACCCCTTCTAAAGTATCGTCCCTTTGCCACAGATAGGGGTGGAGAGATTGGTACGCATCCCCCACAAAGGTGAATTGAGCCCTTGGAAAAGCCTTCCTGAGTATATCCAGCTGCATCGGAGCATAGTCCTGCACCTCATCCACCACCACGTGCTGGATCCAACGCCTGACTGGATATCCCCCGAGTTCTCCCAAAAGATAAGTGAGGGGAACCACATCTTCAAAGGCAATCTGGTTCTGTTCGAGTAAACTCCCATTGACCGCTGAAGTTGGAGGCTTAATGCCCCCGGCTACCCTTTCCCACAACTCGGGTTCCTGCCAGAGGCGGCGATACCACCCTATGGCGTCAATCACCAGGCGCTGGCGCAAGTTCTGAAGCATGGGGCCGAGCTCCTCGTTCACCTGTTTCACCGCTTCCCGGGCCACCGTCCACCAAGGTTCGCTGTCAAAAATGGGCAAAGCAGCAACTTTTTGGACTACGCCCTTCAAATGGGCTTTTCGTGCCGGGCGCAGCAAGAACATAATGCGCCGATAGATCTTATCCAAACGTTTTTGCGGGGGAAGGTAACTGTAGTTCTCCCGGTACAGCCTCTGCTGTTCTCGCCCTGAGATAACCAACTGGGGACCGACACGAACGTCAGCAAAGGAACAGGCATCTTTGATGATTCCGTCAATGAACCTATCCAACACTCCCTTGAACTCGGGAGATGACTTAAAGGCCATGGTCTTGATACGCTCCTGGCGGGCCGAGGGGTCTTGCTGCGCCAGCGACTCTAGATACCATGCCTGTGTTTCCGCCTCCCATTCCCATCCCAAAAAGGGCTCTACAAAATCCTGGAAGGTGGTCTGAACCACGTTTTCTTCGCCGAGTTCGGGCAAGACGTGGGAAATATAATCACAGAAAATATGGTTGGGAGAAAAAATGACGATATTCTGCGAATGGATGCTATCTCGATAGCGATACAGAAGGTAGGCCACACGATGCAGTGCCACAGATGTCTTACCGCTGCCTGCCGGGCCTTCTACCAAGAGCAGAGCGTCTTTGTCGTTGCGAATCGCTTGGTTCTGTTCACGTTGAATTGTGTGGACAATGGTCCGCATCTTTTCGCTGGCATGCTGACCTAACACTTCCTGCAGGAATTCATCATCGATCTTGAGCTCACTATCGAACATGTACACAATTCTGCGCTGTCTGATACGATACTGCCGCTTGAGGGATATCTGCCCACGATACATTCCCCCTGGGCCTTCGTAACTCGCTTCACCTAGACCATAGTCATAAAACATACTGGAAACGGGAGCACGCCAATCGTAGACCAGAGCTAGGTTGGTTTCCTGGTCCATCAAGGATCGAATACCTATATACATGGCTTCCGTGCCTGGCATGCCCTCTTCGTGGAAGTCCATGCGGCCAAAGTAGGGAGCCTTTTCCGCCATCTGGAGCTGTTGGAGCAAGCGATGCTGCACCCCAAACCCCGTGGCACGGTGGCGCAGCTCTGTGATCTGTTGAGCCACATCCATCATCTGATTGGTACTGGCGCCACTGATCCCGTGCTCCTCCCACAGGGAGGTCCGCATTCCCTGCAAGTTGTCCCGATAGCGCTTGGTCTGCTCCTCCTCCTGGGCCAGTTGTTTATCGATATTTTCGTATACAAAGTCAAGCCAACCCTGTTCTAGCTGAAAATCCTTGTCCTGCAAAGCGCACCTCCGTTTATAGCTTACCCACCGTGGCTAGATACACCGCAAAATATTCATGGCCGTCCAGCCCAAGGAGGAAATGGAGTTGATCATCATCAAACGCCCCAATGGCGCACACACCCGCCTCCACTGCCTGGGCTGCCAGGTAGAGGTTTTGGCAAACATGACCGGCATCCAAATGAATGTAACGATAGCTGCGCTCACCATATCTCCACTTCATCCGATAGAGTGCTGTGGTCCAGATAAACGTGACTGCACTCTCACCAACGACGGTCTGGTTAAAGGCGCTTCGCACCACACTCTCTCGAAGCCCCTCGGCCAAATCGACCACCATCAGCTTGTGCTCCAGGGCAATGTACCTATACAACCCTGGCTTGAGACCCGTAACATTGTTCACTAGAAGATAGGTCTCCAAGGAATGACGGGCCCCTGCCGAGGGCACTGTACGCAAAGTCACAGGGCGAGTTGTCACTTCCTGAACCCCCTGGGTATACCACAACAAGTATGCCAGCTCCTCAAGACGTAGGGCCCGGCGGCTGTACGTACGCACCGTCCTTCGTTTGTCCATGGCCCAAGTGAGATCGAGTTTCTTTACTTGCAGCTGATCTGCGGCGGGCAGATCGATTCGAACTGCATCGTCAGGGCAAGCAAGCTCCAAGGGGGGCTGGGGCACACCTTTGTCTTGATCCGACTCTCCTAGATACTGTTCCTTCGTCTTTTCCATAAATTCTTTACCGATGGAATTCATGGGTAACGCCTCCTATTTTGTTTACGTGTTCTAGCCGGTTGGTAAAAACGATCCTCCGCCCCTTAGGGGTAATGCTCCACAGATGAATACCGGTATCCCCAGTACTGAACATCAGATCACTATCCATGGGAAGGGCCAGAAAACAGCGAAAAAGCATGTTGATCATGCCGCCGTGGGACACTAGTGCCATCCTTTTATACCTTCGGGGTTCAATATAGTCCTGCAAAAACCTGGACCAGAAGGTTTCAGCCCGAGCTCGAAATGCAATCAAAGACTCGGTGCCCGCCAATGTGTCATGGGGCTTTCTGCCTCCTTCCGGTAAAGGAAAGCGCACAGCCGCTTCGTCCTTGCGCAGACCAGCCAAGCGGCCATTATCCCAGTCCATTAGCGCTGGGTCTAAACGAACAGGAGCGTGGGTAATCTCGCCAATGATCGATGCGGTCTTGCTCGCCCTCTTGAGGGGACTGGCGATGACCAAACTCGGTTAAGGGGAAATCAGCCCTGCCCTCATACCTGTCCTCTAAGTCCGCTTGCGATTGTCCATGTCGAATCAGCAAAATCTCCATTCGTCACTTCCCCCCTCTGATCCTGTTCTGAGCGTACTGGGTACTGCGCTTCTCGGACATGAAAACATAGTAGCCATCAACACAGCTGATCTGCACACCTCCGAAAATGGCGACCAGCTTGTTCTTGTACCATGTCTGTCGCTTCGTAACCATGTACATCTTGCCGCCTAGAAGCAGGCGGTTGAACCCTTTTTCAATGAAGGCCTTAGGAACGGAAAAGTCACTGTGATAGGGTGGATTGGAGAGGATCAAGTCAAAGCCTGTGTCGGAGAAGCCTGTGAACCCATCACTTTGGTGGATCTTTATCCTTGACACCCCATTCATGATGGAGTTTTCCCTAGCCAACCGCACCGCTAGGGGATCCTGATCAACCAAGACTACGTTCTCCTCCCCCACAATCTTGGCAGCCACGATGCCCACCACACCGTAGCCACAACCCAGATCAAGCACTCGTTGGCCTTCTCCGAATTCCACGAGGGAAAGCATGGCTGCGGTACCAGCATCCAATCCTAAGGGTGAGAACAGCTTGGGATGGGTCTTGAGTTCCAAATCGTAGCCTTTTATTGTGACGCGCAGCATGCCTTCGCCTTCCTTCCCAGGCCTTGGTATTGACAGAAATTCAAATCAGGATTAGGATTAGATCAGCATTTTGAGCAAGGAGCCGTGACGGCTTCTGCTTTTTCTCGTAAGGAGGTTGTCTATGGCCAGACTGCAGAGCCTATTTGCGGCCCACGATCTAACAAAGGGTACACCGTGGAAAGGAATTGTGCAATTCGCAGTTCCACTCTTACTCGGCAACATTGCACAGCAGTTCTACAATACCGCAGACTCCATTGTTGTCGGACGTTACATCGGGGACAATGCCTTGGCCGCTGTGGGCAGTGCAGG